>Ga0307995_1000210_pt1 | contig 42267 bp, 24 predicted proteins | sample EllFjometagen262_FD_203132 | JGI IMG/M metagenome (GOLD analysis project Ga0307995, IMG submission 203132) | Marine microbial communities from Ellis Fjord, Antarctic Ocean - #262 | ecosystem: Environmental > Aquatic > Marine > Unclassified | place: Southern Ocean | collected 2014-11-02 | reverse complement strand
TTGGTGAGTTTTTTATAAGTAATCATTGTTTTGAATTATAGAAACAAAAAAGACATCCGAAGATGTCTTAGTCATATAAATTGGCTCCCCGACCTGGGCTCGAACCAGGGACACACGGATTAACAGTTTATTTTCCTATCAAATAATTAATCATCTTATTTGGCCATTAATTGCCTATATAATGCTATTATATAAGCAATTAAGAGATTATATAAAACCACTATCATTCACAATAAATCCATTTAAATCCATGCCAACTGTGTACCCAGCGTGTACCCATAATAATGAATAATGAATAAACACTCCAACTTCATCGTTAAAGAATTAAACAATCTATCTAACCCTATACAAGGCAGTAGAGATACTTATCACGATACTAATGTGGCAGGATTGACTCTACGCGTTACATCAACAGGGGTAAAGTCTTTTGTTATTAGAAAACGTATAAATGGGAAGCCGGTAATGACAACTCTTGGTCGCTACCCTGCCATGACCATTACACAAGCCCGAGTTGCTGCAAGAGAAGTGCTTAATTTGTTCAGTTCTGGTGTAAATCCAAACAATAAGAAAATAGAACAACGCGTTAAATCTATTACTCTACAAGAATCGATGCGGGACTATATATTAGGCCGAAAACATGCATTAAAAGCCAAAACAATTAGTGATTATCAGATCATATTCAATAGTTACCTATCTGAATGGGCTAACAAAGAATTAGTTAACATTACTAGGTCAATGGTAGTTAAAAAACACACTACTATTGGCGATAAGAGCATATATAGGGCTAATGCAGCTATGAGACTATTAAGAGCTATCTTTAACTTCGCAATGAGTGAATATGAAGATTCAAATGATATGCCAATAATCTCACACAACCCTGTTCAGAAAATTAAGCGAAACTGGTTTAAAGAAAGCGTTAGAACAAATATTATCGAGCCTAATGATTTAAAAGACTGGTTCTCAGCTGTTAACGCCCTACCCAGTAATAAAGCTAACACCAGTCACAAGAATGCGTCTGAAACTGTCAGAGACTATCTTATATTGCTTTTATTCACCGGACTTAGGCCATCTGAGGGTATTAATCTTGCATGGAGTAATATCGACTTCAAAAATAAACTGCTACGTATCAAGGATACAAAAAATCGAGAAGATCACACGATACCACTAACTGAGCACACTCTTAATCTACTCGATATTAGAAAGAAAGCCTCTTTAGGTAAATTTGTATTCCCTGGGTACAATCCAGACAAAGCATTAGTTAATTCGAACAAACAAGTTAAGAAAGTAATCAATGATAGTGGTGTTCAATTCTTATTGCATGATCTAAGAAGAACGTTTGCAACATATGCTGATAGTCTGGAAATTAAGCATAATACAATCAAGCGATTAATGAATCACAAGAATAACGACGTTACTGCAACACATTACATTCATCAATCAACTGAAACTCTTAGAAAACCTATGCAGTTAATTACTGATTACATACTGGAGCAGATTTAATGAAACAGTACGCTCTAGTTAATATAAATAGAGGTGTTGAAATCATTGCTATGCTTGAAGCTTTACTAGATAGTGATATTTTTAACAAATTGGACAATGCCCCAAAATTTATTACTAAAATAATTCTTAAAACTAAGAATGGTAAGGAGTTCAAATTATATAAAGAAAGTGTCGCACTTATCAAAGAGCTACATCATAAACAACCCAACTTAGCTTTAAACCACTATCTAGCTGATAACTATTTAAGCTTGGATGAAGCGGTATTTTGCATATTAGGGCTAAATCCAAGGATAGTAAGTGCAATGGATAGCAACCCAAGAGTTATTAATAAGAAAATAAAAGGTGTAATACTGAAGCGCTTCATTATTGAGATTCCAGAATGTAGAAGCCTATCAAAAGCTCCTAGAATTGGAAAAGAGTTCGGATTTATCTCTGATGTAGAAGATAAAGTATATACCGATGGACTTATAACTTGGGCTATCAAAAAAAAATACATCGAAGAAACTACTGATGATAAATTGATTGATTCTAATAAAGATAAAGACCCAGAAACTGGAATACTTTTATATCGACTAGAAATCTATAAAGCCACCCTACCCGACCATCTAAATTCTCTTGACACGCCAACTTCTATTAGACAATTATCTCTAAATAGTAACGAACAAACAGATGGTGAATATTCTATTCTGATTAAGGATGCTTTAGGGGTTGGTTCAGCATCGGTAAAAAAGAATCTTGAAACTTTAGTTAAAACTTTATGGTGGAAAAATCAGCCTGAATCAATTAGGAATAAACTTCCCCAAAATAAGTAAAACCACTTAAAAATTAATAAATTACTACTCGGATAATATTTAATTCTCTATCTGGAGAAAATATCACATCCATTTATCCGGCCATGCATAGGGCTTTCTAGCTCAATCCGGTTAACTTTCAATATCATTTTCTCACCTATTTAATGGATCCCACTGATTGCAAATTTTTGTAGCAGTTTTTTTATTACATTAAAAGGAGAAAGAAATGATTGAAAGATTAATATCGTCCGAGGAAGCAAGTGGATTACTTGGGGTTACATCCAAGTCATTAGCTAATAGTAGATATACAGGAACTGGAATTAATATTCCATATATCAAATTAGGCAAAATAGTTAGGTACAAGGAATCGGATATTCAAGCATACATAGAGGCCAACACGTACAGTCATAGCAAGGTTAAGATTAAGGAGGATGTATTATGAATCATCCAATAAAAACCCCTACTGTGGAGGTAGGGGTAAATGATCAACCTATCAAAAGTGAATCACAGGAACGCTGTACATCAGATAGCCTTAATAAGTCACAATACCCACAAGTTAGCTTTACTTTGGTTACAAGCAAAACAAATCATATGACCAAAAGCTACACTTGGGATGTTCAAAGCAACTCACTTAAGAAATCTAAGTGTGGCAATCTCATAGACGGCACATTTGATCGTAAGGATACACCTTTAAATGTATTGGCTGATGCGATGAAAGATTTTGAATCGCAACAGGCACTAATTCATGGAGTATCTGATTATAAGAGTATTGGTGTATGTATAAAAGATAAGCCAGTACAGGGGTTTATATCCAGAATTCAAGATAATTTTACGTATCCAGAAAATTCATTACTGCTATTTGATTACGATCCATCTGAGCGTGGGCAAACGATTAACAGTGTTAAAAATTTTATCAAAATAATTGAATCAATAGACCCACAGTTAAAACATTGCGCTTACATTAGCAAGCCTAGTGCAAGCAGCGGTATTAAACTAAAAAATAAGCTTATTAATAACAACAAAGGGTTTCATATTTACTTCGCTATCCAGGGTGATTTACAACAATATACTAAGACGCTATTTCAGAGGTTAGTGATAAATAATTATGGCCATGTGTTTATCAGCGCATCTGGTAGCCGACAAGTACGTAGTATATTTGATACCACTGTGCACAAGCCTGAACGGCTAGATTTTGTGGCTCCCTCAATTGTTGAAGTGCCACTTAAAATTAATAAACATATATATACCAGCAAGCCTGGTAAATATATCGATGCATCTAAGTTGACTGCGCTTACGCAAAATGAATTGACTAAATATGATTCTATATGCACAAAGCTTTTGAATGATGCCGTTGATAACGCTCATGCGATTCGTGAACTCTATCTTATAATGCGTGCGCAGACAACTGGTAAACCGATAGGAAAACTAAGGGCTAGTTATCAACTAAGCGATAAAGGTGAGATTGATTTTAATCATCTACTTGTTAGAAACGATGGAACTCAGTTTAGTTTTTCAAAGGCTCTAGATTCAGAATTCAAATACCATAAATTATCTATGAGAGATCCGTTTGAACCAGAATATGGTGAAGATAAAGCAATGTTGTTCATAAACAAAGATGGTGGCCTCACTGTTCATTCATATTGCCATGGAAAAACCACCTATAAAGTGACTAAAGATGGGGTTTTATATCAACGTACAGATAACAAAAGCCTACCTATCTTTAGAACTGTAGAAATTGATGAAATCCTTCAAGAGCCACCACCACTTGAATGGTTAGTTAAAGATTATATTCTGCCAGAGTCTCAAATAATGATTGTCGGAGCAAGCGGCATTGGCAAGACGTTTCTAACTATCGATCTAGCGCTTTCAATCGCCACAGGAAGAGATTGGAATTCGCGTAAAGTAAAGCAAGGCTCTGTTGCCTATATAAATGCAGAAGGCCATAGATCCATGCAATACAGGATTAAAGGCTGGGAGCAAGAACATCAATCACTTGCTAATGCACCTTTTCTACTGTCTCAAGATGCATGTGACCTAATGAACGATGAGAGTCTCGACGCTGCCATCGTAAAATTTGACAAGTTTGCAATAAAACACAATCGAAGCATCTCGATTATATTTGTAGACACCTTGCACAGAAATATGAGTGGTGACGAGGACAGGTCTCCTGATATTAGAACTTTTATGAGTAATTTTGAAAAGTTATGTAAAAGATACGGGGCTGCAGGTTTTATTAATCATCATCCAGGCCATGGAAATCAGAATCGAGCCCGAGGGTCGTCAAGCATGAGAGCTACACTTGATACTGAACTTCAGCTTAAAGAAAATAGCGAAGGAAATGTTTTTCTTACATGTGAAAAACTAAAAGACGGTGGTGATAAGCCAGATCCAGTTGGTTACAATCTAAAGCAAATAGCGACAACTTACTTGGATGCAGATGGTGGACGAGTAACTACTTGTGTTGCACAATACAATCAACTAAACAGTAATCAAATCAAACAACTAGCCAGTAATAAACCAACACCGGCACCTATCATTATGCTGATAACGTCAATCATTTCAACTTTTCCAAAATTTGGTAAGAACACCTCTGAGAAAGACTGGAGGACTGAATTTAACAAAATGTACAAGGCAAACTGGAAATCCAATAAAGCTAAAAAACAACCGATTTTTAAGAAAAATTCAATGCATAAAGCTTTTACTCTTGGAAAAAATATGCTTATTACTGAACAGGTGATATTTTGTAAAAATGGACGATGGGCGTTTACTGATTGCAATAAATCAACTTGGGCTGATATTAAGCACTATGCAATAGCCGACACTTTGGTATTGACATAGGACGGGATAGGATTATTGAGGATTTAGTCCTGACTTATCCACCCAAAAGATGCCAAGGATGGACGAGGACACACCCCTTTAGGGGGTGTCCTCTAAATCCTTGTCCGTATGAAAATTTAAACCAGTAGTTTAGACAGCTGAAAAGCTCAAGTTTGAGAGCTGACGCGAAAGTATCCAGATCGCTTCACAAGTTAGAACTATAAACCATGACAACTTGCCTTGCCTGCCTCAAGAAACCTACAGAGACGATGAAGTCGACACTAAATCTATAGACGCCTACCAACATAATTATAGTGCCCACTATGGTGGCGGTGCAAGCAAGCAAGCACCCACCTACAGCACCTATACTACTTAATATTAATTTTGATTTATCTAAAACATCTTAGAATTTTCAGGTTTCATGCATGAGAAAGGTGGTCTAAAGACCAAACTCACTTCTTTTAACTAGTTCAACTGGTTCACAAATCTAAGTGCAGTCTAAAGATTAACTTCTACTTTTGCTCTTCAAATAATTGAATATATCTAAAGAATAACTAATGATTTAATAACGTAAACGAAGCAAGACACTCTAAAACCTAAGTAGGTGAGAATGGATTTGTTGAAGGTGAAACAAAAATAACTTTTAAGAGCATCTAATTTTAGTACTGTTCAAGTAACACTAATTAATTGGTTATAGCTTGATACCCCCTATTGCATCTTACTTAACTATCTTTAATATATTAATACACAACACTGACACATAATTACAGTGACACCAGGATTATCAGCAACCTGGTTATATCTTGGACCCTAATGCTAATAATCCTTACATAAGTAGAGCTAGTGTTTTATAACAAGCGTATATAACCTATCTGTATAAGTTTAGTAGATCGAGAGAGCTCTTTTAATACTTGTTAAGTTTCTAGTTGAAGAAGATGAGGTGTAGGTCTGTTAGGTGTGGCTAACCAAGAGAAATGATCCTTCTCCATGCCTATTATAGTATGAGTACATGAGAGAAGGATGATGAATGGACTACAGGGTACTTCAAGCTAATATAAGCACTACATAGTCATTAGATTTGACAAGTGAAGTAATGCCCTATCTTTAGAATAACCTAGTTATGACGCCCAGAAGTGGGTGAGTAGGAATGGTTTTTTCATACTAGAATTGTAACAAAATTAAAAGCTAGTCAAAGTCCAAATCATCTCTTATGTTTGAGGGAAGTTTTTATTGCCTTACTTTCTAATGGTTTTCTTTATCCAGGCCCAATTAACCCGAAAACCCAACAGAAACACAGCTATCGCAGCATATATCATCGGTTCTATATCCATATCTGATTTGGCTTGCCAGTAAAAATGTACAACCACCAATATAATAATAACATAAATGAATTGATGTAATTTCTTCCAGCGCTTGCCTAAAAGGCGCATCATTTTGTTGGTCGAGGTAATCGCAAGTAAAAATAACAACAAAAATGCACTGAAACCAACAGTTATATAAGGTCTTTTAATAATATCTTGGGTGATTATTTGAACAGCAAATTCCTGATCAATTAGCCAAATACTAAAATGCAAACACGCATAAAAAAAGCTAAACACGCCGATCATTCGTCGATATCTAATAATTGAAAACGGCAAAAACTTGTTCAGTGGCGATAGTGCCAAAGTAAGCAATAAGAACCTAAGTGCCCATTGCCCTGTAAAGGTTGTCATTTCTTCAACTGGATCGATTAAATTATCTAAAAAAATATCAACTACCAATAAGGCAAAAGGACTTAGTAATAAAGCAAAAAGTATTGGCTTTTGCCAAAGCATTTTACGATTCATAAGATTTAAATATTTTTCGACAAATCTAGACCGGCATACAAATGCCCGACCTCATCCTGATAACCGTTAAAAAGCTCTGTATCTCGTTTTTCAGGGTTGAAAAAGCTACCACCTCCTATTACTCTCTCTCGAGCTTGCGACCACCGCGGATGATCTACATTTGGATTAACATTGGCATAAAAACCGTACTCACTAGATGCCTGCTCTTGCCAAGTATTAAGGGGTTGTTTTTCTTGAAAATGGATGGAGACGATAGATTTAATACTTTTAAAACCGTATTTCCAAGGCACCACCAAACGTAGAGGAGCACCATTTTGATTTGGCAACGTTTTACCATATAAGCCAACTGCCATAAAAGCCAAGGGGTTCATAGCCTCTTCAATAGTTAGTCCTTCCGTGTATGGCCAATTTAAAATTGGGCGCTTTTGCCATGGCATTTGTTCTTCATCAACCAAAGTTTTAAAAACAATATATTTAGCGTTTGCATTCGGTTTAAATGTTTTTAATACGCTCGCTAACGGCACACCCAACCAAGGAATCACCATAGACCAAGCTTCAACACAACGTAAGCGATAAACTCTCTCTTCGAGTTGATAAGGCGCAATAAAATCTTCAAGATCGTAATCTCCTTGGTTATCACATTCGCCCGTTACACTGACATGCCAAGGATTGGGCTTTAAGGTATGCGCATTTTTAGCGGGATCTCGCTTTCCAGTACCAAATTCATAAAAATTATTGTAATTGGTAATGTCTCGAAACGAGTGCGGCGTAAGTTCTTCGCCATAATGTGTTTTAGTAAACTTGTCAGACAAACCACCACCTTGATTACCCTCAGCCCAACTCCAGGGAGCTTTAGCAGCCAACGTCAGTCCAACCCCAAAGCGTACACCTTGTTTAATAACTTCTCGTCGAGAGAAATAATGCTTCTCGTCTGTGATCAAATGTTCTTTTAACGGATTTTTCATCAACACTACCTCAATCGATTATTTTGATTTTGTCAGCGTAATCATACATTGAATTTACAGAATTTTTTGATCATTTATAATCGCTAAAAAGAAGATTATTGCAAAACTAACAAACTCAACACTAAAAGAAGAGTTAGTTATTCAAGAAGATAGAAAAAATATCTTGTTCAAGAAATTGATGACTTAGACAATCAAAAGAAATATGTAGGTTGAAACTCAAAATCTGGTGATGATATTAGTAAAAGATTCAATAAATCAACATTTGAGTTATTAAAAAGAATCGTTGATAAGATAATAGTTTCACCAGTCATGAGGGAAGAAGCTATAGAAGGGAAAAATACTCAAAGAGGTCATATCATTAATATTAAATTCAAGTTAACAATCGTCAATGATTCGATTGACTATAAGGGGTATTAATAAATTCTAGCGAAACAAGATCTCAGTATTTTTAACACATGTAAAAAACCTATATTGATTGTAGGCCTTGATCTATATGGTGGGTCGTGAGCAACTTGAACGCTCGACCAACAGATTAAAAGTCCAACCTAAAACAACTAAAAATGCCTAAATATTTCTACTAAAACGTTTTCGTAGTACTTTAAAGCGATATAAATTGTTTTAATAACCTTCTCATCATCAATTTTTATTGGCGACCTTCAGATTTACAATTACATTTCTCACAAACATTAATTTTTTTTTAATGTATACACTGACATACTAGGTAACTCTAAAATTTATAAAATCATTCTATAAAATGAAATAGAAATATTTATACTTACCTTTAAATGATAAGCCAATTTATAAAAACAATTACTCTGATGCTTTTACTTAACTTTAATGTAAATGCCGGGCTATTGGATAATGCTAGTGCTGCATTCTTTGGTCATATAAATGATATTCAATCAAGATTTTCAGACGATCAATTTATTTCTGGATCTAACATAAAGACCGGAAAAATTAATGAAAATGCTCTGGGCATGGATGCAATTCACAACGGCAAAGGCTCAATTTCTTTAATTCAGATGGAGGATAAATATTTTATCCAACTAGAAAGCGATTTTTATTCTTCACCTGGGCCGGATTATTACGTTTATGTATCTAATGAAATTAACATTCAGGATGAGAATGATTTTTATTCTTCAAAACAAGTGGAAGTTGGAATGCTACTCAAAGGATCTGGTGCTTCGTTTTATGAAGTGTCGTCCCCACAAGACATTAACTCTGTCACCATTATGTGTAAAAAATTTAGAGAATTTATCGCCAGCGCTGATTTAACCTAGTTATGTCGAATGTTTTAAACCTTGTTGATCAGTCAGTAGAAAAAATACCTTTGCAATGGTATTGTCATATTGTTGAAGGTGGTAACAATTTATCTAGTGAGTCATTCGATGTGCCTGGCTTAAATGGCTACTTGCTTTCAGTGCCTTATAAGGATGCAAAGCAAGGGGGTGATATCCACTACATTACGGTTTGTAACCATGGCGCTTATTCAAAATTTTTAATTTTAGATGTTAGTGGTCACGGAGAAGATGCTGGTCAAATATCAAAACAACTCTACCAGCCCTTATTCGACTTATTAGACGAGCGAGACAACAACAAAATTTTAGAAAAGCTCAACGAAATCATGATTTCGCTTAACCTTGGTGGTAAGTTTGCAACTGTTGTTGTAGCAACCTACAACCGCTATTTTTGCAGTTGGACTTTTTCCTACGCTGGACACCCACCAATGCTACATTTTCAAAACAACAGCTGGCAATCAATTAAATCAAGCGGATCAGCGCCTATTGGCATTGTGGATAATATTGAATTTCAACAATCAACAATCTTTCTTCAGCCTGGCGACCGAATTCTACTGTTTTCTGATGCACTCACGGAAATTAAACTGAAAAACAACAAAAGACTAGATGAAACTGGATTACTAAAAACCTTGTCTTCTTTAGCGCCAAATAACATAGGAACATATTTTAAAGAACTTATTCAAGCCCTTATAAAACTCAATCAAGGAGAGCAATTTAGTGATGATTTAACTTTTATTCTTTTGGAACACAACCCAAAGCTCGCCGCTAGAATTTCTTTAAAGCTAAGTAAAATATTTTTACCAAAAAAACTTATAATCAAGCTATGTACATTACCAAAATAACAGCTAACAACAATCAAGATGGTGCTGTTTTTATTGTCTTTCTCGGCATAATGATAAGTATTATGTCTGCCGCTTCATTATTGCAGCAACATTACGCAACTAACGATAATCAGATTATGAACAACATAATCAAGCAACAAACTTTAGCTACCGCTGAGAGTGCTGTTAATATTACACGAAAAAATATTTATGAACTCATCATAATCGAGGGGGATGAGGATGCAGTTATTTCTGAACCAAACACAAGTAGCGACCTAAGTGACCTAAGTCAGTGCATTCAACGCTTAGGTTTGAATAATGACAACCTTTTAACCGGGACTGGCATTAGTCCAATCAGTCAATCTTTTGCAGCAGCAGTACCGACACACTACACCAGCGCCATACTTTCTCATCGTGGAAACTACAAAATCATTGTCTGTGGGTACAACCAACCCACCTTAGTGGGAAGTGATGTTGTCAGCGCCCTAGTCCAGACAGTTGAAAACAACACACTTAGTTCACTTAATTGGCTAGAACATTAACCAACTAAATCGCCTGCTGAGAAAATTGGCAAATACAGTGCAATTACCAAAGAGCCAATTAAACCACCTACAACTACGATCATCAGTGGTTCAATTACTGTGGATAAACCATCAACAACAACATCAAACTCCTCTTCATAAAACTTAGACAACGACTCCAGCATTTCATCAATATTACCTGAGCGCTCGCCAACTGAAATAAATTGAGTAACTTCTACTGGAAACACTTTTTCATTTTCAAACATTTCAGAGATAGAGCGGCCATCGTACAAACCTTCTTTAATTCTTTCCATTGCCTCAATATACAATTTATTGTTAGTTGTACTTTTTGATATTTCTATCACCTCAACAATACTAACGCCAGCCGTTGCTAGATTTGCCATTAAAAGAGTTATTCTTGCAACGATACCCTTCATAGCAATACCGCCAAATAAGGGTAGTTTTAATAAAAGTGCGTCCATAGCCTTAGAAAAGAGATAAACCCGTTTTTTAAGGGTTTTAAAAACTGTTAGAAACACAAATACACTAATAATAATCGCTATTGCATTGACTGGATCAAGAAGAAATCGACTTGCACCAACAATGGCCTGAGTTGGACCAGGTAGTTCTACACCAAGATTTGCATACATTTTTTCAAATGTTGGCACCACGTTAGTCAGCATAAACACGGTAATACTTAAAGCCACAACGATCAGTGTGATTGGATAAAATAGCGCTTTTTTTATACCGGCGACAATTTTATGACGTTTTTCGAGCATGGTGGCTAAGCGATCTAAAAAACGGTCTAGCTCACCTGTGGCCTCACCAGCCGCCAACATATTGATATAGATATTGTCAAAAATTTTAGGATGCCTTGAAAAAGCCTCAACTAAATTCACACCTTGAGCCAAATCATCCAATATATCTTCTTGAGCTCTTTTAAACACTTCGTTTTTGGTTTGTTTACTCACCATTTCTAGTGTGTCAATCAATCCAAGACCCGAACGAACCATTGTGGCAATTTTTTTGGTAAATTGCATTAAGTCTTTATGGCCAACCTTACCAAAAGGTCCAAAAGCTATCAATAGCGACTTATCTCTTATGCCGTGTTTTTCTAGGTCTTTTTTCTTGGCTGTTTTGATCTTATCAACCAAGATGTACTGGCGTCTCAATGTGGTAATAGCTAGCTTCTTATTTTTTTCCTCAACAACACCTTCAATAGCTTTGCCTTTTTGTTTACCAATGTATAAAAACTGAGTCATTTTTTAGCTTTACTCTGATAGTACTCGTTGGTACTCTTCAATAGAAATCAAACCTTTAGTAATATAATCTCGGCCCACATCTTGCATGGTTTTAAATCCATTTTGTCTTGCCATGTTTTCTATGTCACTTAACTGAAAATTTCCCTCAAGAATAATACCTTCAATATTAGAATCCATATTTAGCACTTCATAAATACCTTGTCTTCCTTTGTAGCCACTTCCTCCACAGGCAGGACAGCCTTTGCCTTTTTTGGGCTTCAGGTTGTCTTGATCGTAAGACTCAAAACCAATGTAATCAAGTGTTTTTTGATCAACCTCATCATCCACTAAACATTTTTGGCAATTTTTTCTTGCTAAGCGCTGCGCAACAATAACAGAAAGAGCTGTTGCCAACATAAAATTAGGTATGCCCATATTACCCAATCTTTGAATAGTGGCAATGGCACTATTGGTGTGTAGCGTTGATAACAACAAGTGACCAGTTAATGCAGCTTTAATAGCAATGTCTGCGGTTTCTTTGTCACGAATTTCACCTACTAAAATAATTTCAGGATCTTGACGCAAAAAAGCCCTAAGAATATTGGAAAAACTAAGCCCAATATCTTCTCTGGCCTGTGACTGTCTAACACCATCCAGTGTGTACTCAATTGGGTCTTCAGCAGTCATAATATTCTTTTCAGGCGTATTAATGGATTGCAAACAAGCATATAAAGTTGTTGTTTTACCTGAACCCGTAGGACCTGTAACTAACACCATGCCTTGCGGTGATGTTATCGCCTTAGTGAGAATGTCGTAGTCATGTTCCAAAAAACCGATTTGGTCTAGTTCTAAAGTAGCCTCACCACGCAACAAACGCATAACAATACTTTCACCAAACTTAGTAGGCAAAGAAGAAAAACGCACATCAATCGATTCAGAGCCAAAACTAAAGTTAAGTGCACCGTCTTGAGCTAAGCGTCTTTCGGATATATCGCAATCGCCCATTAATTTAAGGCGTGCAACACAGGCGTTAAAATGAGCATTCAAATATTCATTAAATTTGGTCATTATCTCCAAAATGCCATTCATCCTAAAGCGGACTCTTGCACCATGTTGATAAATTTCGATATGGATATCACTCGCATCTAGTTTAGCTGCAGTTTGTAATATTGAATTTACAAAAGTTCTGACTTGGGACGCATCTTCAGTATCAAAAACCTCTTCTTTTTTTCGGGTACTTCTACGTGAGCCAGATGTATTTTTCTTAACTTCAACTTGTTTTACCTCGGCTTCTTGTTCAGGTATTTGGTCAGTAATTTTATCCAGCAAAGCTTGATATTGACTAATAGTTACCAACTTAACAATAGATTTTCTGCCAGAAAGTGCCGAAATTTGTCCAACTGAAACACTGTTCGAAGGGTCAACTAACAACACCAATAATTGACTTTTTTCAAAACTATAAGGAATAACCTTTAGTTTAATCAATTGTTTTGCAGGAATAACCGACATAGCTTTTTCATCTGCCTTATCGAGGTTAAATTCTTGAAAAATAGGTGTTTTATATATTGAAGAAAGACCCTGAACTAACTCTTGCTCAGATACAACTTTTTTTTCGATCAGAGCAGATAAAGGATCTTTTTCATCTTTGTAGAGTTCAACTTCTTCATTGGACAACTTGCCAGCGCCATTAAGAAGTTTAAGAATTGTAAGGCTTACCTCATTTGAAAATAACTGCATAGTTTCCTACATTTTGCGTGCAGACAAAAATATCAACATTTCTTGAAATTGATCATCTTGCTCATTTCCACCTGCAAAAAAACTACCGAAGAAACTTCCTCCAGCGCCAGGAATGCTTCTTTTCACAAAGCTCTCACTTAATGAATGATTACCACCAATGACAATAATATCACCACTATTGGTTAGCAATCTATTGGCTAATGACAACTTACTGGTTGTTGGTGGAGAAGTTGAGGAAGTGTTTTGTGAAGAAGTTTGTTGAACGTTAATATCCAACATTATTTCATTGCTTAGACTAATGGTGGGAACAACCTCTAATTTCAGGCCAATTTCTTTGCCTTCGGGTGCGGGATAATCTGGGTGACTGGTTGTACCGTCGGTACATTGAGTAACCTTATCAGCTGCAGTAGCACTCGTAGTGCCGCCATCTGTGGTTGTACTAGAACCACCAGCCTCAAACGTCCAACACAAAACTGTACCCTGGAAAAAATAACCTTTTTCTTTGTTCAACACCATAATTTTAGGGTTGGCAACAGTCTTGGCAAAGCCATCCTTCTCCATGGCTTCTAACCCTAATCTAAGCCTATCAACACCCACTTTTGTTAACACATTAATACCACTGGTGGCAGTTAAACCCGAAATAGCAAAATTTGTTAGCGCTGTTTTAGCATCTAGAGTGTCGGAAGAATTGGTATTAAATGTAGTTGCTAGAGAGCCTTCAACATTACTATTCACTGCATTATCAAGCAAGGCCAGTCTTGAGCCAAAGGCTTTTTCAAAATCATCAGTAACTGTTAGAATAAATGCTTCAATAAATACCTGAGGAATCCTCATATCCAGCGAGTCTACCAATTTGTGAATCTTATCAAGTTGTGTGGCTGTGGCAGTTATGATTAAGCCAGAAATTTTTTGCTCTGCTTGATCTTTAACAGCATAACTTTCGGTAACGCCGTCAGCGTTCGAAGCAAATTCATTCACTCTAGCGCCTGTGTTCTGAGTTACTCCAGAAACTTTGATTGGGCTGTTGTCTGATTCATAATCAAACAAATCATCCAACTCAGCTTTTATCGTTACAGGGTCAACGTGATAAAGCTCAAATATTTCCATTCTAATTTCAGGTATTTGATAGCGGTGATTAGATTGTTTTTTTAAGGCGAAATTTTTACCCAGTAATTTAGTGACAAATTGGTCATTTTCCACGCCAGGCTTAATGGTAATTGAGCCGCTACTTGCGTCAACCCAGGCAACTAAATTATTTTCAGCCAAAACGTAGCTAAATACATCTGCCCACGGCGCGCGCTCAACAGTTAAGCTGGATGTCCCTGAAATTTCTTTACTAACATAGATTTTTTGGTCTGCTATGGTGATCAAGCTTAACAACAATGATTGCAAGCTAACATCCTTTTGATTAATGTAAATATCAAAGTTTGGCAGTAAAATTTCACTTGGACCTTCACCAGCACTACTTGCCAAAACAGTTCTTCTTTTTATGGGTTGCGGCTTTGTATACTCGGTTTTTTGGACAATCTTGTCTTGCATCAAGGTTGATACCGCTTCTAGCGCCTGAGTCTCTTCAGGTTTTAAGATTTGTTCATTTTTTTGAGTGGCAGAACACCCCACACCTAGAAAGGCAATTAAAGATATTGTAATAATTTTGGACTTAATCATAATTGACCCTCTTCTGAATTTACTTCGGTTTCTTGAAAAGGTTCAACATTTTCGCTAATTAAACTCTCTTCTGGTTCGTCAATAGGTGTTGGGGCGTAGTCGAGTGACAGCGATAGTTGGTCACCATCCACCAATATAGTAGCACTGCGCCTATCAACAGCGAGCACTTGAAGCCCCATATAGCCTGCTTGTTGATCACTAGCGACAGCAAAGCGTCCATCCTGATCCAAAACAACAACAGAAGTTATAAAATCTTGCGATGAGTTTATCTTATTTTCAAAGAATTCAGAAACCACCAAGCACTCTTCTATCTTATTTATTAGGATGTCACACATTTGTAGCGCGCCCTGCTGATGTAAAAATGGCCCAAACTCTACAGTATAGTATTTACTTGCATTTTGATTTTTACCCATGTAGCCAATCCGCCAATTGGCATTTTTTGGCATTGCAAGCATTTGCATATTACGACGAAGCCTATTAGCAAAATGGTGGGCATTGGCTAGTGTTTGTGTTGTTTTAACCAATGAATAATAATGAGAATATTTGTAATTATTTTGCAAAGTAATAATATATTCATCTATTGCAAATTGCCATTTACCCTCGTTTATTTCTATCAACAATTCTGGCTCCACACCAAAACGGCTGGCAGTATTTTTAATAGTTTGATTATAAGAAGGATAATAGTCAACTGTACCTCTACCACCCAACACCAACTCGCCTTTTTTAGGGACAATTAATTCAGAGGTTTCTGTAGTTTCATCCAATAAGTATGCATTGATATCATAGATTTGATCAATACTCATTTTTAACTCATCAGCTAACTGGCTGATAGAGGTGTCATTTTCAACAAAATGAGGAACACGAACATCGGTATCTAAAATCGATCCACCCACTACTATGTGATTTTCACGCAGCTCATTTACAAGAATTTCGTCCACCCAGTAATATCTCTTTAATTCATTTATACTTAAATTAACATCAATAGAACTCACACTGCCAATTTGAGAGAACACGCCTCCAGGAATCAGCAATATTGCATTTTGGTTTTTATTTTTTTCATTAATACCATTAATTACTTTTAACAAAACCAAAGGCACATAAAAGCGCTGTGCAACATTTTCAAGTGATTCTAATTTTGCATTAAAGTAATAATAAGTCAAAAAACCTTGTTCAACAATACTAGATTGATAGGTTTGCTCATTATCAGATAGTCGCTTTACCACGCCAGCTAACCGAATTTCTACACCAGGTACAATGGCGTTGTCAACTGGCAATGCTTCTAGTTCGTAGGTTTCATTGTCTATCACTTCTTCAGCTTGAGAGTAACGAGTAAAAGGATCATCGATATCTTGTGGCAATTCATTAAGATTAAACGCTTGTGAACTATTAACGATTCCAAGCCCAATTAAAGTTGTTAGTAATAATTTTATTTTCATATTATTTTCTCTTTACAAAGGAAAAAACACCATTAATAGTAACATCGTCTGAGTTTTTCACTCTGATAATATTTTGAGACTCAATAACCACACTGTCTCCTAAAATTGGTAACTCATTAAAACCTTTTAAATAAGAAGCATAATCGCCAACGCAATTAAAATCAACTTTTATAGTTAATAGGCCGTTAATCATTGTACTACCTGCTTTTGTTGTTTCAGGCTCTCTAAGCAAAAATTCATCGCAATCAAGATTGTTCCCTTCCAATATTCCTATGTACTGGGAAAGTTTCAATTTAACTATAGCTCCAATTGGGGATTTATTTTTTTCATCTTCAAGTTCATTAATTAACGCTATTCTTTGTTTTTGTAGCTGAGGTTTTTTTTGACTAAATTGACTGATTTGATTTTGCAAACTTGGGATTTTTTGAATTAAGTTTTGATTTTGCTCAATAGTCGGACTTAGAAACAAAAACTTTAATAAAAAACCACCTATAAGCACCAAAATCAACATAAGAATCAATAAAAAGGCTTTAATTTCAGGGTTTGAACCAAGTAAATCCTTTTCGTGGTGATATTTTCGCTTTCTACTGCGAGCCTTTGACTCCGTCTGTAGTTTTTTAGGATTTTTTGCATTTAAAAGCTTTTTAGTATCTAAAGTGTCTTTTTTCTTAAAAAATTTCATCCTCTTCCCCTTAGCGCAACTCTAGCAGTAATTCAAAATCACTGCCTTTATATTTCGCAAGGCTCACTTTTGAAATATACTCATTATTCTCGAGTTTTGCCATGTAATGAAGCACTGTTGCCAAAGAGTCATCCATGCCTTTAATTACAAAAGTGTTGTTTACGAAATTAACTTCACTCAGCTCAGATGTTTGAGAACTCAACTTGCCAATCAAAAGCAAAACATTAAGATATTGTTGATGGTTACTGTTGAGCTGAGTAAGGCCATCAATCTGGGCTTGCGTATTATTTAAGTTTTGCTGTAGATTAAGAATTAAAGGTCGTTCACTCTCAACTTTTTTATTTAGACTATGGTATTTTCCGACTTGGTCTTTTTGCAAAAAATATTGGGGTAGATCACTAATACTAAACCACAATAAAAAAAGCGCAAAAAAACCCATTACACCAAACAACAAAAAACGGTTGATAATGCTAAAGCGCCCCGCGCGCTCAAGAGAGCCTTTGTTGGGAGAAAAGTTAAGTCTAAACGGTAATTGCTCGGCACTCATTTTATTAAATGAACCCAACCTTCTAACACTAGTACCAATTAATGGCGCAAAAAAACTTTGGTTATCAACTGCGTCAACATATTTTTGACTTTTACTTGGGATTTGTAGTTGGGTGAATGGATGCACGGGCTGCAAACTCAACCCCTTAATGCGATCTTTTAATAGTTTTTCGAGAGCAATCGATTCTTCACCTGCAACATAATAAAAAAGAGATTCAATTTCAACAACAAACTCTTTTTCAACTTCTTCAATAATGGGCAAAAAAAGCACAGAGACTCGATCAGCCAGTTCATCCCAAAATTGGCCTTTCGTGCTATCGTCATCCAGCATACCCAGTTGGTTGATTAAAATCAAATCAGCCTCTGTGATGGTGCAATGCTTAACTCTAAGTTCTTTGCCATCGCTAAGCATAATGTAGCAGTCTTTAGTGCCGTCATAGTAAAGATAGCCGTGCCAATTTTGGGTGGTGTTTTTGCACTCTCCAGTTATCCAGCATGCATTTGCAGTTGCGAGTAAATCTACGTCAACAACCACGGGAGTTAGGCCTGCATTTCGGGTGATTTCCAAATAGCTGTCAAGCAGTTTTTTATCAATCAAGCCTAATAATATAACACTTTCGCCTCTAGCATCATCTTGTTCAAGTATTTGGTAAGTGACAGCTTTATTTGCTAAGGCTTCTGCGTCATCTTCTAAAAAATCAGCAAAAAATGTGGCGTCTTGTGCCAACTGCTCCAGTTCACTTTCACTAAATTGTGGGGTGATGATTGTGTGTAGTTGTACGTGTTTAATTGGCAGAACGACCGAGACTTTTGCAGTATCAATTTTGGCATCATCCAATGCACTTTGAATTTGTTTGGCGTAAAAAGTGGCATTTTCAGTCAGCGTTTTAGAATCTAAACCCTCGTTGTCTACTCGCCAAAAGACAATTTTATTCAGCATTCTACCGGCTGAAGATTGCACAATTTCTGCCAGTTGAATAGAATTTTCGTTAAAAACTAACCCCAGTAAAGGGTCGTTTTTTTGGTAGTAGTCAGCAAAACCACTACCAAGATTACGAATAGATTTATCTAAAAAAGCCATGTTTTAGAGTCTTATTATCCAGGGCAGCTATAAGTTGACTCTTGGCAGAAATAAGTATAAGTTCCTGAACTTCCTGCACCCCTACAACTACCATTTGATATGTTTCCGTCAGAATTTTCATATTTAATAGGGGAGCTACCAGATGACCTGTAGTTAAGATTAGTGATGGTTGCACCACCGCTATAGTTCAAAGATATTTTGTCCATCTTGGTTGCTGAATATCCAGAAGAGCAAGAATGTTGATAAGTTCGATCTGCATTGGAATCTCTAAGCATTATCCGGCTTATACCACCACTATTATAAGCACTTGGCCATGTGCTTCCCCAACCCTTCATAGCTCTAACTTGAGAAGTATCGGCTAACAAACCATTAGGTTTAGCCAAACATAAGTTCCACGCATTACCAGCTGAACCTGAAAAGCTATACTGGTTGACTGCAACTGTAGGTGTTGATCCAGGTATGGATACAGTATAAGTGTAGTCACGTGTATAGGCGGGTGAGTAAATACCTAAGCTAGCACGTATGGTATAGGTAGCTGTGGATGGTGTACCATTATAAGTATGTGCCAGTGCTGCGTTTGAAGAGTTAACCGTGTAACCGCTTGCTGGCGTTGTTGCACCTTGTATAGCGCAGCTCCATTGAGAATGTGCGCACGTGGAAGGTATTGGCATATTAACTGAAGCAGAACACGAAGCGCTAGATGAAGCAGTTGGAGTTTGAGTAGTAGAAATTGCAGTTGCTTGAGATACATTTATCTCGAGCATGACACAATTAACAAACGTGCCAATTTGTGCATTTGTTGCGCCTGAGCCAGGAAGTGCTGTACAGCTGGTTGAACCACTGGCAGCGTTAAAGGCTATTAAACAATTTTGTGTTCCGCTGGTACCGCAATTGTTGTTAGTGGTTAAATCAGTTATGATTGTACTACTAACTCCAACAGAACTTAATGCTGAGGTAGTTACCGTACCCGAGCCAGTTATTGCGTCAGCCACACTCTGAGTTTCAACAACATCGGTAATCGTAACTGATGCTAAAGCTGTATCACTACTTGAATTAGTGTCTGTTGCGGTAATGGTTAAAGCATAACTGGTAGCTGTTTCATAATCTAGCGTTGCTGAGGAGGCAACACTGACTGCACCCGTTGAAGCATCAATAGTGAAATTAGCCGATCCTGTGCCTGATATAGTATAGGTGATAGTGTCACCATCGTCATCGCTAGCCGAAATTGTACCCACAGAACCAGAGGTGGAATTTTCAGCAATACTCGCTGTGATATCCCCACCCAAAACTGGCGCGTCATTGGTATTTGCAACCAAAATGACAAAGGTAGTTGACAAGCTTTGAGATGTGCCATCTGTTGCAGTGTAAGTAACTGTGTAGATTCCAGGCACTGTTGGTGTTCCGCTGATAACACCAGCATTATAACTCAGACCAGAGCTGCCAGAAATGGATGCGGAATAGGTCAATGTACCTGTACCAGAGAATACGTTAGTTGGAATAGAATAACTGTAACTACTATCTTCAGTGGCGCTGGTAGCAGAGCTGATAGCGTTCGCTACACTGGGTGCTGAAGAAGAATTTGTGGCATTGATAATTGTTTGCAGAGCTGAAGATGAAGCAACACCAGATTCAGCAGCAATAGCAGCTTGGTACGCACTCAAATAAGTGACTTGTGTGGCCGAACCTCCTGCATCCGTGATATTACCAAGCGTGATTGAAGAGCAATTACTTGCAAGTGCACATATATTTAATAAGTTAATTGCATTTGCTGAAGTAACTCCAGGGGCGGTAGCATCTGCAGTAGCACTGGTTGTCGTGCTAACAGTGCTTGCATCCCAATCTGTTGAATCGTATGCGGCCACAAAAGCAGACAAGCCAATTAAAGAAATACCAATAAATTTGTTAAACGTCTTCATGAATACTCTCCTAATAATTAAAGGTTGCAACCAGCAGAATTAAGGCAACGAATTAAAGCGACACTAGCGTTGCTAAGTAAATTACTACCAGCACTAGCGGATTCAGCAATACTTACTGAGCCGCTATTATCATTATCCACCCCTTCACACAAAATAACAGTTTGACCTTGGTTAGCGGTTGTAGCACTGATAAGAGAAGCTTCGGCGATATCGAATGAGTTTTTCCAGTTTTGGTTACTTGTGCCATATGTTGTAACAACATCATTAATAAAGCTTCCACAAGTTGAAGTAGACGTATGCCTTGTTCCAGAATCGCCACCACCAATAAAAATATTAGAATCCACTGCGCCAGACTGAATGCCAAGCAAATCGATTCTAACCAACGAAACCAAATCACCCTGCTGCTTTAACGCAACATTTGTCTGCGCATTTTCAGTGTAATTTTGATAACCAACAACACCCGCAGCAGCCAAAATACCGATAATAGCCACAACAACCAAAAGTTCAATTAATGAAAAACCTTTTTGCATATTCATTCCAATCATATTACCCAAATAATGGCAATCATACCTATTCTTAGCAGTATTTTTACACTTATAGCTTTATAGAGTACATTGCTGACAATGACCAGTCATTTCGCTTGTAATCAAATTGCATAATATTAGAGTCATTTGCCGAGCGAGTAGCATTAATTCCAAATTGCCAATTTTTTAACAATTCACTCATTTCCTTGCCAGATTTCATAAAACCAATTGATGTGGTTTTCTGCGAATCATCACGTATTTTCAGTGAGGTCGGATCTAAGTTTTTATGTTCAGATGTAGACAATGTATGATTAAACATAACTCTTGAGCCACTACTAACAATATAGGCGAGAGAAACAGCCGTGTTTTTAGTATCCTTTTTGTTCGCAATAGAATTTAAATAAGAAGACGTTCTTATAGTGAATTGAGAAGAATCTGGTGCAAATTTTCCACGCGAATGGCTAATAGTCGCAATTAAATTTGACTTCAAAGCATAATCGAGGCCCAAGGTAGCATTGGTTGATTTTCCATTACTTTGGTTTGCTGTGGTGAAAGTAGCATCATTAGTATAAACAAGTTTTGCCTTAGATAACTTAAAATTGGCGCTTGCTCTATTGGATAAACCAATCACACCATTTAGGGCAACTGTCTTCATTACTAGGTCAGCACTGGTATCACCTTTTATTTTAGAATACCCTACTCTTGGCATCCAATTAACACCAAGCCTTTTTAGATTAGCACCTAAGTTAATACCCACTGTTTTAGAGTTTAAAAAATCATCCTTGCTACCGCCTGCAAAACGAGTGCTAATGGTTGAAATTAACACATCCTTCTTTTGGGTAGAAAGGTCAAATTCATTAGTAAGACTTAAGTTTGTAAAAGCAGCACTATTGGACACTTTTTTTGCATGGCCACCAAAGCTGTTATAAGTATTAGTGCTTGGCACACCACTCATAACAAACTCCAACATACCACTAGAAGGGTACGAGTTCGAGTTATCACTACCTAATACGCCGAAGCCAATGGCAAGAGTGTTTTTACTGAGACTGGTTCTATTTTTAACAGTGTCAAGTAATTGGATTGCTTGTATTTTTTGGTTTTTAGTAAGTGGCAGTCTTACCAGCGCACTTAATTCATTTTCTGCTAAAGAGTCATTACCAAGGCTTATTAATAATTCAGCCCTTAAAAGGCGTAATGGAGTGTTTGTAGGCGTTTGAATCAACACCCTCTCAATCGCTGATAAAGCAGCTGAAAAATCACCAATTGCAATTCTCTCTTTGGCGAACTGTTCATTGAGCTCAATATTGTCTGGGTCATTCAGTAGCTCATAATATTCAACTGCAAAAGCTTCAACAGAAAGGCAAAAAATAACAATGAACGGTAAGATAATTTTTTTCATTATTGTTTCTCCATTCCGTATATAACACCTTGCGCAAGCTTAGTTGCTCCTTTTCTAATGATTAAATCATGAGAACCTACATTAGCAGTCTCGGACGTACCTCCAAGCTCAAAATTGGTTACAAACCCATAACTCTCAACATCTAAATTAGCATCCGGTGCGCTTGAAGTTGTTGATGTGTTTGTACTAAAGGTATTGCCGCTATAACTTGAATCTTTATTGAGCTCAGAGTCAGTACCCACCCAATTGTTAGTTTGATTGGATCCAGTATAAGCGATACTGGTCATATCTGCTGCTAAAAGCTCTTGTGAATTATGTACATAAATAGGTTCTGATGTATCTGTAATAAAGCTATCGGATAATGTTGTGGTTTTATCAATGGTAAACTTAAGAGTCACATTAAGCGTTCCGTTATCATTGGTATCAAGCTTAATACCGCCAGTATTTGTGGACACTTGAGAGCGATAAGTATCACTTGCAAAATTCCACGTGTTGGTTACGTCGTAAGAACCACCACAACCAGAGGTTGAGCTATTGGAGCACGATACAGCAACTCCATTTGCAATAAAAGTTGAGGTTCCAGTTAAACTAGTATTGCGAAACTCAGCTATAGTAGTGTCCCCCAGAAATTTAGCACCATTGCCAAAAACCTCTGAAGCGCCGCCACCCAAATTAACGCCGTTAAGGAATTCGCCTATTTGATCGGATGAAGTGTCTAATGCTTGCTCACCCGCCAAAGTTAAAAATACTGCAGCAATCACTCCTCTATCACTGGTTGCTTGGTTATTTTCTGTTGCGTTTAAAATAATTTGTCCGAGTTGCGTATTGGGGGCAATGCTGTCTGGAAAACCGTCGCCATCTTCATCAGTTGCAGGAATAATGTCAATTGATTCGATACCCAACTCATTAGCAATAACCAACTCCGCATCTTCTAAAGTTTTAACTTCAATATTTTGTATTTGCTCTAGAGTTGCCTGTACTGGTGTCGGTGGCGAAGTATAGCTATTCATGGTAGTCATATAACCAGGGCGTGTTATTTCTACACTACCAAGGCTATTAGTTAAAGTGATTGCGCCAATTGCCTCACCCAGTGCGTTAATACCTGGACCTACTAAAATAATACTACTAGTGCCATCTTCTTCAACTTCGCCCGCAACTTGAGTGCCCCTAACACCAATAATGCCTGATGGTAAATTGACCTTCATAGCATCTTTACTATGTTTTGCAACTTTACCTGAAATAAATCTAAAAGCACCTTTTGTAATGCTTGTTACTAACTCGGCTGTACCCTCATTAGGGTTGTAGACAAATTTATCAATAACCATTTGTGAGCCAGAGCCTAGTGTAAAGACTGTTTCATCCAAAAGCAAAACTTGTAGTCGAGCGCCTTCAGAAACTTTGATATCATCACCAAGATAAATAGCGTCTCCAGAATCAAGTGCGCCGATGAGCGCTTCAGCATTGTCTGAAGCAAGACGAAAGACTTCACCTTTTAGTGCTGCTGTGACACCTATTTTATTTTGGGCGTAAGAAGAAAAAGCATTAATTAACAACAAAATAAAAAGTAATTTTTTCATATTTTTATGATCCTAAATTAACGAGGTGACGCCTCAATTCCAGTGGTGATTTGTTGAATCACAATATCAAGTTGACGTTGCTGGTCAACGCTTAACCAAATTCTTGAAGTTTGCAGTACCAAAATTTGTTGTGCAGGGCTCAAACCTTGTAGTTCAGGAGATGCTGCAGGATTGCCGCCATTATACAAGGTTTGGGCCATAGTTTGGGCTTGTTCTGTTGTTACTTGAGAACCAACTTGAAGAGAGCTTAACAAGCTACTCGTTTGTTGTGGATCAGAAACTGCAGCCTCTGCATTTGAACCTGCTCCATCAATAGCATCTTGAGCCGCAGCTAATGCATTACTTTGGGCGCTAGATGTTTCTTCATCACTGGGTTCGTCAGCCTCTATTTGTTCAGGCTCGCCAATAATCGTTTCGCCGTCAACTTCAAGACTCAATTCTGCCCCTCCCACTGGGGTGGCACTTAAACCAATTGAATTGCCATTGCCATCTGTAGCATTAGCACTGGCACCATCCCGGCTAACTTCAAAGCTAGCTTCAGCGTCACCAACATTTCCACTAGCCGACACACCTGTTTTGCCAATACTGATTTCACCACCCACATTAATATCAGTTGATACAGTTGATGTTTGTGTAGTACTTAAATCTTGGTTAACTTCAACCTCTTCCCCATTGCCAATAACCAAGTTACCTTGCCCGATAGTTGATTGCGTTGTGCCAGAAGACTCAAAAACATTAAGATTTGCACCTGCTTGAATACCATTATCGTGTTGAGAGTTTCTAATATCTCCCGGCGTATAGTCACCACCATCATTAACATTTAACGAGCCATCCTGAGTGACAGTGACCGAGTCATTGTCTAGCGAATTTCCAACATCGTTTGCAGCTGAAAAATCAAACCCTGCATCGAATGATGTTGTGCTGTCTTGTAGGTCGGTAACAGTTAGGCTACCCGTAGACAAGTTCGTTTGCCCATCCTCAGCAGTTGAAGCAATTACTGAGCCGGTTAACGAAGTGTTACCCTCCACCGTTGCATTCAAATCACCTTCGGTTGCAAAAATACCCGAAACAACGTTGGTTTCTTGAGAGTCAACATAATTTACATTTGCTCCTATTTGAATATTACCAGAACCAGATTCCGCATCATCGCCACCATTGCTACCAGCACCTAAATCAAATCCTGCGCCGATCGTGTCTTCAATATCTTGTAAAGATGTAATGGTCAGATCACCGCCAATCTCAACATCTACAGTGCCACCTTGAACAACTGATCCGGTCAAAGTGGTATCACCCTCTGTTGTTATGCTTAAATTATTTGCGGCATATATTCCTGCAACTGTGTTTGATATAGTGCTATTCGTGTCTTCAAAACTTGCACCAATTTGTGCGCCTCCATTGGCAGAATCTTCGCCACCATTACCACCTCCAGCTGCAATATTAGCCTCAATATCCAATTGATCATTAGTATCTTGTAGAGTTGTCACGGTTAAATCACCCTCAACATTCAAAGTTGCGTCACCACCCGAACTAACGGTTGAGCCTGTAATATTGGTATCTCCACCAGAATTAATTATCAAATTACTGCCCGCAGAAACTGAGCCTTGCTCTTGAATGGTAGCGGAATCACCTTGGCCAAAATTAAAACCTGCAGCGAACTCACCACTATCTTCCCCTTGCCCCTCGCTACCTGTTTGGCTACCACCAACAGCTAGCTCAGCGCCAACTGAGAAGTTATCGGCGGTGTTTTGAGTGGTCAGAATATTAACATCGTTGCCTGCAGTTAGTTCAATGCTATCGCCAGTAGCTATGGCGTCTGCCAAAGTTAGGTCATTACCTGCTGTAATGTTGAGATTATCGCCACCAAAAATCACAGACTGAGAACCGACATTGGCTTCATTTTCAGCGCCATAATTAAATGAAACCTCACCACTGCCACCACTGCCGCTATCTTCACCTTGCTGATTTGCACTAACTGAAACAGTACCTCCGAATGACTCATTATTGGCGGCATCAATATTTGAGGCAACAGTTACGTCACCAGCAGCAACTATATTTGCTGTATTACCAGCGCCTACGATTGATGAAGTAATGTTGATATCATTCGAGGAATCAATATTCAAATTATTAAGCGCTACTAAACTTGCTTGCTCGCCAGTTGTTGATTGCGAGCCTGTTGCGCCTTCAAAATTAAGTTCACCTGCGCCAGAATCGCCGGTTATACCAACTTCAACGGTTAGGTCAGCTGAGTATTCTTGTGTGTCGAGAGTTGATTGAATGGTTGAAATATTTAAATCGCCCCCAGTAGTTACATCAATGTCGTTAGCAACAACGTTGGTTGATAGGATATTGGTGTCAGAGCCCGAGACAATATTTAGAGTGCCACCTGTTGTTAAATTAGAATTTGTTACAGAGGTGGAGTTAGTTTCTGAGTAAGCGGCATCAACACCAACTTTAACATCTTGATTAACCACATCAAAACCAACGGTTATACCCGCCTCGATAGTTTCAGAGTCAAAGGTATTTTGTCCTGCTACTAAATTAACAACATTGCCAGCAATCAGGCTAGTATCACCAGCTACGCTTATGTTTGAGCCAACTACGTTAACATCATTGGACGCATCAAGAGTTAAATTACCTTCAACATTAAATACAGAGCCCGCTGAGGTTGAGGACTCAGTTTGGGTAACTGTTACACCTAATCTAGCATCATTACTGCCATCGATATTAATGCCAGCAAGCACATTAGTGCCTGCAGTGCTGCCGACTAAATCACTTGGTAAGCCGGGCGTTTTAATGTCGCTTGGCAAGATTGAAGCCTGAGAATCGCCACCACTGCTAGTAAAATCCAGAATAGTACTGCCAACATTGCTGCCAGTACCTTGGGCGCTGTCAGATATGGCACCATCCAATGCGTATTGATCAACTGCACTAATGACACCACCCAATGCTTGCCCACCTATTGCACCTGCAATTTGTGTCAAATCACCGCTCTCTATAGCAGCAATGGCTTGTGCTACTTTGTTTACACCTGGTATAGCCCCTACAATGCTTCCTACGTCACCTGTTTCAATAGCATTAACAAGGCCATCAGCTAAATCACTAACGGTATCTTCTAAGCCGGTTTCTACAGATAAATCAATAGCAACCGAAGTGGTATCAACCGTGTCTTGCAAATCACCAATAGTGACATCACCCTGCTGAGCAAGTAATGCAGCATTTCCCTCAATGTCAGCATTGATGGACAGAACATCTACATTACCTTCTGTTGCTACAATAATGAGATTACCAGCTGTATTTAACTGGGCTTGCTCGTTAGTGACAATAGCATTGGTTTGCTGAAAATTAACAGCTAAAGGTGATGCGTTTTCATTACCATTAGTTGAATTATTAGAGGTTACGGTCGCCAACGGGCTGCTTGAAATTCCAAAACCAATAGATTGAATTGTATCTTGAGCACTGGCAATGGTTACTGAAGATGCAACAATGCTGGTGTCACCTTCAGAGGCTACATTAACCCCAGTTAAGGTGGCATCACCCCCTGCACTGATTGAGAAATTACCACCGGATTCAATAGAAGATTCCGTAAAGGTTGAGCCACTTTCACTGCCAAAACCAAAGGAAGATGAAGCTGTTGGCCCACAACCACCAGATGTGCATTCAAAACCACCACCAGCTGAAGCGCTAACGCCGACTTGTGAACTGGACTCTTCTAACGCCTGAATAAGCACATCATTAACCGCAGAAAGTGCTACATTACCACCGCCTGAAATATTGGTACCTATTAATTCTAGATCGTTGCCTGCACTAATGCTTATATTATTACCCGCAGTTAAATTTGAAGCAGAGGAACTAGTGTTATCACCCCAAGAAGCGCCAATAGTTGCTTCATTTTGAACTCCCGCTTTAGCGTCTGGCAAACCCAAATTTCCGGCAGTTGTGCCTGCTTCAGCATAGACAGATTGGGTATTGGATAATGAAAGACTAAAATTAGATACTTGTTCTTGTGCAGCGGTAAATGACACATTGTTACCCGCGTCTAAAGCTAAATTGTTGGCTGCATCTATTTGTGCACCCACACCAATAATATCATTGCCTGCAATAAGGGTTACATTCTCGCCTCCCACACTTGAGTCTATAAAGGTTGCTTCCTGCTGGGCACTGAGATCAAAACCTTGAGTTACGGATGCCGACGCACCTGCATTGTAATTTACACCAGAACCACCAGCATGAGCCTCTGCACTTGCACCTGTTGAGACTGACCAATTACTTGAATTGGTAATTAAAGCGTCCGCAAGCAAGTTGATACTGCCATCTTCAGCAAAAAGAATGGTTTCTCCTGAAGAAGTAATTGACGATCCAATACTGGTGATATCGCCTTCACTTGAATAAATAGTTACATTGGCGCCACTAACTGAGGCGCTCTGATTCTCCACACCTTCGGAATAAGCACCACTAACAATATTGCCAGAAGCACCTGCCGAGGTTTCTGCTGAGGCTTCAAAATCACTGTAACCTTCGCCACTGGCTGATGCAGAGGCACTGGTTGATGTGGATCCACTTCCAAAAAGATCAACAGAATCCTCTGTAACATAAGTATGTGCGAGATTTTGCTGGGTAAAGCCCTCGTCAGCAGAAATAAGTATATCGCCCTGAGCATCAATATTAGATGCAATGTTCAACACTTCACCTTCAGAAATAATGGTGACATTACCTTCGCCACCAATATTACCGGAAACATATTCTTCATGTACGACATAATCTTGTTTTCCAAGAACGCTACCAAAATTTCCAACATCAACATCATCAACTTGTTCGACAACCAAAGCAGTATTTACCACGTCACCCGATGTTTGAATAACCACTTGACCTTCAGATGAGGTAGAAGTTATGTTGCCACCCACATTTGTAACATTGCCAGAGTTCTCGTCATCTGATTGAGCAATAAGAATAACGGTTGAGCCAGAAATATTTGCACTTGGTCCAGCAGTTGTGTAACCAACTGATCCGCTACCAGTCTGAGCTTGGGCTTGAGTTGTGAGAGTCTGGTTAGTAATATCTTGTGCTTGCAAAACCACGGTTGTTCCAGCTGAAATATTACCAGTATTTATGATAGATTCTTCAGCCTGTAAGACAATACTGTTACTGGCAATAATTTGTCCTTGAGCCGTGATCTCAATATTATCTGCTGTAGGTAAATAGAGTGTAGGTACTAATACATTTTGGCCACCTACATTTTCAGTAACGTACCAAAGAACAGGCACAGTTAATTGCTCTATTTGAGTTTGGGTGAATGCTTGACCAATGGTAATATCTGGCGCTTCATTAGCAAAAATAACGGCATTATCATAAAGAGCTTGGCGTTGTGCGTTTTGATTTGCATCAACATTTTCAAGTACAAAGTTACTGCCCGTTGATTCAAGCGCTGCTTGCTGCAACAGTTGATTTTCAACAAAAGGGTCGGCTAAAAATGTAAGGCCTAAAGTTGAGCCTGCACCCGAACCCAATTGATCAAATAAATAGGATTGAGATAATTGCTGGCCGGGAATTGAAATACTGGGTGATATTAAATATTGTGAAGTACCTGAAGTGTCAATTGTATATAGCGCATTTAAATTACTCAAGCTATCAAACGTTAAACTTACTGCATTTAAGTTTGCATTAGCGGCATTTAAACCAGATAGAGAATTAGAAGATATTGTGTAAGTTGAATCGGTGTCCAATCCATTTTCAATACTAACCGCAGTCACAGAAACGCTATCAGCCTCTATGTCGCCGGTATTACTCAATGAACCTCCAAGATTTTGAGTGAGGTTATCAGCCGCTCTGATATAAGAAGGACCATCTGTAGTCAATGCATTGGTATCTAAATCGGTTTCACCAAAACAGTCATCACCACTAGTACAAGTATTAGAGCCGAGATGCACCGATGAACTATAACCACCTACTGTTAGCGTACTCCAATCATCTTTAAAATGCTTAATCTGGGTCAAGATTATTACTTCATTAGTTAGGTCACCCGTTGTAGTAATTGATATATTTGCTCTAGATTCAATCGTACTGGCACGATTTTGAATGGTTGAGGCGTTGATAGATAAGTCACCTCTGGAATTCAAATTAGCTCGGGATTTTCCTGCGGGAATAGCCTGGCTTGAATATATTTTACTGCTAAACCTATGATCAGCAGTGCCAATTCTCTCACCCCTCACTGTTGTATAACCCCCATTCACCACTGTTGTTGGGAAATCATCTGACCCACGCCAATTTTTCAATGTTGCTGTTTGTATTGCAATTGTGCCGGTACTGGTAATGTTACCCTCAGTGTTATAAATATAACTACCGCCGACTGTTGTGCCAGAAGACACCGATCCATTAGATATGGTTTGCCCCGTTACAGTTGCAAGCGTTAGATCTCCACCACTTTCGATAACAGAGCCGTCATTATTATCAATAGATACGTTTGATACCAACACCACATCGCCTAAAGCGTAAATACTCTTGGACGCAGCATTGGTAATTGCACCACCCGCATCAATCACCAAACCAGTTCCGCCCGATGATGTGTCCGCTGCAAAAATAATGCTGTTATTTGTAACTACGCCCGTTGTAGTAATGGTTAAATCATCGCCAGCAACCAATCGGGCACTGGTAATCACCGTATCCGCTGTGATAAATAAATCACCCGTAACACTTAAGTGGGAGGAATTAGTAAAATCATCGTTAACATTTAATGTGACACTTTGGTTGCCGTATATTTGTTGCCCAGTGTAGGCAAAATCTTGTCCACTTCCTTGAAATGCCAATGTTAAGTCTTCACCCGATTTAGTTTTATTACTTGAACTTGTGCTAAGGCTAATGTCTTGAGCATTAAGTGTAACGTCCAGCAAACCCTCTAATGAGGCTGTTTGGGTGATGTCGTCTCCACTACTATCCAAGGTAATTGCTTGGCTTGCTAATATAGTCGAGCTGGATAAATTACTAATCGCACCACTGGTGTAAATATCTAGGGTGCCTGAAGTTTTAACTTCTGCCGAACTACCTGAGCTTGAGAAGCTGGTAATTCTTGAGCTACTTGAGCCAAAATTGAGGTTGCCCACACTTTTAATAATGCCAGTGTTGATTGTTACAGCTGAAATATTAATGGTTGCATCAGATAAAATTGAGGCTGATTGGGTTAAAGTACCGGCACTTGAATTAATGGTTAGGGCACCCTCTGATGAAATTATGGAACTTGAAGCATTACTAATCGCACCACTGGTGTAAATATCTAGGGTGCCTGAAGTTTTAACTTCTGCCGAACTACCTGAGCTTGAGAAGCTGGTAATTCTTGAGCTACTTGAGCCAAAATTGAGGTTGCCCACACTTTTAATAATGCCAGTGTTGATTGTTGTAGCTGAAATATTAATGGTTGCATCAGACAAAATTGAGGCTGATTGAGTTAAAGTGCCGGGGCCGCCGGAGCTGGCTCTTGAATCAATGGTTAAAGCACCCTCTGATGAAATTACAGAACTTGAAGCATTACTAATCGCACCACTGGTGTAAATATCTAGGGTGCCTGAAGTTTTAACTTCTGCCGAACTACCGGAACTTGAGAAGCTGGTAATTCTTGAGCTACTTGAGCCAAAATTGAGACTGCCTTCACTGGCAATAACGCCAGCATTGGTGAGCGTTGAGGCATTAATACTGGCAGTACCATAAGACTTAATTGTGGCCGTAGCATTATTAGACAAACTGGTTGCAGTTATTGATATATTGCCATTCGAAACTAACTTAAAACTATCACTGGTTTCTATGTCACCAGAAATTGTCAATGTTCGGGTTGACCCTGAACCTGTTAATGTAAAAGTTTGCGTGTCTGAACCTGTGATTGGCACGGTTGGTGCAAATGTTAAGCCTTGTGCGTTGGTATCAAGTGTTAAGGTAATAACACCAGTTGAATCTGAAGTTGGATAAGCAGTAATACCACCAAAACCAGGGTGATTATTTATCTGTTCTGCAATTTTGGCAACCAGTGCATTTAAGTCGGCTGGTGCGTTAGAGCTAGGTACTTCGTAAATAAATGCATTAAATTTAGCATTTATCGTTCCACCATCATTTGTAAACGTGGTTACCTCAGAGATGTTTATATCACTAGCCTCAATAGTGGAAGAGGAATTATCGAAAATATTTGAGTTTGCATCAACAGTTAATTTTCGAGTTACCTTGATTGCTTCACTTTGCGTTATGCTACCACTGGAATCAATCGTCATATCACGAGTGGTATTAATAGTGCCTAATAAAGACATGGTGCGATTAGCGCTACCAGTTTTCAGCGTTAAGTCTTTAGCAGATGAAATATTATCAACCGATAAATTTCCATCAGAATCAATCACAATATTACTACGACTTGATGTAACACCACCTAATAAGCGCACCCCTATTCCATCATCCGTTCCAATAATATTAATTTTTCCTGCGCTGATTTCGCCCAATATACTTGCATCAATTTGATATGTCGAACCAGTTGCGCTTAATGAGCTTTCAGTAAAGTAGCTGTTCGGGTCTTCGCCGCTACTATTTGAGTAGTCATAAGTGCCACCACCGGAAATAATATCAATTCGATTTGAATCATAAACCGGGCCTTGGATTAGTAATTCTCTCGCAATTAAGTCCATACGTTGGTTATCGTCTGCACTGACTCCATCACCACTAATGGTAATAACTCCCTGCGTAACTGCAAGACTAATTATGTTACTACTCGACCCAGATAAAGTGGGTGCTGCCGTTGTTATAGTAACGCGAGGAGAGTTTACAAAACTACAGCCGTTACAGCTAATGCCATTTGGGTTGGCAATAATTAACTTTGCAGCTTTACCAAAAATTTCACTTTTTCCTAATAAGGTCGAGCTGTTAGAAGAGGTAACTTCGTCAATAATAATACTTGCAGCAACACTCAGTCTACTGTTTGCACTTAATGCTCCACCTAAAGAGCTACTGCCTGAAGTTAAGCTGTTGTTATGAATCAAACCCTCTGAGCCAATATTAAAACTGGTAAATTTATTGAGAGACACACCACCAGCTGAAGGAGGTGCTATATCTATTACAGGTACATTATTGGGTGATGTGCCAATAGACGGACGAAAACCAAGATCTGCCGAAGGATCAGCAATAAGTTCCAAAGCCTGCACACCAGTCCAAACGGTGCACAGAGCCAATAAAATCTTAAATTGTGTCTTGGTTTGGTTCACTTGTTATTTGAGATCTAGTTTTAATCCAAAAATTGCATCAATACCAAATTGGAATTGACCGCCTTCAACTTCTTGATCATTTTTGGGTTGATAATCAAGGGCGCTAAATGTAGCCACCGTTGACTTTCCAGGCAGTATCCCAACAGGAGATACTCTAAAAATTTGCGCCTCTTCTTGATTATTATGTTTTAAGATAACCGCGTATGAAGTGACAATCTTATCACTTGTAGAGTTAACCAATTGAACACTAAATGAGCGCTCACCCTGATCGGTTTTTATATATCTACCTTGACCTTGAAATTCTTTGTTATCAACTTTTTGGCTATGCTTAACTAAACAGAGCGTCATTAAATCTTGTGATTGAATTAACAAACTCTGATTGTTTTCCATACAAGCATTAAAGGCAGCAACTGAGCTACTATCAACATTTTTTTCTGTCTCTAGCGCCTCGTTTGTTTCGTTAGAGCCTGCAAAAGCACTCAATGAAAAAACCATTGCTAAAACGAATATATTATTTCTTTTCATTATTTTCTCCTTAGTTAAATAACCAGCTCAAAATTGAACTGGCTGCACCTACATAATTAAAACTTCTTGGATTGTCGCTAACTTTTATTGTTCTGTCTGAATCCAGTAAATTCATTGTTGTTTTACTGCCACCACTATATATATCACTTCCAGAACCTGAACTACCAGCGAATAATTCACCGCCAACTAAACGAATTTCACCCAAATTGTTAAAATTTAGGCGCCCCATATTTGCGACAAAACTTCCACCTTGATCTTGTTGCAAAATTTTGGCATACTGATTCTCCAAGAATCCTTGTTTTCTGGTGATAGTTTTTCTCATTGGTAAAGCCCTTGAAATAACATTCACGCTAGAGGTTGTCGAGCTTATATCAATAGCATTATTGGTGTTTTCAACGGCATCGTTAAGTGCCACAATTCTACCGCCATTATTAATGATGTAGCCATCTTGAGGTAGGCTGCCTGCTTTAATTGTATTACTTGAACCAGTTAAGTTTTCACTTGAGCTAAGATCGGAAATTAAAAAACTTGTATTTGAGCTGGCACCATCCAATTGTATTGCCACTTTGTTTTGCGCGGAAATTAAGCCGCCTGTCGTTTGGGTGGTTGAGCTTCCCGTGTTGTCGCAACGCCAAACACAAAACCTGGTTTTGGTTGAGGTACCAGTAACTACCGTTTGATTCACAACGGAATTTGCATTGTTTGCCGTTGTCGCTGAATTTTCTGGGGATCCAATATATATACTGCCGTCAACTACCTCGGTAGTCATGTTAATTGTGTCGGAACCAGAACTTGCATCAGTATATGAAAGAGTGTAATTTGAGGCCTGTTCAGAGCCAACGATAATACCAAAGGCGTCGTCTGAATCAGCACTGGAATTAGTTTGAACCAGTTCAATATCCAACACATCACCAAAATTAGAATTACTGGTTTTATGAGTGTTGAACGCATCAATAAAAGCAGACAACAATTCCTGGCCATTATGTGTGCCATTATCGTTTATTGCCTCTGTACCAGTTACCGTATAGGTAAAACTATCGCCCGTTGACGAATTGGTTATTTTAATAGAATCACTTGAAGCACCAGCCGAACCAGTGTCGTTTCCAGCATTATCAATACTTATTGAAGCTAATATATAATCCATACCGCCATTTGCGTTAATTTCACCACCAATATTATACAAATCACCTGAACCACTAGAACCAGTGAAATTAAGCTGTATATCACCTCGAGTTGCTTCTATATAAGCCGCCTGATTAGGGAGCGTTAAATCACCATACTCATAAGTTGTTGTTGTTGATTTCTTTCGATTAAATAGCCATTTTAATTTTCTGGATGACGTAGTTTTGGTTTCTGTTCTAATGCCTTCGTTACTACCTGATGATCGCAGTACTCTATTATAAATATCGCCACCTACATTAAGGGTTATGCCATTATTAGAGGCTATTCGAGCAGAGTTGTTATATAAATTTCCTGTCGTTGTAATTGTTACGCCACCTTTTTCTCTATCCTTTAATATGGCACTTGAACCCGCTCCTGTTTCAGTAACACCACCAGAAGACACCTTGCCACTAGATGAGTAGATAATGCCTAAAGCACTATCACTTAAAGACTCATTAGTTAGATTGGCACTTGTAATCGAAACGCTACCATTAAGTGTATTGGTGCTATCAGTAGGCAATTGGCTTTGTAGTGTGTAACCCTGATTGGCAATATCTGCAGTGCCCGCATTAATTGTTAAATCCTCACCAGAGGACACTTTAGCTTGTGTAGTGGAGATGCCAGTAAAGTTAATAGCATTGTCACCAGAAGTTAGTGTTAAATCTTTTTCTGACGTAAGGTATCCGCCATTCGTCGCCACAATTTCAATTATGCCGTCCGTGGTGATAATAAACTCACCTTCTTGGGTAGCAAGGGTGTTTCCAGCATGTCTAAAGCCTGCACCGCCATCATTAATAATTACATTAATACTCCCTGCAGTAATATTGGAAACACCTGTAATATCAACTGAATAACCGCTCACGCCACTAATTGTAGTGATCGAATCGCAATTTGTTGTACCAGAGGTTGTGGTTGTGTCACACCCCCCGTCAACTATTTCGTGAAATACTTCTGTACTTTGTGAAATGGTTGGTGATGGTATCTCAGTATCTTTTTTAAGGATCGTTGTACTTGTGCCAGCATTTAAACCAATCGCAGCAGAAACAGATGTAATATCAGCCCCTGTAACAGCAATAGTTTTAGCGATCATATCTAACCTTGGAAAAGTGCCAGATAGGCCACTGGATGACACCAAAATATCACCCTGAGTTGTTTTAATCACAAAGTACTGATCGTTTGTATAGGCGTCACTACCACCTCTTGTTAAAGTTACATTTTGAGATGTCAAAATATCGCCTGTGGTTAACACCATGCTAGAGGTGTTGACAAACGAACCACCATTCACGGAAATACCATTAGGATTGGCAAGAACAACATGCGCCCTGCCCCCACTGACAATCAATGGGCCTGCCAAAGTTGAGCGATAAGCCGAACCAGATGAAGTGACTTCATTAATAATCATCTTCGCAGCTACTGAGCTATTGTTTAAAGTAACACCTGCACTCGGAACATTAAAATAAGTGTATTGATTAAGGCTGGTTTGCGTTCCACTTGTTACTGCATTGATATTCACTATGATGCCACTAGCCTCAGTGCCTGATACTTGAGAGCCGTCTGTGTGTTCAATCACAGTTGTAACATTCGCAGCTATGGAGTACTGAAATACACCTAACATCATACAAAAGATAAAATTGCGAAATATCATCCTAAAACTCCAAAACCTTATAAGTTAGACGAGAATAAGTCTCTACTTTCTTTTTATGAGAATCAGCATCATTCGTGATTGGATAACCAAAACCTAGATCGAAACTTAATTTTCCTTTTGCAAACTTAATACCAACACCCATGCCCACAAACTCAACTTTCTTGCCAGTAGCGATGTTGTCAACCCAACCTAAATCTAAGCCAACATAGGGCTGAATATAAGGTTGGTAAGGTTTAATCATATTGTTGGTTAGATTGTCTGGCCATTTGAAAATAACATCATTATGTATATACAAACCTTTATCTCCAGCACTGGCATTTGTTGAGAATCCTCGAACAGAAGTAGAGCCACCAACAGTGAGTTGCTCAGAGCCATAAAGCGGGGTGAATGAAATTTGCGCTTTAAGGCTCGATTGCAAGGTTGCATTTGGGCTCAGTGGTTTAAATAATGTTGCATCAAATTCAAGCTTAGAAAACTGTGCCCTGGGTGTGGTTGCAGTTGGATTGACATCTTTCATTGAATTAAACGCGGTCAAACCTTTGGCAAATGTAAGGGTTCCGTCGACAGTGTAATCAGCGGTTTTATTGTAGTTAATACCTACTCGAGCGACGCTTAACGGTTGGGGCGATAATTCAGTATCGTTAATAGTGCGTTTAGAGTTTTTCTTGTGTAGCGAAAATTTTGCTTTTAGTGTTCTGCTTTTATTTTTTCTAAATAACCAGTCAGAATATAGTTCAGTTGTTTTACTAACTCCAAATAATTCGGTTGTGGTGTCAATCGGAGAAAGGTAATCTGAATAACTGTAGTTCACACCATGTGTCCAATACCCCACAGGAACTTTGGCTGATAAGGCTAACGCGTTGGTATCAAGACTACCAATATGCGAAAGTGACCAAGAATCGTTACTGCCCAATAAATTATCAACATCAATACCCAAAGTTAATTTTTCTGCGCCTGCTGAAGATGAAACAAAATTATCAATACCCGCTCTAAATCTAACCGAGTTATCCGTCACGTCACTGTGTATTTTCACTATGGTATTTCCTGCTTTAGAGCCTGGCACGAGTGACATGGTTGCTTGTACAGATTGTGGAAGGTTGATTTGATCCAGACCTTGCTCAATTTCTCTTAAATTTAAGATATCTCCCGGTGACACAGGAAAGGCAAGTCGCACCTTCTCATGTTGACTAATAGATCCAATACTGTATTGAATATCTTCAATAATACCTTCGACAATAACAAACTCCAACACTCCCGTTTTTAAGTCTTGTGGTGCTATATAGGCACGAGTCGTCACGTAAGCCTTATTAATATAATAGTTATTGAGTAGTGTCAGTATTTCACCCACAACCCCAGAGTTGATACATTTTGAGGTGTAACCACCCAAGAGTTCTTGTTGTACTAGTAAATTGATAAGAGTTGAATCGAGCAAAATTATTTCGTTTATCTTAATACAAGATTGCAGTTCTTCAGTAACAACCAAAGGAATCTTGTCAGAATTAGCCAATTCTTGCTGTATTTCTTGGGGTTTAATCAATTTCTCTTTATTAACAACCTCTACAATAGGTTCATCATTATCAACAATACTGAGCTTAGTTTGAGGCTGCTTAGCATTAGAAAAAGAGTTGTCACCCAAAACTTGATAAGTTGCTATTGCAGACTCATTATTGGTGTTGTTATCTTCGAGCGCTATTGCGCTAATGAGTTGCGGCACTGACCAATTGTTTTGTGTAAAAACAAGACTATCAGAAAATTGAACGCCGTCATGATTTGACTTAATACTGATTCGTACATCAGATTGTGGCTTGGCACTTAAACTAACAGGAAAACGCTTAGACTCGCCTTCAACAATATCAACAGAATCTACTACAACGATTGTAGCTTGATCGTTATCAAGCAAATTTACTAAAGTTGGTTTAAGTACAAGAGAGGCGTACTCCATATCGCCTTCTACTTTATACGAGATCGAGACACTCTCGCTCACAACATTGTCATCTTCAACAGAAACAAGAGTAATGTTCTGCGGTATTTTCCAAGTTTCAGGTGTAAAAAATATAGCCTCAGATACACCAATTTTTTCACTATCTGTATGTACTGAAAGATGTACCAAATACTGCGGTTGGGTGTTGAGTGCAACACTGTATGTCGCACTCTCACCTTCAGCTAATTGAAGTGCCGTCGGCAACTTTATCATTGCCTTATCATCATCTAAAATCGTGACTTGAGTAGGGGTAATCACTATATCGTGATAGTCCTGATCTCCATAAGCTACATATTCAACTGAAAATTGCTCGTTGATCGTGTTTGAGTCTTGCTGAGCAGTAAGCACAAATTGTTGAGGCTTATTCCAATTGGTTTTAGAAAATGTAAGCGAATTCGAAACATCAATGTTAGATGTTAAAGCATCAATAACAACATCCTCTTGAGGCTGAGTTGCCAATACCACCTGATAAGCTATAAAGTCTCCTTCGGAAATTTCAATGGCTGAGTCAATCATAACAGCTGCAATATCGTTGTCTTTAACAATAACTTGCGTTTGATTAACTGCAATATTTTGGTAATGCTCATCGCCACTTACAGTATGTACAATGCTCAAATTTTCTGAAATGGTATTGTGGTCCTCAAGCGCACTTACAGTAATATACTGAGGAATGTTCCAGTTATTTTGAGTGAAAATCACAGAATTAGAAAATTGCAACCCAGCTACTGTAGCATTAATCACCACGTTATCTTGAGGTTGGGTTTCTAATACTAACTCATAGCTAGCACTTTCACCTTCGTAAAACTGCAGTTCGGATGCGACCAAAACTGCCGCATTGTCATTATCTATAATATTGAGATTGGTTGATTTAATTTGTAGATTGTTATAGTGCTGGTCACCGCTTGCCTGATAATAAACAACAATTTTTTCATTTATTGTATTGTCATCCTCTAAAACATCAACCTTGATGCTTTGCGGTACACTCCAGTTCTGTTTAGTGAATACAACGGGTTCAGACAAAACCACGCCTTCAACATATGCCACAACAGTAACTGGATCTTGTGGTTGGGTATCTAAGGCAAGAGAAATTAATTGGCTAGCACCTTCCACTACTGTTATTGATGACACGGTATTAACCAATGCTTGATCGTTATCACTGATTTCGATGCGCGTTACACCGAGTGCTTGAGGGGCTTTAAGTCCTGTGACTCTTGCACTGATACTAAGCTCAAATGAATCAGGCATTGTGTTGTCATCTTCATTAGGTGTAACACTTATATTCTGTGGGGTTGACCAGTTATCCGCACTAAAAATTAACTCTTTAGTTGAGAAATGCTCAGAACTATTTTCAACAACTAATGCCACCTCTCCTTTTGGTTGATTTCTTAAAACAACAGAATACGCACTTTCTTTGCCCTCAATAGCATCTAGTTGCTGCAAAATTTCTGGCTGTAAAAAATATACACTTAAATCTTCTTTAAGGTTTACATTTACCACGCCATTGGTAATTTTTTGACCAGAAAATTGAGAGTAAGATAATGGATAACCATGTTCTACATAAAGTCGATTAAGCTGATTTACAACTCTTAATAGAGAGTTTGAGTTCAGCTCCCTACCCTTGACATCACGAATGATAGTGGCCAACTCATTAGCACTCAAAATCTGCGATTGATTAAAAATAAGTGATCTAATTTCTGTGCTTGAGGCATAAGATACAGACGTAAATAAACACGCAGTGAAAATCATCAATAAATTAATTCGCTTAAAGAACATCAGCAGATTGTTATCAATATATTATATTGTTAACAATATACCATAAAACCCATATACTGTAACGGTTTAAGATCATATTATATAAGTCTAAATTGACACTAAATTCATCTGAAAATTACCAAACAATCTGTACAATTAAAAACACATTTTTGTATTGCTTTAATAGCGCCTGCAGCAGCCAAAATATCTTTAAGGGTAATCATAGTTTTCTTGGCAACGATTCATAAATTTATAGTTTGATAGAATATGTCGCTGACAAAGACCAATCATTTCGTTTGTAATCAAATTGCATAATATTGGAGTCATTTACTGAGCGCTTTGCATTAATGCTAAATTGCCAATTTTTTAACAGTTCACTAACTTCTCTGCCGGATTTAAAAATAGTAATCGATTTTGTACTCTTTGAATCATCTCGAATCTTTAAAGAGGTTGGGTCTTTATTTTTGTATTTTGCTATAGATTTGGTATGACTTAGTTGAATACGAGAACCTTTAGTTAGTATATATACAAGTGTTTTTGTCGCGCCCTTAGTTTCTCTTTCATTAGCAATGGAGCTAAAATACGCCAAACTATCGGTGCTAAATTGAGAAGAATCAGGATCAAACTTTTCCTGAGAATGGTTAATATATGCAATTAAATTACTCTGCAATACGTAATTAAAACCCAAAGCAATATTTTTTAATTGCCCGTCGTTTTGAGTTGCGTTGGTGAAAGTAGTATCGTTTGTATAATCGAGCAAGGTTTTTTCCAATTTAAAATTTGCACTCGCCTTGTTGTTGATAGGTACATTTCCATTAAAATGAAAAGACTTCATTGTTAAACTTGCACTGGTATCGGCTTTTATTTTAGAATAACTCACTCTCGGCATCCAGTTAATACCAACTCGGTTAGCGCTTAATTCTAAATTTATACTGGTTGACATATTGTCTAAATAATCAGCCTTACTACCGCTTAATAATCTTGCGCTAACACTACTAATCAGCACGTCATTATTTTGATTGGCTAAATCATACTCATTAGTAAAACTCAAGGACGTTTGTTCCGCACGATCCGAAACTTCAAAAGCCTGTCCGCCATAACTGTTATAGGTGTTGGTGCTGGAAACTTCACCAGCAACAAACTCTAACAACCCCGCAGATGGGTAGGTATTAGCATTATTACTGCCAACAACACCAAAGCCAATCGATATTGTATTTTTACTTAAGCTGACTCTGTCTTTAATGGAGAGTAATAAGCGATTTATCATCAACTTTTGATTAGCAGAGGTGGGTAATTTTTTAAGCCCAACTAATTCATTATAAGCCAAAGAGTCATTACCCAAATTTATTAGTAATTCTGCCCGTAGCAATCTAAATGGTACGTTCATTGGCACCTGTATCAGCACTCTTTCTATTGCAGATAAGGCAGCAGAAAAATCACCTTTTGTAATACGTTGTGTGGCAAATTGCTCGTTAAGTTCAATGTTATCAGGATCGTTTAAGATGTCTGAAAATTCAACTGCAGTGGCTGGCAAAGATAAGCTCAAAGATAGCGCTAAAATTAGTAAACTATTTTTCATTACTGTTTTTCCATTCCTAAAACCAAGCCTTTTCCAAGTGTTCCGACAAAAGGA
>Ga0307995_1000206_pt1 | contig 42865 bp, 38 predicted proteins | sample EllFjometagen262_FD_203132 | JGI IMG/M metagenome (GOLD analysis project Ga0307995, IMG submission 203132) | Marine microbial communities from Ellis Fjord, Antarctic Ocean - #262 | ecosystem: Environmental > Aquatic > Marine > Unclassified | place: Southern Ocean | collected 2014-11-02 | reverse complement strand
TCGACTTTTAGTTTACTTCTGTTGCGTGCTCCGTACATTAGAAATTAGCTTGATATGTACTGTCTTCACCATAAATAGACAAATGTTGTAAGCGGTATTCTTCGTGAAGTGCTCCGTCTATCATTCTCTGTTCTATAGCGGGCCTTGTAATGGTATCTGTGAGATATTTTTCTGTCATCAGGCTGGCAATAGGTGCAGCCCATCGAGAGCCCCAATATCCATTTTCAATGATTACAGCAATGGCTATTTTAGGACGGTCTTTAGGTGCGAAACTCACGAAAATACTATGGTCTTGACCGTGAGGATTCTGCGCTGTTCCTGTTTTTCCACATTGGGAAATATCAGGTAATCTGGACCCTCTCGCTGTCCCTGTTTCAAATACATCATACATACCGTCAACAACGATGTCGAAATGTTGCGGGTCTATGGTGGTATGCTTGGCTATACTGAAGCTGCTGTCTATTTGAGATCCGACTATTGATTTCACAATATGAGGAGTGAAGTAATAGCCTCTGTTCGCAATGGCAGCAGTCATGTTTGCTAATTGAATAGGTGTCGATACTAATTCTCCTTGCCCTATACCATTAGAGACCGTAGTAGCTCCCTTCCATGATGAGTATCCTAAGAATCTATCATAGTAGTCAGCATCTGGAACCAGTCCTTTACGTCCTGTTGGTAGGTCGTTCCCTAAGTATTTCCCTAGGCCAAAACTTTTGACATGGTCACTCCATGTATTCATGCCTGCGTGAGAATCCCCATGGTGATCTATAATACGTTGGTAGATCGTGCAGAAATAGTTGTTACAACTCTCTGATATAGCTTGTTTCAAGTTTAACGGACCTCCTTTGCAATGGCAAGCCACAGTGAGGGATCCAAAATGATATCCATGGCGACATGTAAGGGTTGTAGCAGGTGATATGACATCTTCTTGAAGCCCAATTAATGCATTGATCAGTTTAAATGGGGAACCGGGCGGGTACTCTGCGAGAATCCCTCTATCAAATAGCGGCTTATTTATACTGTCATAATAAAGTGCTGTATAGTTTCGGCTTCTCACCCTACCTACAAGTTCATTCGGATTGTAATTGGGTGCGCTAATCATTGCTAATATTTCGCCTGTTTCAGGTTCTATGGCAACAATGGAACCGCGCTTACCGGTCATAAGTAATTCGCCATATAATTGAAGCTCAAGATCAATGCTACTCGTCATGTCCTTTCCAGGAATAGGTAGCTCGTCATGCGCACCATCTTTCCAGTTGCCTATTTTTCGATTTCTGTGGTCAACCACGTAATATCTTTTGCCGTGTTTTCCCTTGAGCTCGGATTCATAGCTTTTGTCAATCCCGCTCTTACCTATTAAATCCCCTTGACTGTATTCTGTGTGGGCGTTTATGTACTCTGTGTTAACCTCACCAATAAATCCTACAACATTTGCTCCTGCAGTACTCGGATAATTCCGTAAAATTCGTTTTTGAGCAAAGAATCCAGGAAATTTCCTAAGCTCGGTATTGATCTTTGTATAATGCTCTTTAGGCAACATTTTCATAAACATACTGCTTCTGAAGTAGCTGTATCTTTTTGCCTTCTCTAAACTTTCACGAATCTTCTCTGGAGATATCTCAATGAGTTCGCTCAAGCCAACTGTATCTAGATCGCTTATGAGATATGGACTTACCATGAGGTCATAAGCAGGACTGTTGCCAATGATTAATTCGCCATTTCGGTCATAAACATAGCCTCTAGGCGCATACAGTTTCTCACTTGCAGTTGCATTTCTTTCTGCTCTGGCCGCGTAGTCGTCATTAAGGATCTGTACGTAGAATAATCGAACACAAAGCAGTAGAGTGATGAGAATTAATACGACGAAGAAAAGTCCTTTACGCAGCATATTTTCTCGAAAATAGTAGGTGACCTATACTTAGAAGTAAAATAGTGAGTGCTGTAGAAACCAACGTGCGCAAAACAAGCTCAGAGGTGTGATTTACTCCAGAGTTTTCCATGAAATACAATACGGTATGGTGTAGGAGTACTAAAACAGTGGTCTGCGTAATAAAATTAGGCAACGGTAGATGTATCAATCCCTCGTCTGACTTACCATCTTTAAAACCATAGAGTACGTTTTCAACGTAGGGTTTCGCTAAGACCATAGCAAGTGAAGCCACGGTATGTGCACCTCCACTTTGTTCTAGTCCATCGATGATGCTGCCCAGAATAAAAGCATAGAGGTAATTACTGAATTTACTCGTATTGAAAGGTAAGACTAGAAAAACCCACAAATAGATGTAAGGATTTCCAAATCTCGACATAGGAAGCTCCTGAATAAAGCCCCATTGAACAACAACGGCGAGAATAGATATTGCTATGATACGAAGTTCCTTCATTCAAGTTTAGCTGTTAATGAATCCAATTCAAAGGATCGGTTAAACTTGCATACGTACAACCAGTCGATATTTGAAAAATCTACAGTAAGATCAACCTGAGCGTTCCAACTCAGATCTTCTTGGTTTTGCGAAACTGTGGTCACTATTCCAGTGAGTATAGGCGGTGCAACGACGGCTCTCGTAAAACTATAAATACTGTCTCCTTTTACAGGTTTGAATTCGCGTTGTAGATCTGTTAGCATTCCTTTGTTTGGATCACCTTGCCAGACAAGTTCACCAAGTCCCTTATTCTTGATCCTTGCACCAATCGCTCCCTTAGAGTGAATAAAAGGCGTTACAAATGCAAAACTCTTAGTGGTTTCAGTAACCGTACCTATCCATCCTTTTGAACTTATAACACCCATTCCTTCTTGAACCCCCTTAAGGCGTCCCGCGTCTATGAGAATGTAGTTGTTCAATTTTTTATAGGAGTATTCTATGGCTTTTGCAGGTATAAAGGAGTATCCCGTGCTTTGCGCAAAGCTTGGATACGAATTTTGAAAAAGTGATGCTTTTAGTGCGGAATTCTCTCGAGTGAGTTCCTCATTCACCTCATCTAAGGACCAATAATGTTTCCAGTTAGATGTGAAATTCTGAAACTCTGCGGAAGCACTAGATAGCGTTTTATTCAAGTGGTGCTCTGAAACAGGATTTTTCAAGGAATGTCGAACCAGTGCCAACAGCAATAAAGCTATGAACAACAGGATATTGCGATACTTTGAGATGAAAAGTATCAGTTGCTGCATAGCGGAGTGGAATTAACTTTCTAGTATATTCTTGAAATGCTCAATATTCTTCAGCACAATACCAGTACCGCGTACAACTGCCCTCAACGGATCCTCTGCAACATACACAGGGAGATCAGTCTTTCTTGAGATACGTTTATCTAAACCTCTCAGCATAGATCCTCCACCGGCTAAATAGATTCCAGAGTTGTAAATATCTGCAGCTAATTCCGGAGGTGTGTTACTCAAGGCCTCCATAACAGCGTCTTCTACTCTTGTGATGCTCTTTTCAAGAGCACGGGCTACCTCTCCATGGGTGACAAGAACTTGTTTAGGCTTACCGGTGAGCAAATCTCTTCCCTGAACAGCGAAAGGTTCTGGTGCGTCATCTAAGTCTTCAAGTGCAGCGCCAACTGAGATTTTTATGCTCTCCGCGGTTCGCTCACCAACAAATAAGTTATGCTGGGCACGCATGTACATGGCAATATCATTGGTAAAAACATCTCCGGCTACTTTGATGCTTTTGTCACAGACAATACCACCCATAGCAAGGATAGCAATTTCCGTAGTTCCACCACCAATATCGATAATCATGTTTCCCTTAGGTTCAAGGACATTTACTCCAATTCCTACCGCAGCAGCCATGGGCTCATGAATAAGATATACTTCCTTCGCATTAGCGTGTTCAGCGCTGTCTTTTACAGCTCTTTTTTCGACCTCTGTTATTCCAGATGGAATACAAATAACCATTCTTAAACTTGGAGGAAATAAACGCTTCTTGAAAGCAGGAATACTTTTGATAAGCTCACGTATCATGTGCTCAGATGCTTCAAAGTCAGCAATGACACCATCTTTCAAGGGACGTATAGTCTTGATGTTTTCGTGCGTTTTTCCGTGCATTTGACGTGCTTCCTTGCCTACGGCAATAATCTGTCCACTGCGCCTATCCATCGCAACAATTGAAGGTGAGTCTACGACCACCTTGTCTTGATATGTAATTAGCGTATTGGCTGTACCCAAGTCAATCGCTATATCTTCTGTCATGAAACTTAACCAACCCATGCCTTCAAGGTAATAAAAATTAGTGCTTAAAATGACGAATTCCCGTAGTAACCATAGTCATTTTATGACGGTTACAGAATTCAATACTTTCTTTGTCTCGAATAGAGCCACCAGGTTGAACTACACAGCTAATTCCGGCGTTTTTAGCAATCTCCACACAATCTGGAAAGGGAAAGAATGCATCTGATGCCATCGCGGCGCCTTCAAGGCTGAAATTAAATCTACCTGCTTTTTCTATAGCTTGATTCAAAGCGTCTACTCGAGATGTTTGTCCAGTTCCTGAACCCAATAATTGCCCTCCCTTTGCCAGCACAATGGTATTACTTTTCGTGTGTTTACAGATTTTCGCTGCAAACAACAAGTCTTGAAACTGCTCTTCAGTAGGAGATAAGTCAGTAACTGTGGTCATGTCCTCAATAGACTCCGTTTTTTGATCTCTAGCTTGAACGAGTGTGCCATTTAAAACGCTTCTTACACTATACTCCGGAACTTTAAAATCCTTCATTATAAGAAGCACTCTATTTTTCTTGCTTTTTAAAATAACCAGGGCATCCTCATCGAAACCTGGTGCCATAAGTACCTCAAAAAACAAAGAATTCATTTTTAATGCCGTGGCACTATCTATGGTTCTGTTTGAGGCAATAACTCCACCGAAAGCACTTACGGAATCTCCCGCCAATGCATCATCCCAAGCTTGCTCCAATGTAGAACGAGTTGCGAGGCCGCAAGCATTGTTGTGCTTAATTATCGCTATGGTAGTGTCTTCAAATTCCTTTATGAGACTAACTGTCGCGTCTATGTCGAGCAAATTATTGTAGCTCAGTGCTTTGCCGTGAATCTGCTCCAGAGCATCGTCTATGTTACCATAAAAAGCTGCTTCTTGATGTGGGTTTTCGCCATATCTGAGCGTCTGCCGGGTTCTGTTTGATATCTTTAAATCTAATCTATCACCTGCAAAATAGCGGTAAATGGCAGTATCATAATTACTGCTTTCATCGAACGCTTCGAGTGCATATTTTTTTCTGACATCCAGTGTCGCGCCATGTTCACCTTGTAGTATGGATAGTGCTTCGATATATTGATTTCTATTGGAAATAATCCAGCAATCCTTAAAATTTTTAGCTGCTGCACGGATAAGCGAAATACCACCAATATCAATTTTTTCGATGACATCTGTTTCCGAAGCCCCAGAAGCAAGAGTCGCTTCAAAAGGGTAGAGGTCTACGATCACTAGATCAAAATAGGGAATGTCAAATTCCTCCATTTGTGAGCGATCACTCTCGTTTTCTCGTCTGGATAGAATACCGCCGAAAACCTTGGGATGTAATGTTTTAACTCTTCCTCCAAGTATGGAAGGGTACGAGGTGAGATCCTCAACACGTTCTACTGAAATCCCTCTTTCTTCGATAAAGGCCTGTGTGCCTCCGGTAGAATAGAGGGTTGTACCCGCTGCATTAAGCGCATCTACTATTGGCCCTAAGCCGTCCTTGTGAAAAACAGAAATAAGTGCGTTTTGAATGCGCATGGTATTCTTCTTTGAAGTGAGATATATAAGAAGAGTCAAAAGTAATATTTTCCACCTCCTTTTTATCTAATTATTCACCTAATTTTGGAAGAAACCTCTTGCCCTGTGATCCTTATTATTAGACTCGTAAAAGAAAGTTTGTTTTTCGCTATTATATCATTGACAGTAAATAAGTTAAGGACTTTTTTATCCCTGCTGGGCATTACAATCGGCATCTTTGCAATCATCTTAGTTTACTCTATTGTGGACTCTTTAGAAAAAAACATAAGAGACAGTGTAAGTCAGCTTGGCGATAATGTTGTTTACGTCCAAAAATGGCCTTGGGGTGGCGGAGGTGAATATGCGTGGTGGAAGTATTTAAACAGACCGGTTCCTTTGAGTAAGGAGGCGGATTTATTGCGAAAACGAAGTCGATTTTCTGAGAACATCTCCTTTGGAACCTCGCTAGGCGGAGCTACTGCAAAACGAAACGGTATGGATGCTGGTGGAGTTGATGTTTTGGGGGTTACGTTTGAGTACAATCAAATCTGGGATTTCGAACTTGCTGGAGGTAGATACTTTACAGAATCTGAAATGAGCGGTGGAAAACCCTATTGTATCATCGGATCAAATATTGCGGAGGGTTTATTCGTATCTGGAGAGAGTCCGATTGGACAGAAAATCAACATTCGAGGTCAGGAGTTATCAGTTATTGGCGTATTCGAAAAAGTCGGTGAGAGTATCGTTGGTCAGAGCTATGATAAAATGGTCCTTGTCCCATTTAAGTTTATAAGAACCGTGGTAAACACCGACCGCAATGACGGTAATTTAATAATGATCAGCGCCAAAGAAGGGGTTTCATTGGGTCAGTTAAAAGATGAATTAACAGGAATAATGCGTTCTGTCCGGAGACTAAGACCAGGTGCCGATGACGATTTCTCACTTAATGATCCATCGCTTATTTCAAGACAGTTGGATAGTCTTTTTGGCGTCTTAGGCCTAGTAGGAACTGTTATTGGTGGTTTTTCAATTCTGGTTGGGGGCTTTGGAATTGCCAATATCATGTTTGTGAGCGTCCGGGAGCGCACGAATGAGATTGGTATACAAAAAGCGCTTGGGGCTAAAAATTTCGTAGTCCTTATCCAGTTTCTAACGGAAAGCGTCGTCCTATGTCTTTTAGGCGGTGCAGCTGGGCTAGTGCTTGTTTGGTTGGGTGCCTACGCTGCCGCCAGGGCATTTGATTTTGAGATATTTTTAAGCATGGAAAACGTACTAGTCGGTTTAGGACTTAGCGGTGCCATAGGGTTGATCTCCGGTTTTATTCCTGCCTGGATGGCATCAAGATTGAATCCTGTAGATGCAATCCGCATGCAAGCCTAAAGGCGCTGGGCCACAAATCCTGCAATCCATGATAATAATTCGTGGTCCTCAATAGTGAACGGATCGACAGAATGAGAGTCAATATCTATTTGTCCTATGAGCTGTTCTCCAAGAAACATGGGAACTACTATTTCACTTTTTGTATCTATGCTACAGGCTAGATAATTATCTTGCTGATCAACATCAGGCACTTCAAAAGAGGTTCCGCTTTCGGCTACTTGGCCGCAAATCCCTTTTCCAAATGGAATGGTAATATGATCTGTTATCGCACCTGCATAGGGCCCAATCTCAAGCTGTTTTTTTTCATTATTCATGAAGTAGAATCCACTCCAACTATAATATGGAATATTTGCGTCCAACAACGTAACCACTTTTTTTTGCAGCGCAATTCCTTGTAAATTCTTATAATTCAAGAGGAGTGTCTTCACTCTTTGCTTTAAATCTTGGGTCATAGGGTGTAGTTGTTGATAGAATACCATGTTTAATGAGTATTCGTAGCACGGTTATTGCTTTTCAAGTGCGAAATTAGCAAAGTCATAGTTTAAACACTGTGTGAACTTAACCCAAAAACTTCTATGAGAAAAGTTTTACTCTCGATGATGATGATCATTGGATCGATGTCCATGAATGGACAATCAACCAGTAACGAGTCAATTAGCTTACAAGCCTGCCAAGGAGATACTATTGTATTTGGTTTTGATGTTTCATCACCCTTCAATGTTGGCAACACCTTTTCCGTTGAAATCAGTAATGGTTCCGGAAACTTTAGTGGGTCATTTATATCCATCGCTCCCTTACTGGCCTATGGTGCTAGTACTGGAAATGCGATTGATGTCCTTGTTCCAGATGCACTACCTCAAGGTATTTATTCCTTCAGACTAGTCTCCTCAAACCCATTAAGAATAAGTGATACCATTTCAAATGTTATTATAGGTGCGAACCCAATCACCAGTTTAACTGCCTATAATTGGTTTGATAAAGCTGGGGAGCTTACTTTTTGTGAAGGAGATACAGCGCTCCTTGTAGCAGATACTCCTCCCGCAGGACAGTCATACACTTACCAGTGGTTAGCTGGAGGCGGACCCATAGCTGGTGAAACAGATGACACTCTATTTGTTACTGTATCCGGAGCATATGCTTTAGAAGTGAACGCCGCGCTTTGTGAGTCTACATCAAAGGACACTACGATCAACACTTATATGCCCGGAACAGGATTGTTTGCAAATTCTGCTGCTGGTGTTAACTATGTAGGCATTGATTCTATCCGAATGTGTGAAGGAACAGTCGCTACTTTAGAATATTTTTCTTTCCCTTCACCGGGAATCACAGGTTATAAATTTCAGTGGTTGAAAAATGATAGTCTTGACGTTTTTGGTGATACGGTTTGGTATCCATCCGTTAATGACACTCTTGCCCTAATAAATGTTGATACCACGAGTCAATGGTTTTTGGAGGTGATTTCTTTGCCTGGAGGATGTACGGACACCTCTTCAGCATTCACCGTGATTGTGGATACTGTTCCTTCCACGGTTGTTTTAAATCAACCTTGGCCTGGACAGGCTTTGCCAACCACGACTTTGTGTTTAACGGATTCGACGTTGCTCACTGCCACAGATACAGTATTGAATGATTCGTGGGAATACCAATGGCAAATCGCGTATCCTTCCGGATCTTCAAATTGGTTGAGTATCGCAAATGACACCATGCCTTGGATTACTATAGACACCTCAATAGTTGCAGATACCGCAGATTATAGATTGTTAGTGACCAACGAGGCTTGTTCGTTCATTACGAATGAAACCACCGTGAACTTTGTAAACTTTCCAAACATCAATATTGTTCCAGGAGATTCTTTAGGATTATGTGTGTACGATAGTCTTCTAATTTCCCTGAATAGTAATGCATTAAATTTCGCATGGAATGGTGGACTTTTTGTGGGTAAGCAAAATTACTTAACTGTTCCTGGTCAATATGTTATAGAGGCCTTTGGTGTGAATCAATGTAGAACAGTAGACACCTTAGATGTATTTAATTATACGCTAGTGGCAACAGCGACTGCTTCTCCTCAAATCATTAGTCCAGGACAAAGTACAACGCTAAGTTCTACTGGTGGAGTGAGCTATTATTGGTTTGCAGATGCGCCCTCAACCTTTAGTAACCAGCAAGGTGAAAGTACCGATGCGTTACCTACGGTGGATACGATTACGTACTACATTGAAGTAGAGGATATTAATGGATGTACAGATACGGCAAGTGTTCAGGTTTTTGTGCAAGAACAAGATTCGACCATTATCTATGCTACCATTTACGGCAACGTTCAAAACGTAATCACTCCTAATTCTGACGGTAAGAATGACGTCTTGGACCTAAGTGGAGTTACCGCGGGTGATGACTGCGAGTTCAATGTATTTACTCGCTGGGGTACTCCGGTCTACAATCAAGAGATCTACAACAACATGTGGGGTGGAACCACGGATGGCGGTGCTAAACTTGAAGATGGCACGTACTACTATGTGCTCACCCATAATAATGAGATTAGGGTCAAGGCAGCAGTAACTATCCTTAACAACTTCTAAGTATGAAAAATTCAATTTTAATAGTAGCAATACTGTTAGGGAGCGTAACAGCAAAAGCTCAACAGCTTCCTTTGATTTCAAATTATCTAAATACAGCTTATCTATTTAATCCTGCATTTAGCGGTATTGATGGAAAAACTGAAATTACTGTATTAAATCGTCGCCAGTGGACTGATGTTCAAGGTTCTCCTGAGACGCAGTTTATGTCGTTTAACGGCAATCAAAACGATCTTAAATTCGGATATAGCGGTTACGCCTTTAATGATGTAACAGATATAGTCTCGCGTTCAGGATTCTACGGTTCTTATGCTTGGCATGTAAAATTTTCGGATGAGAATAGTTTGAGCCTAGGGATGGGTGCTGGTTATGTCAACAACACTATTAACATAGCTGGTATTCGCGTTCAAGATGAATTAGACCCCGTCCTATACTCACAACTGAATAGAGGAACGTTTGATCTGAATTTCGGTTTTAATCTAAAATTTGGAGATTTTAATATTGGTGCTGCGGTACCTAATTTATTAGCTCCAGCAATTGACTTTAGTGATAATTACATCATTAGCCCGTTCCAGTATCAATACATGCGTCACTTCGTGGTAAACACACAGTATGACGTTCAAATGCAAAAAGGTCTAATGACTTTAAGTCCTTATTTAACCATCAGAGCGAATCAGGTTACTGTTCCTCAGGTTGATGCTGGTTTGATGTTTAACCATAATGAATATTTCTTTGTAGGTGCAGCTTACCGTTCTTCCTATGCCGTAACAGGGAATGCAGGAGTTCACCTAACGGAGAACATTACCATGGGATACGCGTATGACTTCTCATTGAATACCTATGGTTTTGCCCTAGGAAATTCTCATGAGTTCATGCTTCGCTATTCTTTTGGTGAAAGCAAGAAAGACAAGCGTCTTGAGAATGAAATCAAAAAGCTTAAGGATCGTCAACGTCGTCAGTCTGGTGATTTAGAAGATCTTCTGAACGATCGTTTAGATGAGTTTAAAGATGAAGTAACCGAAGGTCAAAAAGCTCTGTTTGATGCAGAAAAAGAGTCCATGAAAGGTGAACTAACCATCGCGGCAGCCGAAGCAGCGGCAAACAATTCCCAATCTGGTTCTAACCAAAACGCCAATGGATCTAATGGAGGAGAGACTCTAAATAGTACGAACCCATTAGGGAACGGAAGTACAACTACTGCGTACCCGAACACCCCGCAAGGAGGTAGAACGAACAGTAACATAAAGGGATATGATCCTACACAGTATGCTGGCAACGTCCAAGCTGGATCACAAGGGTATTATGTAACTGCAGGTGTGTTTGGTGCAAGGAACAACGCTGCGAAGCTTCAAAATAAGTTGCGTTCACAGGGTGTTGGTGCTGATGTATTCCAAGATCCAAGTAATAATATGTTCTATGTATTCTTACTGAAATTTAACAACTATGAATCTGCAAAGCAAGCACGAGAATCAGGGTTTAATGGCCAGTATGGCGGCAAACTTTGGATCAAAGTCTTGTAATACTGACTGTAAAGAGCATTCAAAAAAACCGGTTGCAGCGCAACCGGTTTTTTTTTGCAGTAATTTAAATACTACGCTATTTTTTCAGCGCTGGTGGGGTAGATGAGGTCTGGGTTATTTGACTGTTGCTCACGTGCAAGACTTCCACCATTAAGAATGCGCTCGGCCTGGTCTAGATGACGCCCGATATGGGGTATCAAGTACTCAATAGCAGTCACGGATCGTATTTTCAAAAAGGGTCTTGTCGTATTGACCTTAATGTTGCTTAAAGTAGTGCTAGAGACGATGATGCTGATTATTTTCTTGAGATCATCTAGATCATCAATAAAGTTTTCCATCGCCTTTTGTGGACTAAATTTATGACCATGCTTTTGTAGTCTTCGTGGCTTTAGTTTTCTGGCTGCGTGGATACTTCTCTGCCCTAAGCCCATGTTGTTAGTCATGAATTTTCTGATCAAAATTGACAACTTGTTCAGAGATATCTCTGTTTGTTTTCTACTACCAGCATCAGAGATGGAAATTGCTTTGAGTTGAGGTAAATAGTGCTCAAAAACGAAATTCAGATGCTCTATGCATTCAATCGCCGCCCAGCTTTCTCCTTCTGGGATAAAGAGCAGTTCGTGGTCTTCTAAAAAATAGAACAGCCGATGAAAGGTTTGTTGATGTTGATTTAGTTCTGTGGTCCTTTGCAACAGATACTGGGCTACTTTCATTTTTGTAAGGTTGTTTTTTCAGTATCCGTAATGTCTTGTAATAGAGTGTGTATTTGCTCTAATTCCGTGATGTCTTGCACCACAAATGTTAGTTTTTCACCCTTCTGCTTGACCTGTATTTTTCTTGGATTTCGCTGTAGATAGTTTAAAATAGCAGAGAAAATTGCTAATTGATAATACGCTGAGTTATTCTCTGCGGCGAAATGACCGATCAGCTTACCCCCTTTAATGATGAGCTTAGAAAATCCAATATGTCTTGCGAGCCACTTAATACGAACCGAATAGAGCAACGCTTCAACGGGCTGTGGAACAGGCCCAAATCTATCCTCAAGTTCAAGTTTAAAGATATCGAGTTCTTCTGTCGATTCTATTGCACCTAGTCTTTGATAGAGCTTAAGTCGCTCTTCGATATTATTGACATAATGATCGGGAATGAGTAATTCTAGATCCGAGTCTATTTGAACCTCATTAACAAAGTCAGATCCTTTTTCTTTGACTTTTTGCTCGTAGAGATCTTTGAACTCATTTTCTTGTAATTCTTTAACTGCCTCAGCTAGAATTTTCTGGTAGGTGTCAAAACCCATATCTGATATGAAGCCGCTTTGCTCACCACCAAGCATATCTCCGGCGCCTCTAATTTCTAGATCTTTCATAGCGATTTTAAAACCGCTTCCAAGATCCGTGAATTGCTCTAGGGCTTTAAGGCGCTTTCTAGCCTCATCCGTTAGTGTGGTGAGTGGAGGTGTGATGAGCTTACAAAATGCTTTTTTATTCGAACGCCCCACGCGACCACGCATTTGATGCAAGTCGGACATTCCAAAATGGTTGGCGTTATTTATCAGTATGGTATTGGCATTAGGTACATCGAGACCACTTTCTATAATAGAGGTTGCAACGAGCACATCAAATTTACCATCCATAAAGTCGAGCATGACTTTTTCAAGTTTCTTACCATCCATCTGTCCATGTCCAATTCCTATAGACGCGTCTGGTACCAGCCTACTAATCATTCCAGCTACTTCCTGAATATTACTGACGCGATTGTTTATGAAGAATACTTGTCCACCTCGCTGGATCTCGTAGCTTATAGCGTTACGAATGGCTTCTTCATTGAATCCTATAAGTTCGGTTTCAATAGGTTGTCTGTTGGGTGGAGGAGTCGTCATGATACTCAAATCACGTGCCGCCATGAGAGAGAACTGAAGTGTTCTTGGGATGGGCGTAGCAGTTAGTGTTAGGGTGTCGACATTCACCTTGAGTGATTTTATTTTGTCTTTTACGCCTACGCCGAATTTCTGTTCTTCATCTATGATTAATAGACCTAAGTCTTTAAATATAACGGATTTACTGACAAGCTTGTGGGTTCCTATGAGTATATCGATCTCTCCTGTCCCTAACTTTTTAACAGTCTCCTTCTGTTGTGCGGCACTACGGAACCTGTTGATATAATCTACCGTGACCGGAAAATTACTTAGTCGCTCGGTAAAGGTCTTGAAGTGTTGGAAGGCCAGTATGGTAGTAGGGACTAATACGGCAACTTGTTTGCCGTTTGCAGCAGCTTTGAATGCTGCACGTATGGCAATTTCGGTCTTTCCGAAACCAACATCGCCACAGATCAGACGGTCCATAGGCATAGCACTTTCCATATCTTTTTTAATGGCTTCAGTAGAGCTTACCTGATCAGGAGTGTCTTCGTAGACGAAGCTCGCTTCAAGTTCATGTTGTAAATAACTATCCGGTGCACACGGGAAACCAATAGCTTCTTTTCTCTTGGCGTAGAGTTGGATAAGATCAAAAGCAATCTTTTTGACTTTGGCCTTCGTTTTCTTTTTCAGTGTTTGCCATTGCGCACTACCTAATTTGTGAAGTTGCGGTGCGGTGCCGTCTTTACCGTTGTATTTACTGATTTTATGTAACGAATGGATACTAACATATAGTATGTCATTGTCTCTATAAACTAGTTTAATGGCCTCTTGAACGGTGCCGTTGTTGTCTACTTTTTGTAATCCACCAAACTTACCTACACCGTGATCAACGTGGGTCACAAAGTCACCAAACTCCAGAGCATTGATTTGCTCGAGAGTTATAGCCTGTTTTTTTTGCGCACCATTTTTTATATTGAACCTTTGATAGCGATCGAATATCTGATGATCAGTGTACAGGTAAAGTCCTGCATAACCATCCTCAAAGCCTTCGTGTAGAGCGACGGCTGTTGTGCTGTAAGTGGGCAGCAGTTTGATGTCTTCGAATATGGCAGCAAAGCGTTGAATCTGCTTTGGGTTGGAGCACATTAACACTGTTTTTATATCGTTGTGCTCTGCATTTAAAAGTGTTTGCGCAAGTAGTGAGAAATCTTTATTAAACGCGCGTTGCGGCAAGGCCTTACTCTCAATTGTTTTGCTGTGCCATTCTGGACGTCCAAACTCTACTCTGGTGTATTCCATAAGACTTCGCTTAAGTGCGCTACCTGATAAGAACAGCTCACTTGGGACCCCTCGTTTAATGGTATCCCCTAAGTCGGCATAGGCTTCATGTGCCAGTTCCATTAGCTTTTCTAACCGCGCAACGACCATAGATGGAGTGTCCACCCAGATGGTGGTGTTTTTAGGTAGATAGCTCAGGAAAGTGACTCGTGTCTCGAGGAAGGATTTATTTTCAACGTTGGGTACGATGCTCATTTTTGTGGCACGCCCAACCGCTTTTTGCGTTTCTATGTCGAAGTAGCGAATACTCTCCACCTCATCGTCAAAGAATTCGATGCGATAGGGGTGGTCTTTTGAGAAAGAAAAAATATCGACTATTCCCCCACGAACAGAGAATTGACCTGGATGAACCACAAAATCTACCCTTTCAAACAGGTACTCAAAAAGAGTTTCATTCAGGAATTCGAGACTAATGCGCTCACCAACATGTAATTTTAGTGTATTGGTTTCCAGCTCCTTTCGAGTGATCACTTTTTCAAAAAGTGCATCGGTATAGGTGATTACTATCGGTGGACGACGTTTACTGCTTAAGTGGTTTAATACTTCAGCCCGAAGTAACACATTCGCATTGTCAGTTTGTTCTATTTCATAGGGCCTACGGTAAGACGCTGGATAAAAATAGCAGGGTGCTTTGCCCAGTAGTTTCTCTAAATCATTTTGTAAATATGCGGCATCCTCCTTACTGTTCGTCACAATAAGTTGTGCTGAGCCTGTACTCAAGTAAGTAGCAGCTGTTAATACCGCCGTATGCGAGCAACTGGCTGCTCTAAAACCTATGGAAGTTTGAGTACCATTGTTAGCGGCAGAAATTAATTCTTTTACTAAAGGGTGATGGTCGTAAAGTGATAATATATCTGCCAGTTCCAATGTTTATTCTTCGTATTTGCGCAAAAACGCGTGGGCTGTGTCCACCATTTTCGGTGAGCCAATAAAGCAAGGAACTCTTTCGTGCAATTCGCTCGGTTGAAGTTCCATGATTCTACGCTTTCCGTTTGTTGCGGTACCGCCCGCTTGTTCAACAATAAAGGCGAGTGGATTACACTCGTACAGGAGCCTCAATTTCCCTTTTGGGGCCATGGTTCCTGTTGGATAAAGATAAACACCACCTTTGATAAGATTGCGATGAAAGTCAGAAACTAATGAGCCTATATATCTTGATGTATAGGGTCTTCCAGAGGCTTCGTCATATTCTTGACAATATTTGATGTACTGTTTCACACCTTCAGGAAAATGGACATAATTCCCTTCATTAACACTGTATATTTTGCCTGTCTCCGGGATTTGCATGTTGGGATGAGAAAGACAGAACACACCAATACTGGGGTCTAGAGTGAATCCATTTACGCCGTTTCCTGTGGTATACACAAGCATAGTAGAGGAACCGTAGACCACATAGCCGGCTGCAACTTGAGCGTCGCCAGGTTGTAGAAAATCTTCCAGTGTAACAGGAGTGCCCACAGGTGTTGTTCTGCGGTAAATAGAGAAAATTGTTCCAACACTGACGTTTACATCAATATTGCTTGAACCATCTAACGGGTCCATCAGAACCACATATCTCGCTTCGCTATGGATGTCGTCATCAAAGCTGACGAAGTACTCTTCTTCTTCTGAAGCGACGCCACAAACTTGACCCATACTCCTGAGTGCACGCATGAATGTGTCATTAGCGATAACATCCAGTTTTTGTTGTGCTTCACCTTGAATATTATCCTTGCCTATGGCACCTAGAATATCAACTAGACCTGCCTTGTTGATTTCTCGATTTACCACCTTAGCGGCCAGTCGAATAGAGGTTAATAAATGACTTAGTTCCCCAGTTGCATAAGGGAAATCTTGTTGGTTTTCAACGATGAATTCGCCGAGGGTTGTAGGTTGTACCATTGTTAATGGATCATGGTTTGTAATAGGTCCTCGCAAGTTACGTTAATATGGCATTAACTCGAAGTTCAAAACCTTACCTTTACAACCATGAGGTATAATGAACAAGTACGAGCTAAAAAGCACTTGGGTCAGCACTTTTTAAAGGACGAATCCATCGCGGAACGTATAGCGAATGTGGTTCCTTTTGAAGGTGTTGATAAAGTGTTGGAAGTGGGACCCGGAATGGGAGTCATGACGAAGTATTTATTACGAATGCCTCATATCGAGACATGGGTAGTAGAAATAGATAGAGACAGTGTAAGTTATCTGAAGGCGAATTATAATGCCATCAGTGCTCGGATATTAGAAGAGGATTTTTTAAAGTGGAACCCTTCGTTGACATTCGGGGATGAACGTTTCGCTTTGATCGGTAATTTTCCTTACAATATATCTTCTCAAATAGTATTTAAAGTACTCGAGAACAGAGATCAAATTCCGCTGTTTGGAGGTATGTTTCAGAAGGAAGTTGCCCAAAGACTGTGCGCTGGACCGGGTAGTAAGACGTACGGTATTCTTTCGGTGTTATGCCAAGCCTATTTTGACCTCACTTATGATTTTACGGTACCACCTGAAGTTTTCAGCCCACCTCCGAAGGTGGAAAGCGGTGTTATGCACATGGTTCGTAGAAATTCAGAACCTGGTATATCGTTTAAGTTGTTAAAGCGAGGAGTTAAAGCTGGATTTGGTCAACGTAGAAAAACACTGCGCAATGCATTGAAAGTCATTAACTTGCCAGAAGGTTTTGACCACCCGTATTTAAGCAAACGTGCGGAGCAATTGGGATATGAAGATTTTGTTGAATTGCTAAACGCCATAGAAAATGGAAGAGTTGAGCATTAGATCGCGCATTATAAAAGCTATGTCAGCCTTGTCTGATGTTGAGTTTTTACAAATTCTTGAAGGAATTCACGCAGCTGATATAGCTGAGGTGTTAGAGACTTTTGAGTCAGAAGAACGGACCCTTATTTTCGAGAAGTTATCCTCGGAAATGGCAGCTGATGTTTTAGTGGAACTTGATCAAGACGAGCGTGCTGAGCTTGTTGCGGGTTATTCATCTGAAGAAATCGCGCAAGAATTGGTTGGTAATATGGATTCTGATGACGCCGCTGATCTGCTTTCGGAGTTGTCAGACGATCTCACGAAGGAAGTATTGTCTCAGGTAGAGGATGTAGAGCAAGCGAAAAGAATTGCCCAGTTGCTGACTCATGAAGAAGACACCGCGGGAGCGCTGATGGCTACTGAACTAGTGAAGGTGAGTGAAGACTTGACGGCACTTAGATGTGTCGCAGCAATGCGAAATCAGGCTGAGAATATTGATACCGTACACGCGGTTTACGTAGTTAATGATAATGAGATTCTCGTAGGAACTTTAAGCTTGAAAAAGCTTCTTACTGCAAAGCGTACAGACAATATCTCGGAATTGTACAGACCCATTGAGCATTCTGTTTTGAGTACAGCTCCTGCCGAAGATGTAGCTAACATAATGCAGAAGTATGACTTATTTATTCTTCCTGTAGTGAATGCCGCAGGTGAGTTATTAGGACGTATTACTTTAGATGATGTGGTGGATTTTATACGTGAAGAAGCGGAGAGAGACTACCAGTTAGCATCCGGACTTACTGATGAAGTAGAGATTGATGATAGCGTGTATGAGGTGACTCGAGCACGCATACCGTGGCTAGTGATTGGTCTTTTTGGAGGATTGATAGTAGCCGTAATAATCGGAAAAAATGAAGAGGACATCAAACTCGTTCCCGCTTTAGCGTTCTTCATACCTCTAATCGCTGCAATGGCAGGGAATGTTGGTGTACAGTCTTCCGCAATTGTTGTTCAATCACTAGCTAGCCATCGGAAGCCGGAAAACATTGGTAAAAAACTCATCAAGGAGTTGTCGGTAGGTCTGTTTAACGGGCTCATCCTTTCTGTAGTGATGTATGGTGCAGGCTTATTCTTAGGTTATGACCAATTGATTACGCTAACGGTCAGTATATCTCTTCTTACGGTAATTGTTTTTGCTTCTTTATTTGGAACATTTATTCCATTGATGCTCAACAGGTTTAAGATAGATGCAGCTTTAGCAACAGGTCCTTTTATAACGACTGCTAACGATGTGATTGGATTGATCATTTACTTCCAAATAGGAAGGCTTATCATAGGTTACTAATGACGGCTTTGTTACTGGATGATACGCATCCTTTTTTAGAGGAGGCACTCATTCAAGGAGGCTTAGATTTAATCAGAGATTATGCCAGCCCGTTATTAGATTTCCCCGATTCGTACTTTGATAGCACCGTGCTAGTTATTCGATCTCGAATGCCTATTAACGCGAAATTTCTATCTCAATTCCCCCATTTAAAGGTGATAGGACGTTTGGGTGCGGGTCTAGAAAACATAGACTTGGTACAAGCTGAATTACAGGGTATTACGTGTATTAGGGTTCCTGAAGGCAACGCTAGAGCAGTTGCAGAACATTCTTTGGCCATGTTGTTAAGTGCTTTAAATCACTTGCCCAGGGCTGGCGCTGAGGTTCGAAAAGGTATTTGGTCGCGAGAAGCAAATAAAGGTCGAGAATTGCAAGCGCTCAAAATAGGCATCATTGGGTATGGAGTAATGGGAGCTGAATTTTCAAGACTCCTCTACTCCATGGGCGTTCAGGTTTATACGTATGATAAATATCGTTTTGACTACGCGGAGGGTACTATGATAGAATGCAGTCTGGAAACGCTGCAGTCTGAGGTAGAAGTAGTTAGTATTCATTTACCCTACAATAAAGAGACGCACTACTTCGCCGGTGAGACGTTTTTTAATGACTTCGCAAAGCCTGTTCATTTTATCAATACAGCGCGTGGACAAATAACAAATACGACTGCGCTCCTAGCGGCACTAGAATCTGGTCATGTATTGAGTGCCGGTCTTGATGTACTGGAGTATGAAAAGTCAAATTTCACTTCCCTCTTTGAGACCGAGTTGCCAGATGCATTGAACGCGTTGCTGCTTCTAGATAATGTGATTATAACACCTCATATTGCTGGTTGGACTCAAGAAAGTTTTGAAAAAATGGGCAGAGATTTAGGCGCTAAAATATTGGCGGCACTTAAGACCTTTTAAAAACAAATTGAACCGTGTCTTGCGTTCTTTGCTCCTGTAATATATGGAGCCCTTGGGTTTCTCTAAGCTCATCTTCAGCAGAATAATGACGTATCGTTAGAAGCTCCACCTTTTTTTGAAGCTCTACCTGGAAGGTTTTCTCCAATTCGCTAGTTACTTTGGGTACAATAATTCGGTCATTATTAATACAAAAAATAGCCTTTGTTGCGGTGTTCCTCATCAGGTTGACCTCTATGCCATTACTGGCAAACAATTGATATACAGCACTGAGGTGATGTTCTACGATAAAAGCTAAATCAGTAGTGCTAATCTCTAGCAAGGCCTGGTCTCTCTTTAGAATAAAGTTAGCTATTTCTGGTTTTAAGACGTCCACACCACTAATTACTGTTCCATCCAAATTAGGGTCCATGAAGCTTTTTATGTAAAGAGGAATTGACCTTCGCTGCATAGGTTGAATGGTCTTTGGATGTATAATCGAGGCACCATAAAAAGCCAATTCAATGGCTTCGGAATAAGGGAGGGTGTGAATCTTCTGTGTATTCTTAAATACTTTCGGATCGCCATTCAACATACCAGGCACATCTTTCCATATGGTTAAGTTTGCGGCTTTCAGGCAATAAGCGAAAACGGCACCTGAATAATCAGATCCTTCGCGCCCTAAGGTAGTTGGGTTGCCATCAGGGTCACTACCGATAAAGCCTTGAACGAAATTAACCTTGTCTAAATGTATACCTGAAGGAATAGCGGTCCCAGTTGCCTGCCAATCTACTGTTGCTCTCCTAAACTGATGATCTGTTTTCACCAATCTAGTGGTGTCTAACCACACGGACGGGGTGAATTGATTGACGAAAGTTGAAATAATTCTAGTAGAAATAAATTCCCCGAAGTGAACAATAAAATCGTATTGCTTCGAATAGCTTACCTCTGTTTTCGATACCCCGTGTTTTAAAGATTGCATCCAAAAATCAATTTGCTCAAGCAGTTCCCTGGGTGTGGTTTGAAATAGGTCATCAATGATTTTTTGATGAAATTCACGTATCGCTTCTATTTCCTTTTCTGCAAGGATGGTATTTTTATTGTTCCAGGCTTCTACAACCCTCTCAAATGCGTTTGTCATTTTACCCATAGCACTCACTACCACAACCATCGGACGGGCAGGGTAGTTGCTAATGATTTTCGCAATGTTTTGGACACTTTCTGCATCTTTTACGGACGCACCTCCAAATTTAAAAACTACCGGCGTACTCATTTAAATTTTTGTAATTGTTCATTACTGAAAGTACCTAAATGCCATTCTGGATCTAATGTCGCGTTGTAGGTTTTATAAAACTCAATCGCAGTCTTATTCCATTCAAGTACAGTCCATTCCATTCTACCGACATTCTCGTCAATTGCTATTTTAACGACTTTATCAAATAGTTTTCGACCTAAACCCAACCCTCGGAATGACGGTTGGATATACAGGTCTTCTAGATGAAGCGTGGATCCTTTCCATGTGCTATATCTAGCATAGTAAAGTGCCATGCCTACAATTTGTTTTGTAGCTACTTGCTCCGCAACAAAACAATCGAACTTTTGTAAGTCAAAACCATCTCTTTCTAGATCTTCAACAGTAATGTTTACTGCATCTGGCTCTTTTTCATAAATAGCGAGTTCTGTTATCAGTCCGTGGACTGCTTTCATATCCACTTTTTGTGCAACTCTAATTTTGATCATGAGGCTAATTTAAAACAATAACTCTAGTGCGCCGGCTTTGATTTCTTCCACTACGCCAGGATCTAATAGGGTAGATGTATCCCCAAGATTACTGGTATCTCTCTCCGCTATTTTACGTAGTATTCTTCGCATGATTTTACCAGACCGGGTCTTGGGTAGACCTGGTACGATTTGTATTACATCAGGTTTAGCGATTGGACCAATTGCTAAAACAAGATGGTCCATAATCGATCGACGGACTTCTGCAGCTTGATGGTCTCCATTTTTTAGAATTACATAAGCGTAGATGCCTTGGCCCTTGATATCATGAGGATAGCCAACTACGGCACTTTCAGTTATAAAAGGAGATGCATTGATCGCATTTTCAATCTCAGCGGTCCCAAACCTATGACCACTTACGTTAATGACATCATCTACTCGTCCAATGATTCTGTACATACCATCTTCTCGACGAGCACCATCTCCGGTAAAGTAGTAACCCTCATAGTTACTGAAGTAAACATTTCTGCACCGCTCATGATCTCCATACGTGGTGCGAATCATCGATGGCCACGGGTATTTGATTCCTAAGTATCCTTCTACACCATCTCCCTCAATTTCGTTGCCTTCATTGTCCAGCAATACAGGTTGTATACCAGGGAGTGGTAGTCCAGCGTACGTGGGTCTTTGCTCACTTATTCCACCCAGGCCGGAGATCATAATGCCTCCAGTTTCGGTTTGCCACCAGGTATCTACTATTGGACAATTTTTATGACCAACTTTTTCATGATACCAATGCCAGGCCTCAGCATTTATAGGTTCACCTACAGATCCAATCACTTTTAAAGAACCTAGATCGGCGCGTTCTACGAACTCATTGCCACATGCCATTAATGCGCGTATGGCTGTAGGCGCCGTATAAAATTGGTTGACCTTATATTTATCGCATATTTCCCAGAAACGGCCCGCATCTGGCCAGGTAGGGACCCCTTCGAACATCAGTGTTGTAGCACCATTAAGTAGCGGTCCATAAATGATGTAGCTATGTCCTGTTATCCAGCCCACATCTGCGGTACACCAGTAGACGTCACCCCGTTGGTATTGAAAAACATTTTGAAAACTATATCCCGCGTACACCATATACCCTCCACAAGTATGGACCACACCTTTTGGCTTTCCCGTGGATCCTGAGGTGTATAGGATGAATAACAAGTCTTCAGCATCCATTTCCTCTGGGAGACAACTCTTTTTCGCGCTTATAGCTTCTTCATGATACCAGTAATCGCGTCCAAGTAACATATCCGTTTCACGTCCATCTCGTTGAACCACTACTACGCTATGAACTGAATTACATTGAAGTAATGCTTGATCTACGGTGGTCTTTACGGAGAGTGACTTTTCGCCACGGTACATGCCATCTGAGGTAAGTACACAAACACATTGACTGTCATTAATGCGATCTGCTAATGCGTTAGCTGAGAACCCAGCGAACACAACAGAATGAACTGCACCAATTCTTGCACAGGCTAAAACACCAATAGTGAGTTCCGGAATCATCGGCATATATACCGCTACTCGATCTCCTTTTTTAACTCCTCTTCCCTTGAGTACATTCGCAAATCGACATACTTCATCATGTAGCTCCTGGTAGGTTAAACGAACTTCCTTTTCTGTTGGATTATTAGGCTCCCAAATTAATGCGGTATCATCTGCGCGATCTTTCAAGTGACGATCCAAACAGTTTTCTGTGATGTTTAATTTACCTCCTTTAAACCATGTTATACTTGGTGTTATAAACTCCCATTCTAAAAGGGTTCCCCACGGTTTCATCCATTGATAGTTTTCTGCAATTCCCGTCCAAAATTCTTCCGGCTGCTCTATAGAATCTTGATAAGCAGCTTCGTATTCTTCTTGGGTTTTGATATGGTAATGGCTCATCAGATCGTGTTTTGGTCTGTCGGTAATGACATTTGTTTAAGATCTTGGATGGAGGCGCCTTTCCATGTAGTTACTAAGAACTGATCTTCTATAGCTGTAATGATGGTTCCACTGTTTCTCATGTTCTCCTTTATCGCTATGAAATCTTGAAGTTCATCGAACCCTAATACTTTATGGCTTGTTTTTACAGGACTATCTCCAAAAGGCCGCTGTATTCTGTAGCTTTTTACCCAATTCATGACGCTTACATGTGATACGCCTAAAATGCGTTCGATTTCTCTATAACTAATACCTTCGATATAAAGCTGTAATGCTTTGATAACAAGATAGTCATCAATTTTTTTACCAAGTTTTTGTACCGAAAAATAATAGTTACAGCTTTTGCACTTATAACGTTGGCGGCCCTTAATGGAGCCGCTTTTTACATACTCTTGGCTTAAGCATTTTGGGCAAGAAATAGTGGAGGACATAAGTGTTTGATATGGTGCAGGGTGATAAGCAAATACATACCAATTTAGCGAAATAGTGCTAAAAGATCATGGTGAGAAAAAATATTTAAGGAAACTGGCAGATATCATTTTCTAGGGTACACCTAACGCGCTTCGTCAGATCTGAATTCTTGCATAACTGCAGTGATTTCTTCAAGAGTCGAGAAGAACTCTTTTGCCCGATCCCGTCCAATGGATTCACGAACCTTTTCATTAAAACCTAAAACAGCTTTACGGCTGTGATTTCTTTTTTCTTTACCGCTTTCCGTAAGTTTTATCATTACGGATCTTCGGTCGTTTGAATTGGGTTCTCTGACAATGAGTCCTTGTTTTTCCATTGATTTGAGTACCCTGCTGAGTGAGGTACTTTCCATTCCCATTTTTGGTCCCAAGGCAGTGGAAGGCGTTCCTTTTTGAACATCAATGTTAAGCAGCGCAAAACCAACCGAAACCGTAATGCCATAGGGGGCGACGAGCTCGTTGTACATTTTCGAAAGGCCTATCCAGCTTTTTCGGATTTGAAAATCAAAAGTTTCCTTCGGTTTCATGGGTCAAAATGAATACCGAAATATACATAGATTTACTATGCGCGCATAGTACAGGGCTCCTAATATCCTAAATTACGTTCTAGTTGTGGGAGTATAAAGAAGGCTATGTTATCTGAGAACTCGCTCTTCGCAGCTCTTACTGCGGAGTCGACATTCGCACTTACTGCTGAATTTTCCACGTTCTGACTATTCCAGATAATTTGCTCAGTCATGGTATGTTGAAGTATGAATTGTCCTTGAATCACACATTTTGAGCGTTTGTTACCCATGTCAACAACGCGAATTCCACCATTAAAAACCAGCGTCAATGGAGCATTTTCGTCCATGGTGAACGACTTTGCGATAGCGCCGCTAATGACCTCCTTAACGTCGTTTTCTGCTTTGATTTGTACCGCTGTATTTTGAAAGTACAACATGGAAGATTTATTCCAGCTGGACATGCTTTGTAACCAAAATACCGAGCGTCTATCCAGATAGGGCAGCAGATTTTTGAAGTCTATACTGAGATTAAGCTTCACTGCATTCTGCTTACCGGTATGTTGACAGATAATGGCTCCATTCTCCTGCTCTAAAGTGAAATTTCCGGAACTAGACTTCATGCTTAATCCGGTCATGACGGATGAATCAGATACTTTGAAAACAGTGGCGAATTGCTGGGGCATGCCTAAGTAGAATAGAGACTCAGGAATTAAATAGTTTCCTTGTAAGTCACCTTCAACAGCGCGTAGAGCCCTTACTAATTTCGTCTTGATATCAACAGCAAATGTGGGGTCTGTCAAGAAGTTTCGGTCCATAGCTTTGTGCAGAGCATCCCCTATCGCAATCATTCGCTCCAAGGCTGATTTTGAAACATCAGAGGCTACTGCAATCTTCTCGTTTATCCATGAGATCGCGAGAAGATCATTTTCTGCTTTATTTTTCAGGTAATCGATCAAGTCTAATTTATATAAAACATAGTACCGATATTCATCTGCGTAAGAAGCAACTACTTGGTAATCCTCTAATTTCACCTGTGAAGTGGTCAAAGTTTCTGAGCTAAACGCACTTTGCATGCCATTCGCATCTTCTTTTTGTAAAAGTCGAGTTTCGTCAAAAATCTGACTTTCTACTTCCTGTGCAAGATCAGCCAATGCATTTGAGCGCGCTGCTTGTTGGTACGAAGAGTTGGGATTGACGTAGCTCATGCCAAGGCCATAGACAAAGGTACCCGTGGGATCAATAGGCTTGCCTGCAACCCATTCAGGTATTACTGTTTTTTTAGCGCCACATGCTATCAAAATAATGCTCACAAAAATGATCAATACGTTTCTCATGGTTCAAGCTTTAATAGCTGCACCGCAGAGGCACTGCGCGAGGCGAATGATGCTACAGCATCTTTTCTCATTGTTATAGGGCTCTTTACGGACCTACTCGCTTGTTTTAGACGCGCTAACTGACGACGTTTGGATTCGTTAATTTCTGGCCGGTCGCTGTGGTGAGCTTTGTTCTGATATTTCCAATAGCCTGGGAACAAATTATTTCCGCTATAGTCAATGTAATGGGTTCGATCAGAGTTAGCATACTCGAAACTCTCTACAGTAATGATTTTCGAAGTCGCTCTATCTGTTAAGGTGAGTTGGGCGGTATAATGTACTTTGTTTTCCTTCGTGAATTCTCTATAGCGAACCTTGTTGTATTTGGCCTCTTTTACAGTTTTACCCTCTTTATCTTTTTTGTTTACGTAATAACGCTCATAACCCGTTTTATTTTGAGAGATAAGTGACCCTTCTTCCTCATCCACACTGGTGACCACTACTTTTAAGTAAGCGTGGGCAGACAGTAACTCCTGGGTCACCGCTTCTTCAGAAGTTCCGCCATTAATAATGGCCTGTTGCTCGTTTTGTAACAAATTAAAATTTGTACGGTCTAATAATTCAATGAACGGATCTTTGTTACCATACAATGCACTTATTAAGCGCGATTGTAGTGCGGCTGAAATAGCCGCTGCTTTACCCGTGATTTGTGGATCAGAGATGATCCCTAACCTGTAAGTCCCTCTGGAAAGGGCTTCGTCTTTTAATGCGCTTAGTTCCTCTTGTTTTGGATACTTCAGAATTATCGGTTCAATAACAGCGTAGGCTGCTCTATATGACCCTTCTTCAAAAAGAGTTAATGCCTTAGTATATATAGGCTCAACCTCACTAAAAGTGAGAAGTTCTTTAACATCTCTAAAGCCGGGTTTTAATGTTTCGAGTTCAATGAGCCTAATTTGGGCTTTGTCGAAAGAACGACTTCTGACCAAGAGTTTCGACCGGTTATAAACTGCGGTCATGTAGCTTGATAGCTGTTGTTGATAATCAACTTCGTAAAACCCCTCATAGCGATCAACGGAAATATACTTCTTCAGGTAGGTGGTCCATTTTGTAGCTTCTAGGAATCTATATACAGATAAAGAATCATTACCGTCGGCAAAGCGGTAGTTGGTATATAATTCCTCTAGCAAGGCGCTGCCTCTGTGTTCCATGGCAATTAGAAAATTGACTTTATTAGGTTTTTTGTCTAACGCCTTTTTATATTCGGTTACCGCAGGTTTCAACATATGAGCCTCGGCGAATTTGTTTCCTTGCTTATAATGGTATTTTGCACCATGACAAGAGGTGAGTATTAGCCCACATAGCAGCAAGAGTAAACGTATGTTCATAAATTTCATTTGTATGGACACAACAAAAGCTGTGCCTTTAGCGATAAAGTTAAGACTCTTAGTATTTTTGGAAGCATGAAAAACCCATTAGTATTATTATCTCCATCAAAGGCAATGGCTAGTGTTGGTGAGTATGCAGTCCAGAATGATCCTAGATCAGCCCACTTTGGTCAGTCTACAAAAGCGGTTGTGGAGGCCGTCCAGAAACTTTCGAGTAAAAAGCTTCAGGCGTTATTAAAGGTAAGTGATGCAATGCTTCCTGGGGTAAAGTTTTCCTGGGGGCCTAAGCCTGAAGAGTTTTTAGTTTCCGAGAACGGTATTAGCGGTCTAAATGCATATCAAGGTGAAGCTTTTAAACAGTTGGATATAGCTGGATTAAGCGGTAACGGGCTGTCTCGTGCTCAGCAGTCCTTAGCGATCCTCAGCGGTTTGTATGGAGCGGTGACTGCGGACATGACCATACTTCCCTACAGATTAGAAATGCAAAGTAAGCTTTCAGTGGGGGAGCATTCTAATTTATATTCGCTGTGGAAGCCAATTCTAACCGTTTGGGTCAATGAACATTCTGCTCCTTTTATTGTGAATTGCTGTAGTGGAGAATACAGCAAGGCGATTGATTGGAAAAAAGTAGATAAGCCCGTAATTCATGTGGACTTTAAGCAAATGAGCAACGGCGTTGCGAAATCCATCTCGGTATTTTCGAAACAAGCAAGGGGTGCAATGGCAAGATGGATATTTCAAAATGACATTCAAACTATTTTTGGCTTAGCTTCGTTTAAAGAAGAAGGTTATAGCCTTTTCAGTCACGTAGAGGATAAAATGATATTTTTAAGAGAATGAAAAAGAACAACATTAAAAAGAATTGGCCGCTGGTCATTGCGATACTGTTCTTCAGTTACGCAGCTCACGCCCAACGTTCAACCTCGTTTTTAGAGCTTGGTGTCTATGGAATGACCCAGAATTACCTTGGTGATGTCAATAACAATAGCTTAGGTGCTCTTACCCAGGAGGCGAGATTTGGAATGGGTACACAATTAAAATATAATTTCAGCAGCATACTAAGTGTAGGGGCTGATGTGAATTATGGAAGCATATACAGTCATGATAACTTACATGGCAATGTGGATCGAGACTATCAAGTAGATACAGATTTATTAAACCTAAATGTGTTTACGAATATTCATTTTATTCCATTTGGCAAGTATAATTTGCGCAATACACATACTCCCTTTATTCATATCGGAATGGGCGCACTCACCTATCAACCGCATCTAAATACAAACGCTCAATACCCAGATGAAATTGAATTATATCCTGGCACAGGCCAAACCTTCACCTATGCGCTTGGCTTTGGATGGAGAATTCGTAGGTCATTGAAAACGTTTTACAACTTGGGTATTTATTACAATGGTTTTGGCGTTTCAAATATTGAAGGATTCAACTATGACGAAGATTTTGGATGGGGTAGTGCTGAGGTCTCAAATACTTTGGACGGGTCTGTGACATTCAAGTTTGGAATGAGTCTAGGCTTCTTCGATCAGTAAAAAGTTCGGCACAACCTTTGAACTTTATTAAAGGCCCTCTTATAGAGCGGCCTTTTTTTAGCTATTTATGACACCGTGTCGTAAAATGAGCCTATCACCATGTCAATCAACACGTATTATGGACAGTTTGTCACTCAACGATATTATAAATGAGAATACAGAATTCATTCCTTTGATGATTTCTGATGATGAGGTAGAAATTAATAATGAACAGCTGCCTGAGTTGTTGCCTATTCTACCTTTAAGAAATACAGTTATTTTCCCTGGAGTCGTAGCGCCAATAACAGCGGGTAGAGACAAGAGTCTACGTCTTATTCGCAGCATTACTGATGAGCCCAAGTTTGTGGGTATGATCGCGCAGAAAGATGGAGAAACAGAAGAACCAGGTGCAGGGGATGTTTTCCCAACAGGAACCCTCGCTCAGATTGTAAAGAGCTTTAAAATGCCCGATGGAAATACAACCATCATTATTCAAGGAAAAAAGCGCTTTCGAATACTGGAGTGGACACAAAACGAACCTTTTAACATGGCGAAGGTTGAGTTTTTACCTGAATTTGTGCCTGGAGAAGAGGACATTGAATTCAATGTTTTGATGGACAGTATCAAAGAAGTCGCTGGCCGTTTAATACAAGAAAGCCCAAATATCCCTTCTGAGGCCCAAGCCGCTTTGGATAATATTAAATCGAATACATTTTTGCTGAATTTCATTGCGTCTAACAGCAGTATGACCTTGAACAAGAAGCAGGAAGTATTGGAATTAGATAGTCTGAAAGAGCGCGCTACCAAAGTTTTGGAAGGACTAAACCTTGAGCTCAGAATGCTTGAGGTAAAAAACGAGATTCACGATAAAGTAAAGCACGAGTTCGACCAACAACAACGTGAATATTTCTTGCACCAGCAAATGAAAACCATCCAGGAAGAATTGGGAGGGAACAGCAGTGAGACTGAGATTCAGGAAATGCGTCAAAAATCGACGGCTAAAAAGTGGAACAAAAAGGCATCCGATCATTTTGAGAAAGAGTTGAAAAAGCTTCAGCGCTTAAACCCTCAGATGCCTGAATTTGCTATTCAAAGAAATTATTTAGAATTCCTTTTAGAGCTTCCTTTTGAGTCTAAAGGCGGGACAGACATTAACCTGAAAAAAGCCGAGAATATTCTTCATAAGGACCATTATGGGTTGGAGAAGGTAAAGGAACGTATCCTAGAGCACCTTGCTGTGCTCAAGCTTAAGGGCGATATGAAAAGTCCGATTTTATGTTTAGCAGGCCCTCCTGGAGTTGGTAAAACATCACTCGGGAAAAGTATTGCCGAAGCATTGGGCAGACCTTATGTTCGAATGTCATTAGGTGGTCTACGCGACGAAGCAGAAATCAGAGGACACCGTAAGACATATATCGGAGCTATGCCAGGTCGTATTCTACAGAATATGAAGAAGGCTGGTTCGAATGATCCAGTGTTCATTCTTGATGAAATAGATAAATTGAGTTATGGTAACGGAGGAGATCCGTCGTCTAGTATGTTGGAGGTTTTAGATCCAGAGCAGAACGACAGCTTTTATGATAACTACCTGGAAATGGGTTATGATTTGAGCAAGGTGTTTTTTATTGCAACAGCAAATAATTTAGGCGCTATACAGCCTGCCCTGCTCGATAGAATGGAAATTATCGATGTGACCGGGTATACCACTGATGAGAAAGTAGAGATTGCCAAGCGTCACCTTGTACCCAAACAGTTAGGTAACCACGGAATCACTAAGGACCAGTTTTCAATTGGTAAACCTGAGCTAAAATCAGTTGTAGAAGGTTATACTCGTGAAAGTGGGGTAAGAAATTTAGATAAAAAAGTAGCCAAGTTAATTCGTAGTACAGCTAAGGATATCGCCATGGGCGATGTCGAAAAAGCGAAAATCACAAAAAGTAATTTAGAGAACATCCTAGGTCCTTCTCGAGAACGCGATGTATACGAGGGAAATGATCATGCCGGTGTCGTTACTGGTTTAGCCTGGACTCCTGTTGGTGGAGATATTCTTTTCATTGAGAGTTCCCTGCACAAGGGAACCGGAAAAGTGATTATCACTGGAAATTTAGGTGATGTGATGAAAGAGAGCGCCACCTTAGCGATGGCTTATCTCAAGGCAAATTCGGATCAAGTAGGAATCGATGCGGGTCTGTTTAGTGCCTATGATATCAATATTCACGTTCCACAAGGGGCAATTCCGAAAGACGGTCCTAGTGCAGGAATAACCTTACTTACTGCGCTTACCTCTTTGTTTAAACAACAATCAGTAGCACCAAAACTAGCAATGACTGGGGAAATCACACTCCGTGGAAAAGTACTTCCGGTTGGAGGTATTAAGGAGAAAATTTTGGCAGCTAAGCGTGCAAAAATTAACACGATTGTCCTTTGTGATAAAAACAGAAAGGATATTGAAGAGATAGAAGACCACTACATTAAAGGCATGACCTTTCATTACGTATCTGAAATGCAAGAGGTATTGGAATTAGCTATATTAGATAAAAAGGTAAAAGGTGCTAAAGTTTTAGAACCGGCGTTAAAGAAGACTTGATTAGACCACTAGCCATATTACTGTTATGTTCCTTTAGCGCTATTGCTCAAAGTGGCTCTGCCGGTGTCTTTACTTTTTTAGATAGAAACATATTCGCTGGATCATCCGCTTTAGGAAACACCAGTTATATTCATCCGGGCCCTACAGGTGCCTATGCAGTTCAAAACCCTTTATTACTATCTGACAGCTCTATACATCAATTAGATATCAGTATTGGTAGCTTAGGAAATGGCGTACGACTACTGCAGGGCAGCTATGGCTTTAAGCTCAAGGGAAAACCGGTGATTGCGTCCGTTCAAAGTGTGCAATACGGAGAATTTATAGCTACGGATCCTTGGGGAATGGTTTTAGGAGAGTTCAGCGCTGGAGATTTAGCCATTAATATAGGAAGTCAATTGGGGTCGTTCAAGCGTTTTTCGTTTGCAGCTTCTGGTAAGTTAATCAACGGCACGTACGAGAGTTACCAGAGTTGGGCTGTGGCATCAGACTGGGTCGCAATGTATAGCCTTGCTGCGGGACCTGACATGGCTTTGATCGTAAAGAATGTTGGCGTGCAACTCACCGCCTTCGGAAATAAACGAGAACCGTTACCTACGAACTTGTTATTTGCTTTTGGAGACAAACTGAAGTACGCGCCGTTTCGTTGGACTTTCGTGGTTGATCAATTGTCCAAATGGAATTTAGGTTATCAAGACCCTAACTTAGTAAATATAGATCCTGTGACGGGTGAGCAAACCCAGGAGACTTTCTCGATGCTTAATCTTGGATTGCGTCACCTTTCTGGTTCGATAGAGTTTTTACCTACCCAAAGATTACACTTGATGGTGGGGTATAATTTCCGACGCCAATTCGAAATGTCTATACCCACGCGTAGAACCTCAGGCGGGTTTTCCCTTGGAGCGGGTTTGTTTTTTAATTCCTTTCAGCTCCATTACGCAAATGAACTTCGCAGCCTAGCGGGACGAATGAATACCCTATCTTTAAGCCTCAATATTTAAGTACCCTCCAGCCATGTATAAGCCCTTGACTATTGCAATAGACGGTCACAGTTCTACAGGTAAAAGTACCCTAGCCAAGCAATTGGCAATGGAGTTGTCGTATGTCTATGTGGATTCTGGAGCGATGTATCGTGCGGTTGCTCTCTATGCCCTACGTAATGGATGGGTGAGCAAGGAGCGTGGCTGCCAGGATGATGCTATAATTAAGGCTATCAAAGGTTTAATAATCACCTTCGAAATAGATAGTACAGGTAAAAACAATACCTATCTCAATGGAGAGTGTATTGAAGAGCAGATCCGTACTATGGAAGTTAGTAATGTAGTTTCACATGTAGCGAAGCTAGTCCCTGTTCGAAGAAGACTAGTGGCACTGCAACAAGCCATGGGTCAACAAGGAGGCGTTGTCATGGATGGTAGGGATATAGGAACCGTGGTTTTCCCAGACGCTGAGTTAAAAATATTCATGACGGCATCAGATATGATTCGGGCGCAAAGACGTAAATCGGAATTAGACTCCAGCGGTCAAGAACACTCCGTTATGGAGGTTCTACAGAATCTGAAATCTAGAGACAAGGCGGATATGGAGCGATCAGACTCTCCACTAGTCGCAGCTGATGATGCTAAGATATTAGACAATAGTGCGATATCTAGATCAGCACAGTTCGATGTAGTCTTGAAATGGATCAAAGAGACGTCTAAGAAGCTACGTTAGCAGCTTTTGACGGTTGTATTCACAACTTGTCTAAGATCTATTTGCGAGCACAGTAGTAGCACCCTTAACTACATCACCTTCCTTGACGAGTATCTTACAATCCAAAGGTAAAAATACGTCAACCCTAGAGCCAAATTTGATGAACCCAAATTCAGAGCCTTGTTTTACTAAATCTCCCTGTTTCGTATACATCACAATTCGTCTGGCGACAGCACCAGCAATTTGACGAATTACGACCTTTCCCCAGACCATATTCTCGACCGCTACAGTGGTTCTTTCGTTAAGCGAAGAACTCTTCGGATGCCAAGCAACAAGAAATTTTCCGTGGTGGTGAACGGCATGTAGTACTTTACCACCTATGGGATATCTATTCACATGTACGTTAAATGGCGACATGAAAATGGACATTTGAATACATTTCTCCTTTAAAAATTCCTCTTCGTAAACCTCTTCTATAGTCACTATTTTTCCATCTGCTGGACAGATAAATGCTTCGGGATTAACCAGAATAGTGCGCGTAGGGTTGCGAAAAAACTGAAGCACAATAGCATAAAGAACAATGCTCGTTACTAGAACAGCTACTTCTAGCCATTGTGCTGAGGTAAGCCACTGAACCAGAGCGTTAACCGCTACTAAAACGATGAATGATAAGCCTAACGTTCCCTTTCCTTCTTTATGAATGGTCATATCAAATGTTGGTATATAAGTATTGCAATTGGTGCCGCAGTTATAAAGCTATCCAGTCTATCCAAAGCACCTCCATGTCCTGGTAAAAATACGCCTGAATCTTTAATATCAGCTTCTCTTTTAAGCGCAGATGCTACTAGATCGCCAAAAGGTGCGATTAAACTCACTGTAACGGCAAGCGAGAGCGCAATAGGCATAGCGGTTAGCCCCCAGAAAAAATTAGTAATAGTACCTATGATTATGGTACCAATTATTCCTCCTACAAACCCCTCGATGGTTTTTTTAGGAGAGAGTTTTGGTGCGAATGGATGTTTTCCAAAACCTTTACCTACTAAGTAAGCGAAAGTATCTGAAGACCAGATCAGAATAAAAATGAAAAGAATGAGTTTAGGAGATATTACAGCCGTCTGGATCACATAAATCATAGGCACATAGATGTAGATCAGTCCAAAAAAGCTCTTTCTCATTTCATGAGCAGGCTGCTTCGCCCTGAGAAGGGTCAGTACCAGCAGCGTACTAAGCATTATTGTTGAGGTCACGATATCGTTGTGATCACCCCAGTCGAATATTGCACCTGCGAGTAGCACAAGGAATGTGAAGACCATTATAGGAACTTTACTTTCCATTTTTAACAGGCGCGAAACTTCATTCATTAAAAGAAGAGTAAATACAGCGAGCAGGTATGGCCCAAAAGATGTTAATCCAAAAACGCCAATCAAAACAGCAGCGTATAATCCACCAAATAATGCTCTTTTCCCCATGCTAAGCTTCGTCTTCAATGAGAATTAAGAATACCGTCCTATCCTTGTTAGGGTCCGCTGCTGCCAATTCTACATTCTGGTCATGAGGTGCACGAATGACCGCTATGTTTCCAGGTCTGTGTTCTCTATACTTTTGATTAATTGCCGTCATTCCATCTCTCAGATTAGCAACAATTTGCGAAGTGAAGGCAATGAGTATATGATTTTTCGGAAGATCCGCTAATTTTCGCCCTCCCGTATGATGTCCATGAACCATAATACCTCCGTTGAACGCAATTAGCGCTTCACAAGCACTGAGTACAATGGGAAATTGTCCATCGTTCTGGAAAGTAGTTTTAATGGTGATCTTGTTCTCCCATTCGGCAAGTTCGGGCGACGAAATAAATAGACCTTTCCAACCTTGTTCTGAGCAGTAGTGAGACAAAGAGGTAACCGCATCTATCTTGTTAGCGCAATAGACGAAATTTCCTCCTCCTTCCGTGAACTGAGAAACAAATTTCTCATCTAATGGAAGTTGCTCCAATGGAGCAAATTTTCCTTTTTCGGATGTGGATGATGCAACCTCTTTTCTAAAGGTAGAAGTGAGCTTGGAGAAAAAACCGCCGCTTTTGGCCATGGTAGAGTTAATCGTTTATCAAAAATAGAAAAGCATCTATAGACAAGTCAATTGCTTTCCAAGAGCTTTCAACAAAAAAAGCCACACTAATTATAGTGTGGCTTTTTGATAAATGTAGAGATGCTTACTCCGTTTGTTCGCTAGAATCCGCCTCGTTTTCAGACTCAACATCTTGTATTTCAGATGCTTGAGCAGATTCAGTGTCTACAGCCGGTACTTCTTCAGCCACCGGTACTTCTTCAGTAGCAACCTCTTCTTCTTTGTCCCAAGGTCGTTTTCCAAAGATATCTTGAACATTTTCACGGAAAATAACCTCCTTTTCAAGGAGAATATTAGCTAGCGCATCAAGCTTGTCTCGATTGCCGGCAAGTAAAGAAATGGCTCTGGCATATTCACCTTCAATGATCTTACTGATTTCCTTATCAATGATAACTGCTGTTTGCTCTGAATACGGCTTACTCATTGCATAGTCATTTTGACCTTGACTATCATAGTAGGTAATGTTCCCAATTTCCTCGCTTAGGCCGTAAATAGTAACCATAGCTTTTGCCTGTTTTGTTACCTTCTCAAGATCGCTTAGTGCTCCTGTGGAGATGTTATCGAAAACAACCTTCTCTGCTGCGCGACCACCCATTGTGGCACACATTTCATCCAGCATTTGTTCTGTAGTGGTAATCTGTCTTTCCTCAGGTAGGTACCATGCGGCACCCAGAGAACGGCCTCTTGGAACGATCGTTACTTTTACCAAAGGAGAGGCATATTCTAGTAACCAACTCACAGCAGCATGGCCCGCCTCATGATAGGCGATTACCTTTTTCTCTGCTGGGGTGATGATTTTTGTTTTCTTTTCTAGTCCACCAACAATACGGTCGATCGCATCATTGAAATCTTGTTTTCCAACAGTCTTATTCTCTTTACGCGCTGCTACAAGTGCTGCTTCATTACAAACATTTGCAATATCCGCACCTGAGAATCCAGGTGTTTGCTTGCTTAAAAGATCAAGATCCAAACTACTGTCAGTTTTGATACCCTTAAGATGAACTTGGAAAATAGCTTTACGCTCCGTTAATTCTGGTAAATCAACATAAATGATACGGTCAAAGCGCCCAGCTCTCATGAGGGCACCATCCAGTATATCCGCACGGTTAGTGGCTGCAATAATGATGACGTTTTCATTTGTTCCAAAACCATCCATTTCTGTGAGGAGTTGGTTTAATGTGTTTTCTCTTTCATCGTTGCCTCCTGAGAAATTGTTTTTCCCACGAGCACGGCCAATAGCGTCAATCTCATCTATGAAGATGATACACGGTGATTTTTCCTTTGCCTGTTTGAATAAGTCCCTCACTCTTGAGGCTCCTACGCCAACGAACATTTCAACAAAATCTGAACCAGACAAAGAAAAGAATGGAACCTTAGCTTCTCCAGCAACTGCCTTAGCAAGTAAGGTCTTACCTGTTCCTGGTGGGCCAGATAGCATTACGCCCTTTGGAATACGACCACCTAAGTCTGTATACTTCGTTGGGTTTTTGAGGAAATCAACTACTTCAAGTACCTCCTCTTTTGCCCCGGTCATACCCGCGACTTCATCAAATGTCGTTTTAACCTCTGTGTCTTTGTCGTAAACCTTGGCCTTTGATTTCCCAATATTAAAAATCTGTGATCCACCGCCTCCACCAGGTGATCCACCTCCAGACATACGTCTCATGATAAATAACCAAACACCAATCATTAGGACTAAAGGAAGTACCCAAGATATGATGTCTCCCAAGAAGTTTTCTTGGGTTTGATAGTTTACTGCGATCGGATCTTCGCTTTTGTTGTCTTTATAGTATTCTTTAATACGATCTTCAAAAGCACTTGCGGGCATCTCAAAGACATAGTGTGGTCCTGGATTAACAGCATCACTCAAGTTGCTGTTTTTTACCTCATTGTAGCGCTCGTTCGAAGCAAGTCTGTCTTCCTTAATAAAGACTTGTATCTTTTTTTCATTTAGGATATTAACCCTGTCAACATCACCTAGTTGAAGAGATTCCTCAAACTCACGAAAGCTTGACGTCTTCGCACGAAAACTCATGGCACTAAAGATTTGCATACCAATGAATAGAGCGAACACTAAACCATAAATCCAGTAAAAACTAAAACTAGACTTTTTAGGTCCTCCAGGAGTTTTTTGGTTGTTTGATCCGTTATTTCGAGCAAATTGTTTTTTCAATTTGTCGATTTGATTTTCTTTTTTCTCGTCTGCCATTCCTGGTTATAGGTTTTCAATGGTTGTTATTTCTGCATCACCCCAAAGGCCTTCTAGGTCATAGAATTCGCGAATGCCCTTTTGAAAAACGTGGACAACGACGTTCACGTAATCCATAAGTACCCATTCTGCGTTTGAGCGACCTTCTACATGCCATGGTCTATCACCAACACTTTCGCGCACACTTTTGTGCACACTTTCGGCTAAAGCATTTACTTGAGTGCTGGAATTTCCCTCTGCGATAACGAAAAAGTCAGTTACAGCGGTCTCTATATTTCTAAGGTCTAAAATGGTAATATTTTCACCTTTGACATTTTGAAGTCCGTCAACGACGAACTTTTTTACGAGCTCTGAAGAAGCGTCTGGTTTTGTATGCATTAAATCTGTTCTAATTGAGTGTGTTAAATACCAAAACATATGCCATCTTAGTCCACAATACAGGATCTCGGCATAATGGCACAAAAATACCCTCTTTTTTCTTTAGAAACTGTAGACTCTACACAAGCTGAGTTAAAGCGTAAACTCAGTGTTACCGGTACTTTAGCACCCTTCACCACGGTTGCGGCAAAAAGTCAAACTACTGGAAGGGGTCGTGGAGTGTCAGTTTGGCATGATGAGCCAGGTAAATGCGCGTTGTTCTCCGTGTACGTTCCATGGATTCCAAAACTCAAAAACAGCTTCCTTGTTAATCAATGGGTATGCCACAGCCTAAGATCAATTTTACCCGGTTCAATTGCCTTTAAATGGCCTAATGATCTGATGGTTGGAGATCGAAAATTAGGCGGAATGCTCATTGAAAATCACTGGAGTGGAGGAGATATTAAATCATCTATAATTGGGATAGGCTTGAATGTATTCAAGCCAGACCGGTTGTTGAAAAGGGCTATTTCATTAGAGGAATTAGGCTTTGATATTGATCCTGATTCAGTGATAAAAGAGGTTCTACATTGTTTTGAATCCCAAATAGTCACAGCACAAAATCACGTATTACTCCATCGCCGATATGAAGATATGTTATGGGGTAGAGAAGCATTCAAATCTTATAGACTTGCTGATGGTGCCGTAATCCAGGCTAAGGTTTCCGAGATAGACCCACTGGGTCGTTTGATTTTAGAGGACGAGTCAGGTAAAGTGAGGTCCTATGACATTGACGCGGTTAAATGGATGGATCCTTATCAGAATAGTTAAGGCAATTACATTCCCCAAACAGAAGGGTCTTTACGCCACTCTTTAAGCATCGCTACACTTTCGTTGGAAATAGTCCCTTGCTGTGAGGCTTGTTCTAGCAAATGGTGGTAATCACTCAACGTATTTAAACGAATATTTGCCTTGTCGAAATTCTCTTGTGCTACAGGAAAATCGTAGGTGAAAATCGCCATCATTCCTAAGACATGTGCACCTACTTCGTGCAACACATCTACGGCTTTGAGTGAAGAACCTCCTGTCGATATTAAATCTTCGATCACGACAACGTTAGATCCGGGTTCTAAAAAACCTTCAATTTGATTTTGACGTCCATGACCTTTCGCTTTATCCCGAACGTAGATAAATGGAATGTTCATGTATTCAGCTATTAACGCCCCTATAGCGATAGCCCCTGTTGCCACACCGGCGATATAATCGGGCTTACCATAAAGCTCTTGAATCTGCTTGGCAAATTCAATTTTAAGCTCGCTTCTGATCTTAGGAAAACTTAATGTTAACCGATTGTCGCAATAAATAGGACTCTTCCAACCGCTCGCCCATGTAAAAGGATTTTCAGGTTGAAGTTTTATAGCTTTAATTTGCAATAAGCTCTCTGCTGTTTTGAGCGCGACATCTTTGTTCTGTATCATGTTACAAAATTACATCAAAGTTTTCATTAACCGTTCTGTATTGAGTCCCGTTCCGGGAGCCGATGCCTCGGATCTTATCAACAACCTTTCTACTGTTAAGGACATGAGAAAGTGGCTTAAAGACCTTCATTCGGGTAGGCTAACTGTTGCCCTGGAAATAGGGAGCGATCATTATTTTTGGTCACTATTTATGTCGTTGCATACAAGTATTTTGGCAGGAGGTGGTTGGGTGAAGAACTCAGATGGAGAACTACTGATCATTGAACGCAATGGTAAAATTGACATGCCAAAAGGTAAACTCGAACCCAAAGAAACGATCGAAATTTGCGCGGTGCGTGAAGTGGAAGAAGAATGTAGGGTAAAGCACTGCGAAATTACAGGCCCACCAGTAAAAACATTTCACTGCTATCCTTTCAAAGGGGATTATGCATTGAAAATCACGTATTGGTATCCTATGTATACTAAATACTCTAAGAAACTCAAGCCGCAAAAGGAGGAAGGGATTTCAGAGGTCTACTGGGCGTCTCCGGAGCTATTGTCTGAGAAAATGTTAGCCAAACCTATCTACAATAGCCTAGACGATGTACTCAGAAATTTTGCAGCGCTTATTTAAGGACGTACCGTATCAGGTACGAAATGAGAAAAATCACCGTTGTGCTTAATCACGTCTCTAACGATACTCGAACTTATATAGGCGTAACGTGCACTGGTTAATAAGAACACGGTCTCAAGATTTGGTACCATTTCCCGGTTCGCTTGTGCGATTGCTTTTTCAAATTCGAAATCAGCAGGATTTCGTAGGCCTCTGAGTAGAAAACTTGCATTTTGCTCTTTTGCGAAATCAACAGTAAGACCTCCATAGGTGACAACAGATATCTTAGCCTCATGGCTGAAAGTTTGTTCTATCCAGTTTACTCTTTGCTCTAAAGAGAATAAATAATTTTTTGTGCTATTTGTACCGACAGCGATGCGTACTTCATCAAAAAGCGGTAGTGAACGTTGAATGATATCAACATGGCCCAGTGTGATTGGGTCAAAAGATCCAGGAAAAAGAGCTACTCTCGACATAGAGATTAAAGGTAGTGAAACGATTATTACTGATTTGAAGCCATAGCTTCCTCCGCTAGTGCAGCCAACATCATACTTAATGAGCATGACCTGTAAGTAACTTGTTGGGGGACTATAGATGCAGGGCTTAGACCAGGTATGCTATTCACTTCTATGACCACGGGTACATGGTCCTTGGTAATGATGAAGTCAATTCTGACAATTCCCTTTAACTCCAAGAAGTTATATACTTCAACAGAAAGCTCCTCTACTTTCCGTGTCACATCATCTGCTAATCTCGCAGGAGTGATCTCTTCTGATTTTCCATCGTATTTAGCTTCGTAGTCGAAAAACCCAGCTTCCGTAGGTACAATTTCAGTGACTGCTATGGCTTGTGTTTCAAAGCTATCAGTAGTTTTTTTCTGAATTAAATTAAATCGAGACCTAAAGACACCACATCCTACTTCAGTCCCTTGAACCCCTTCTTCAATTAAGACCTGGTGATCTTCCTTTTGAGCAGAAATGAATGCTTCTCGAATACCGGATTCATCCGTTACTTTACTTACTCCAAAGCTGGAGCCTGATCTGTTGGGCTTTACGAAAAGTGGATAATTCCAGGCAGCGAACTCTTTATTTTCAGGTATTTTTGTGATGATCCGCCCTCTTGGCACGATAAAACCAGCGCCTCTTAAAAGTCCGTTACACTGAGATTTATTAAAAGTAAGTGCACTTTGAAAAGTGTCGCAAGTGCTGTGCGGTATACCTAGAACTTTAAGAAAGCCTGAAATATGTCCGTCCTCTCCCGGGGCACCGTGGATGATATTGAATACGTAATTTATATCGAGGGACTCAAAGTTTACCTTTTGGCCTTCTACAAAGAATCCTTCTCGCGAAAGAATAACGAGCATGGTTGTGTATCCTGCATCTTGAAATGCACTAAGAGCTGTCTTTCCTGACGACACACTAATGTGGTGTTCAGAAGAAATCCCTCCGGCCAATACTGCTATGGTTTTTTTTGCGTTTTCCATTAGTGTAAATGTAATGCAGAAGGTATATCGTTTTAAGGTGCGATATAAAGTATCTTTACAATATGAAACATTGGCTTCAATTCATATTTTCGCGAACGTTCGTAAAGACTATTGCTGCTGCGATAATAGTTTTTACTGTGGCTGTTTTTTGCAGTCTGTGGTGGCTGAAAACCACAACAGGGCACGACCAAACGGTTGAGGTTCCGAATATAAAATTAATGCCGGTACAACAAGCCATTGAGACATTGGAAAGTCTTGGCCTTATTTATGAAGTCATCGACAGTACTCATTACGTTACCGGTATTCCGAAAGGTGCAATCATAGAAAGCTATCCAAAGGAATATTCGAAGGTTAAGTGGGGTCGAAAGATTTTACTCTCTACCAACCCAGGTCGACTACCCAAGTATCCCCTCCCAAATTATAAAGATCAATTAGTGAGTTACGTCAGTAGTAAATTTGCTACAAAAGGTTTTATCATAGACAGTTTAGTCATGGTGCCTGACCTGAGTCATGACTTGGTTTTAAGAGTGCTTGACGCGAAGGGTTTGCTCGCTCAAGAGCAGGCACTATATCCTACGGGCACCCACTTTGTGCTGCAGGTAAGCGGAGGTTTAGATGGGCGCTTGGTCTATTTACCAGATTTAACGGGGCTTACCTATGAGGATGCGGTTAAACAGTTGACTGCTTTTAGTTTGAATTCAGGAGCTATTATCTACACCGGGACGACCACGGATTCCATGGGTGCCGCTGTATTAAAGACCTTTCCGGAATATGAGCTGGACCTTCAAGTAGGAGCAGGAAGCGCCGTAGATCTTTGGCTTGCTTCAGATTCCATTGCTGTATCGCTTAAAACAAACTCTGCAATAGACACCCTTGATGAATTTTAATAAGACCAGGACCATCCTTGCTATGTTGTTTTGCAGTGTCTTTGCACAAGGCCAGGTTGAGGAATTATCTTTACCATTGCAAGCAAGAATGATGGTACCGAATTACTTAACGGAATCATTAGATACCCTTATTCCTCCATTTGTAGACGATTTCTCTTCTTCTTCGGACCTACCTAATCCCGAATTATGGATGGACCACTATGTATGGATCAATGATGAACTGCCTCTTTTTCAAAACTCTATAGGAGTGGCCACTTTTGATGGTTTAAATGAATTTGGCTTCGCATATAAAGAGAATTCCATAGGCTCAGATACTTTTGCGGATGTACTCACTTCGAATTACATGAATTTACAGGGTTTAACGAACGTTTATCTCTCTTTTCAATACCAGTCAGCTGGTCGGGGTGAAGCGCCTTCCAGCAATGATAGTTTAGTGGTCGAGTTTTGGTCTCCAATCACGAATACGTGGTTGCAGCAGTGGGGTGCTGTGGGGTCAAGCATGACCACTCCATTTAGGTCCGCAATTATCGCGGTTCAAGGGTTAGACTATTTGTCTAACGGTTTCAAATTTAGAATAGCCGCTTATGGTGCTCGTGCTGGCGCATACGATATTTGGAATATTGACTATGTTCAGCTAGATAAGGACCGGACAAATACGGATACTATTATTACAGAGCCAACATTTGCTAGGAATCATCCATTAATTATAGGCTCTGGCGGTTTCACCAGTTGGCCTTGGTGGGTGAGCAGTTCCAGTAATGTAGCTAATATACCTACTACACTAACCTACACTTATCGACGAAATGGTACAGTTCCCCCTGGTGGTTGGAGTTTGAATTTAGGTCAATTTCGCTGGGAAGAAAACGGTAGTTTAATTCAACAGACTACTGCTGTTCCAGTAATTACAAACACCCAACATGATCAAGATCAAACCTTCGATATCACTGTTCCCGCATTAGCGCTATCTTCTATAACAGGTCCAACCTCTGTGACAACTAAGGTGTGGTTTGGTGGTTCTGCTGCAGGTTATCGCTCTAACGACACTGTTAGGGGAGCATTAGAATTAGATAACTATTTAGCCTTAGATGACGGCACCGCGGACCGTGCCTACGCCGTTCAAAACATTGCCGGCGGTCGAGTGGCACAGTTGTTTAGGTCAAGTGGCTTAGGCCCTGCAGA
>Ga0307995_1000205_pt1 | contig 42870 bp, 41 predicted proteins | sample EllFjometagen262_FD_203132 | JGI IMG/M metagenome (GOLD analysis project Ga0307995, IMG submission 203132) | Marine microbial communities from Ellis Fjord, Antarctic Ocean - #262 | ecosystem: Environmental > Aquatic > Marine > Unclassified | place: Southern Ocean | collected 2014-11-02 | reverse complement strand
TTTTATATCAACCGTAGGAGTCACGTTAGGCGCCGTGTTTACGATTGGTTTCAGCATCATTCTTTCGTCATTGTTCGAATCGCCGACTATGTCCTGGTATTACACGCCGCTGGGTATGATTATTCTCTTCCTCATCGGACAGATAGCCGTTCTCGGGCCTTCTGCTCGCGCCGCTCGAATCCAGCCTGCGATCGCAACTCGCTCGATCTGATTCTTATACTAGATCGAGCATCGCTATCTGCTAAGCTAGACACTCCTCCAAAAAGAGTGCCTAGCTTATGTTCCGATCTAAGTCACGACTCTACCTTCTTGTAGCCACCAGTCTCATCGCTCTGCTGAACCTTCCGGCGCAGGCGGATGATGAGATTACGTTGTTAAGCAGCAGAATGGCCATCGCAGAAACGCTCACTCAATACCCCTATCGCTGGGATTCCAAAAGCACTCAAGCCTTCGCCAATCTATTTACTGAAGACGCTGTGATGGAGAGGTGGCGAAAAGGCGCTTTGATAGAAGAGTCTCGACTGCAGGGAAAGGCCGCTATTTTTGAATACGCAGACAATGCCCATACTGGCCGCCTGGCGGACAGGCAAACGCGACACCATTTCTCGAACCTGGTATTTCTGGAACTTTCTGATAGAAATGCCGTCACAGAGAACATGGCCTTGATTACTCATCAAACTGCAGAGGATGCGGTAGCTCGGGTCTCTAGCTCCGGCATCTATCGAATTAGCTGGGAAAAATCTGCAGGCGAATGGAAGATCTCCAAGCGACTTCTCTTCGTTGATAGCTTTCCCGCCAATTAGGCGGTTTGGGATAAGATTGTTAGAAAATGCGATAGGGTCGATAGACTAGAAAAAAAGTCGCGCTATGATGGCCTAATAACATATTTTTGCTAAAGCCAACGCTATTAGCTAACTCCTACTATTTTGCAAGACCACACAGCAATGAAAAAACAAATTTTACTTACGCTCTGTCTACTCTCAAGCCCGTTAATAAGCAGCGGGGGCCATGCTGCGGAGAATGGCTGGATCAGAGGGAGCTGCGAGAACGGTACTAGCACCTATCGCTGGACGGATGGTAATCGCTACGACGGCCAGTGCGTAAATAATTTGTTCCAGGGTCAGGGCACGCTCACCCTAACAAATGGCGATCGTTACGAGGGCCAGTTTCGGAATAATCAAAAGAACGGTCGTGGCGTGTACTTCTTCGCCAATGGCGATCGTTATGAAGGCCAATTTGCAAACGCGCTTCGACATGGCCAAGGCGTGCTAACCCGCACAAATGGCGAGCGCTACGTTGGACAGTACCAGAACGGCAAGAAGAGCGGGCGCGGTACCTTCTATTTCCTAAACGGCGACCGCTTCGAGGGTCAGTGGCGCGCCGGGGAACAGTCGCAGGGCACATTTCGCTGGGAAAATGGTAATCGCTATGAAGGGCAATTCCGATCAGCAAAGCGCCACGGCCAAGGCACCTTCAATTGGGCCCATGGCAATAGCTATACGGGACAATGGCGCGACAACCAGCAGTACGGTCGTGGTGAGAAAAAGTGGACCAATGGCGAGCGCTATGAAGGTCAGTGGCAGAACGATGAGATGAGTGGTCAGGGCACGTTCTATTACGCGAATGGCAATCGCTTTGATGGTGGATTTCAAGACAATAAAAATAGCGGCCAGGGCACCTACTTCTTCTCCAATGGAGATCGCTATGTCGACCCTTGGCTGCGCGGCGAGCGCGATGGTCGTGGCACCTATACCGATGCACGAGGCAACTCTCAGGCAATGGAGTTTCGCGGCGGGCAGCGGCTTAACTAGCTACGCAGTTTGTAGCCAGTCTTGAATAGATAATAGACGACTGCCAGACAGGCAAACATGAAGATAAGAATACTCGCCAGACTCAGCATCACGCTGACCTCAGAGATCTCGTAGAAGCTCCAGCGCAGACCACTCACAAGGTACAACACCGGATTGAAGTGCGAGATTGTCTGCCAAGGCTCCGGCAGCATGTCGATTGAGTAGAAACTACCTCCCAGAAAAACCAGTGGCGTCACCACCAGCATCGGCACTACTGAAAGTTTCTCGAAATTGTCCGCCCAGATCCCCAAGATGAAACCAAACAGGCTGAAGGATAGTGCCGTAAGTAGAATGAACACCATCATCATTACCGGGTGAGCAATCTGCAGGTCAATAAAAAAGCTCGCCGTGATCAGAATGATTATCCCCAGTATCACCGCTTTAGAGGCGGCAGCTCCGACATAGCCCAACACCACCTCGAGTGTGGATATTGGCGCGGAAAGCATCTCGTACACTGTACCGACGAACTTCGGGAAGTAGATGCCGAACGAGGCATTCGAGATGCTATGAGTCAGCAGGTTAAGCATGATCAAGCCGGGGACAATGAACGCACCATAGCTAATGCCACTGACCTGATCGATTCTTGAGCCGATAGCCGCGCCGAAGACGATAAAGTACAAAGACGTGGTGATAACCGGAGCGACAATACTCTGCACCAGAGTGCGCTTGGTGCGCGCCATCTCGAATTTATAGATCGCCATAATGCCGTAGATATTCATGACGACTCCTCAACCAGATTAACAAAAATTTCTTCCAGAGAGCTCTGCGTCGTATTCAAGTCACGAAACGCGATACCCGCTAACTTAAGATCATCCATCAACGCGGTGATACCGGTGCGATCTCCCTGCGTATTAAAGGTATAAACCAACTGCATGCCGCTCTCGCTAAGCTCGAGCTTGTAGTCGGCCATGCTCTGAGGCACAGCGTTCAGCTGATCGCAAAGATCGAGGATCAACTGCTTCTTCCCAAGCTTCGTCATCAGCTTGTCCTTGTCTTCCATCAGAATGATCTCGCCGTTGTTGATTACTCCAACTCGGTCAGCGATCTCTTCAGCCTCTTCGATATAGTGTGTGGTCAGAATGATCGTCACGCCTTCAGTTTTTAGTTCGCGTACGATCTCCCACATGTCCTTTCGAAGTGAGACATCGACACCCGCTGTCGGTTCGTCGAGGAATAATACCGTCGGCTCGTGAGAGAGCGCCTTCGCGATTAACACGCGTCGCTTCATTCCACCGGACAGCGTCATAATCATATCGTCTTTCTTATCCCACAGAGACAATGAGCGCAGCACTTTCTCAATATGCGCTGGACTCGGCGGCTTGCCAAACAGGCCGCGACTAAACGAGAGGGTATTGAAAACAGTCTCGAAAGAGTCAGTAGTGAGCTCCTGCGGAACCAGGCCGATGATCGACCGTGTCTTACGGAAGTCCTTAATGATGTCGTGGCCATCTACGCTCACTGTACCGGAGCTGGGGTTCACGATGCCACAGACGACTGAGATCAGTGTTGTCTTACCAGCACCGTTTGGTCCTAGTAAAGCAACAATCTCCCCTTTCTTAATTTCGAGGTTGATATCTTTGAGTGCTTGAAAGCCGCCTGAATAGAATTTATTCAAGCCCTGAATGTGCAGAATAGGTTTTTCGTCTGAGTTCATGGGCGAAAGAGTATGAACACAGTCACATGCAAATACAACCAACGTCTAGGGTGGGCTTTAACCGGCACCCTGCCTCTGGGCGCAACCTCAACCTGCTACTAAATCCGCAAGACAGCAGCAAGCGGTTATGGCGAGATCGGGCATTGGCATGCTACTTTACCTGCTTGTCGTATTTGCTACAGTATTGAGCGAGCTATTCTCGGCACGGGCTCGCGGCAATGCCCCGAACGAATAAATTGGCTATTAAGAATGAGACGAAGAAAATGACACGATTGAAAGATTTAGACATTTTTAACGCAATGATGAATGCAATGAATAGAAAGAAGACTTCCGCACTCTTATTATCCGCATTTCTCTTCACTTTTTCCGGCTATGCGCAAGATACTGTTGAGCCCTCACTCAATACCGAAGAGGTTGAACTCACTTCCTGGTTGGATTCGCAGGAAGAAAATATGCTCGAGTTGCTGGAGCGAATCACCAACATCAATTCCGGTAGTCTCAACAAGCAGGGCGTCAATGAACTCGCTTCGATCTTTAGCGAGGAGCTACGGCAGTTAGGCTTCTCTATCTCAACCCTACCCGGAGAAGTCATCGAAATGCCGAGCTGCCCAGGCAGCGACTACAACGTCGACGTCGCCGACCATGTGCTGGCTAGCAAGAGTGGCAGTGGCTCGAAACTATTAATGATGGGACATTTCGATACAGTGTTTCCTGCGGACAGCCCGTTCCAGGAATTTAGTCGCGAAGGTGACACCATGTATGGGCCTGGCGTATCCGACATGAAGGGCGGCCTGGTGGTGATGCTGTACGCACTCAAGGCGCTTGATGAGAACGGTGGATTGAGCGATAAGTCCATTACGGTGCTACTCAATAGCGATGAAGAGATGGGTTCGCTCTCGTCGAGGAAGTATCTTGAAGAACAAGCCACTTTACACGATTGGGGCCTGGTGTATGAATCGTCTGGCAACAATCGACTTACGCGGGAGCGCAAGGGATTGGGTCAGGCACGTTTCGTCGTACACGGCAGAGCGTCTCATGCGGGTGGCGCTCACGAACAAGGCAGGTCAGCAATCAAAGAGCTAGCCTACAAGATCGTGCAGATTGAGAACATTACAGACTATGAGACCGGAGTGACCGTCAACGTGGGCGTGGTTAGCGGCGGCGAAGCACGGAACACAATCGCCCCCTGTGCAGAAGCACTAATCGATCTACGCTACCCCGAAGCGCAGCAGGGTGTTGATGCGGTTGCACAATTCGAAGAAATCTTCGGCAGCGTCTACAGCTACCCTGTCGATTCTGGAGAGATAACTACGCAGAGCTGGACCAACCTGCATCGCCCGGCAAAGATAGCCACACCTGAGTCGGACTATCTATTGAACAAGACCATCGCCATCGGCCGTCTGCTAGGACAGGAGCTAGGCGTTGGTGATTCCGGTGGCGGAACCGACGGATCGCTAACGCAGTCAGTTGGGCTGCCCACACTCGATTCACTAGGCAGCGCTGGCACCGGCGCCCACTCCAATAGGGAGCAGGGCCGGGTGAGTTCGCTGGTAGAACGCGCAAAACTCAGCGCGGTACTTATCCGTAGACTGGCAGCAGAATAAGTGTTTTCATACTGTAGATCGAAGCCCTGTCAATGAACTAGGCTCCTAGTGCCGGTTGGATTCTTTGCTGACCCGTAAAAAATAATAACGCTGAGGACAGCGAATGACTGCGAACCTTGATAGTAGCTCCAAAAAAACCTTGGAAGATTCCGCATCCAATCTGTCCCCGGAAAAGGTAGCTGCCGCTAAGGCCTACCAGAATCCTTACTACCGCTATCTAGTGTTAGGCATTCTCACTGCCGCCTACGTCTCCAATTTCGTAGACAGGCAGGTCATCAATGTTCTCGCGCAGTTCATCATCGACGACCTTCAGATTAGCGATGGCCAATTCGGCATGCTATCCGGCCTCGCCTTCGCATTGATCTACACAACCCTCGGCATACCCATCGCGCGTTTGGCCGACATCAGCAACCGACGCAATATTATCGCCATATCAATTACCATATGGAGTGTAATGACTGCTCTATGTGGGGCCGCGCAGAACTTTACCCAGTTATTCATGGCTAGGTTTGGCGTAGGTATCGGTGAAGCAGGCGGATCACCTCCAGCTCACTCTATTGTCTCCGATATTTTCCCGGCAGCACAACGCGCGACGGCGTTATCTGTATATTCTCTTGGCGTATACGGCGGCATTTTGGTCGGTACGGTCGGTGGCGCCTATCTCGTTCAATATTTCGATTGGCGTACTGCTTTTGTAGTGGTCGCCATCCCGGGAATATTTCTTGCGCTACTCGTTAGATTCGTAATTAAAGAGCCGCCACGCGGCATGGCCGAATCACGCAAAGACGTGGCGCCACCGGGCTTCCTTCGTGTACTGCATTTCCTTTGGGAAAGAAAATCATTCCGACACCTCTCCTTCGCCTGCGCGCTGCATGCCTTCGTTACCTATGGCATGGGCAACTTCATGCCACTATTTCTAGGGCGCGTCCATGGCATGCCAATTTTGGATGTGGGTTTGTACTACGGTCTGATCGCAGGCATCGGCGGTTTGGCCGGCACCTTCTTCGGCGGTTGGATGTCAGACCGTATGGCAAACAAGACTGGAGACAAGACTTGGTATATATGGATTCCTTTCATCTCCACGGTGCTGGCAATTCCTTTGGGACTAATTACTTTTTTAGTGATGCCCAACGGGTACACCGCGGCGTTCTCCTACTTGCTGCCAGTTTTCTGCGGCGGATGGTATCTTGCCCCCTGCATTGCATCGACTCATTTCTTAGTTGGCATTCGCATGCGCGCCATGGCATCGGCGATTTTGCTGTTCATGTTAAATTTAATCGGCTTAGGACTTGGCCCGATGTTAACTGGCTTCATGAGCGATTTTTTCGAACCGAGCTACGGCTCTGATTCGCTACGCTATGCGATGTCGATTACGCTGCTGGTGAATTTCTGGTGTGCCTTCCACTATTGGAAGGCGACCCGTACGATTAGGGCAGATTTCGATAGGGCTCCAGACTAGCGGGCCTCTAAACTGATTTGCTACTGGCGTTGCTAGATCGCCTCGAGAGCCTGAGTGATCTTGCTGACGCCGATCACCTCAATCCCTGGGATTTTGTTCTTCGGTGCATTCGCCTTCGGTACGATAGCTCGAGTAAAGCCAAGCTTGGCCGCCTCCTGCAATCGTTCCTGCCCGCCGGGCACAGGCCGAATCTCACCCGCCAAGCCCACCTCACCGAACACGACCAAATCCCTAGGTAAGGGTTTATCCTGAAAGCTGGATACGATCGCGAGCAACAACGCCAGGTCAGCACTTGTCTCGGTCACCTTGACCCCTCCCACGACGTTGACGAAGACATCTTGATCCGCCATATATAACCCGCCATGACGGTGCAGCACCGCTAGTAGCATGGCCAAGCGGTTCTGTTCGAGACCGACCGCCACTCGACGTGGGTTTCCCAGTTGGCTGCCATCTACGAGTGCCTGAATCTCAATCAGTAGAGGGCGTGTACCTTCCCACAACACCATGACTATCGAGCCGGGCGCGTCTTCTTCGGTTCGTGCCAAGAATATCGCCGAGGGGTTCTTAACTTCTTTGAGCCCGGTTTCGGTCATGGCAAACACGCCCAGTTCGTTGACAGCACCGAAGCGATTTTTCTGCCCACGCAAGACGCGATACTTACTGTCGTTGCCGCCCTCTAGCATGATGAAGCAATCGATCATATGCTCCAGCACTTTGGGGCCTGCCAGGTTGCCTTCCTTCGTCACGTGTCCTACCAGAAATAAAACCGTGTTGGTTTGCTTCGCATACTGAATGAGGTAGGCGGCACACTCGCGCACCTGAGAGACACTGCCTGGTGCAGACGCCACATCGCCGCTGTGCATGACCTGAATAGAATCGACAACCAACAATTGCGGCTGGTGCTCCTGCGCCGCCTTACAGATTTGCTCAACGTTGGTCTCCGCCAACATCTTTAAATTCTTCTCAGGTAGATTCAAGCGCTTCGCGCGCATGCCAACCTGTTGCAAAGATTCTTCTCCAGTGACATACAACGCCGGCTTTCCGGAATTTGCTAACAGGCACATTATTTGAAGTAAGAGCGTACTCTTGCCAGCGCCCGGATTTCCGCCGATCAGAATAGCGGACCCCGGTACCAAGCCACCGCCGAGAACACGGTCCATCTCATCGATGGTACTGCTAAAGCGCGGAAGAGCTTCTAGGTCTATGTCGGAAAGATTCTGTACATTGGATTTAGTACCGGAGTAACCCTGCTTGCGGAAATCCGCCTTGGTTACCGGCGAGGTGCTACTACTGCCACTGCCTAGATTAATCTGCGATAGCGTATTCCAAGCCTTGCAGGAGGCACACTGCCCTTGCCATTGGCCATGTTCAGTGCCACAGTCTGTGCAGACGAATGCGATTTTATTTTTAGACATACTCTGTATTCAAATTTTTTGTGGTTTGCTTAATTGTTAACTTAGTTACAATTTGTGGTTTGCTTTATTACAAGCAGAGCGAAAAAAATGCATCGCAAGTCATTCGTCAGTATAGACAAATTCAACCCGCTTGGTGACTTTGCAGAACAATTCGTAGGAGATTGTATCTGCGTAGTGGGCGACTTCATCGGCTGGAAGCCCGTCGCCCCATAACACAGCTTCATCGCCTACCTTTACCGTATCGAGCCCAGTCAGGTCGATCGCAATCGTGTCCATCGACACTCGACCTAGTAGTCCAGCGCGGCGTGCTCCCTGTTTGGTATTGACCAGAACTGGCGTACCATTCTTCGCCGAGCGCGGATAGCCATCAGCGTAACCTATGGAGACTATCCCTACCCTCGAGTGTTGCTTACAACGATGGGTCGCCCCGTAGCCGATGGTACCGCCAGGGGCAACATTGTTGATGGCGAGAATCCTCGCGCGAAGCGTCATGACCGGCAACAGCCCTATTTCCTCTGCAGTGCGATTCGCAAAAGGCGACCCGCCATACAACATGAACCCCGGTCGCACGAATTGATGATGCGTTTGGGGAAGTGCCAAAATGCCAGCCGAGGCGGCGAGGCTAGCTTGCACGGGCCCCTGCGTCGAGCTTGCGATTTGCTGCTTGAGCGAGTCGAACTCCGCTATCTGCCGCTGCGTCAATTCGACCGCGGATTGATTCTCGAGATCATCGGCGCTCGCTAGATGCGACATGAGAACGACCTTAGTCTCCGGATGCCGGTGCAAGTCTCCATAGACTTGCAAGGCCTGCTCTTTGTCGAGGCCTAGTCGATTCATGCCGCTATTGAACTTCACCCAGACTCTGCCAACCCCCGAGAGAATTTCTGTCTGCAGATATTTATCGATCTCCTCAAACTGATACATCGAATGGATCACGGGCTCAATCCTGTGATTGAGACAGAGATCCATTTCTGTTCTGTTACGAAAGCCGCAGAGAAGGAGGATTGGTGTGCTGATACCGAGGGTACGTAGTTCCATGGCCTCTTCTATAGATGCCACAGCAAGGGCTGCAAATTTTCTGTGCATCGCTGTCAGCGCAAGAGCCACTTGCTCAACACCATGGCCATAGGCGTTCGCCTTTATCACAGGAACTATCTGTGATTCGGGGCAATGGCGGCTTACTTGTGAGAGGTTCTTCTTGAGCGCACGCAGATTTATCGTGGCCCAACATCTGGGAGAGGAGTCAATCCGGATCGGTGGCGAATGGCTATCCATGGGTGTAGCTGTCGTCGTACCTCGGCCCAGCATGATTCTCGAAGCGAGTGTACTTGCCAACGAAACTCAGTCTTACCGTGCCGATCGGGCCATTACGGTGCTTACCAATAATCACTTCTGCGACGCCCTTGTCCGGCGAGTCCTCGTTGTAGACTTCGTCTCGATAGATGAAGGAAATAATATCGGCGTCCTGCTCGATCGCACCTGATTCACGCAGGTCCGACATTACCGGCCGTTTGTTAGGGCGTTGTTCGAGGCTACGATTGAGCTGCGAGAGCGCTATTACTGGGCACTCGAACTCACGCGCCAGCAACTTAAGTGATCGTGATATCTCAGAGATCTCGCCGACACGATTATCGCCGAAGCCTTTGATCTGCATGAGTTGTAAATAGTCCACTACAACCATGCCTAAGCTGCCATGCTCGCGCACGATTCTACGTGCCCGCGCGCGCATCTCCATCGGACTGAGTGCAGCACTGTCGTCGATGAAGAGGGGTCGATCTTTGAGTTTCGCCACGGCGTTATTAAAGCCAGGCCAATCTTCTTCAGTTAGTTTTCCGGTACGCAGTTTGGTCTGATCTAGTTTGCCAATAGAGGAAAGCATACGAAAGATGAGACTCTGTGCCGGCATCTCCAGGCTGAAGACCAGTACTGGCTCATCAGTGCTCATCACTGCATTCTCAACCAGATTCATGGCAAATGCCGTCTTACCCATCGAGGGTCTTCCGGCGACGATAACCAAATCCGATTTCTGCCAGCCGGAGGTCATCTCATCAAGGTCGGTAAAGCCAGTGGACAGCCCCGTGAGACTACCATCCATGCCTGCAAGCTCATCGATCCTATCCACGGCCTTGCTGAGCAGGGGATTGATCGGGACGGGGCCCTGATCCTGCGGTCGCTCATCCGCAATGCTAAAGACTTCTTGCTCTGCCTCGTCCAAAACGACGGCGGCCTTCTTGCCACCGGTGTTGTAGCCACTGTTAGCGATACCGTTGGCGACACTGATCAGACGGCGCAGGATCGCCCGCTCGCGGATAATCTCGGCGTAGGCATGTATATTCGCCGTGCCCCTAGCGTTGTCTGTCAACTCGCTCAGGTATTCGACGCCGCCAGCACTCTCCAGTTCGTTCAGACTATTGAGGGAGCCCACTAATGTCACCACATCAATAGGGCTGCTAGCTTCACTCTGCTGAGACATCACGCGGAATATGATCTGATGCTCAGGCCGATAGAAATCTTCGGGTAGCAGCACATCCGCCAAATTGTCCCATTCTGTGTTGTCCAGCATCAGGCCGCCCAATACCGCCTGCTCCGCATCAACTGAGTGAGGAGGCACTTTTAATGCCGCTACATTACTAATTTCACGATTCTGAGAGCTATGAGGGGTATCGAAAGACATCTTTTACTTCTATGTGTTCTAGGATTTGTTCTTAGAATGAGGGCGAAAAAAAACACCATCTGAATGAACAGATGGTGCTTGATGAAGATAGATTGGTCAAGGGCTAGAACAGACTCCTCTAGCCTAGATGATCCAGTCTTAGTCTTCCTTTGTCTCTTCTTCGGCTGGCTCAGCTGCATCCGCTGCAGCCTCTTCTGCAGCCTCGGCTTCGATGATCTCTTCGATCATGCTGCCGTCGGCGCTGACGCCTGCAGCGGCATCGAGCCCCTGTACTGCAAGGTTGATAGTCGCAGTAACTTCGTAGCCAAGATCCAATACGACCACAAAGTTGCCCAGCTCACGGATAACACCGTTTGGCAGCAATACTTCTGCCTTAACGATATCGGACCCGCATTGCTCGTTCAAAGCATCCGCAATATTCTGAGTACCCACAGAGCCGAATAGCTTGCCTTCATCGCTCGCATTAACCTGCATGCTAAGCTCAGCACCGGCAACGACTCCCTGACGCTTCTGCGCCGCAGCTACGTTCGAATCGTGAGCGGCCATTAGCTCTGCTCTACGACCTTCAAAATCAGCCAGGTTCTGCTTTGACGCAGGAATCGCTTTTCCCTTTGGGAATAAGAAGTTGCGCGCAAATCCAGATTTCACATTAGCGGTATCGCCGATTTCGCCCAGGTTTGCCATTTTTTCAAGCAAGATAACGTTCATTGGTTCTTCCTCATCTCTAATTCTTTTCTGGCACTAGCTGCCAATGCTTCATTCTGTTTACGCCGGCTTCTGCAGACGCGTTCTAAAATCGTACCAGCTATCTAAAAGTGCAAGCAGCACGATCATATTCGCTATTATTGGCAACACGATTAGCGCATACAGCACAGCTAACCAGAGGCTCGATAACTTCTTCGCCGCCACCACCGCATGTATTAGGGCAAGCCCAGAAAACATCAGCGGTAAAACCAAATACAACATCCAACTCTGCGGGATGAGTATTTCAAAATTTGCCAGCATCATTAAGCCGACTAGGAGCAGTGCTACATTCTGTTCAACCCGGAGCCCGTGAAATTCTTTTTGAAATCCACCGGGATTGTACAGCGCAGCCTGCATCCAGCGAGACAACATCAGCAAGATTATGGCGAGAAACATATAGACCGCGCCCATAAAGCTGGTCATAACATTTCTCAGCGAATCCAGTTGCTCGCCTTGTATGCCGTTTGCATCGAAGTAGGGCTGCATCTGAAGAAAGATCAAATCCAATACTGCCGGCTGCAAACGCAAGTAAATCTCAACACAAACACCAACGGCGATTGCACCTAACAGGGTAAATTCCCAAGACTCTGTTGCTCTCAGTAGTCCTGCCAATCCGGTAATTCCCAATAACATAATCAAGGGAACCGGATCACCTGCTATGGCCCATGCTCCTATCGGAAATATGGCCCAAACCAAAACCTGCGTGGCCTCCGTCAAACCTTTGCGTAATACGACTAAGCCGATGACTACCGGACTTAGAAAATTTACGATCGGTATCAGACCTAATAGCAGTACTGCCATTATGGCCTGCTTGCGTCCCTTCATTACGAATTCAGCAAGGCCGCGCATGGTTATAACCTTTTAAACCTGATGGCTATCCGTATAAGGAATCAACGCCAAGTAGCGAGCACGCTTAATTGCTGTTGAGAGCTGACGCTGATAGCGAGCCTTCGTGCCTGTGATTCTGCTAGGGACAATCTTGCCCGTCTCAGAAACATATGCTTTCAAGGTTTCAAGATCTTTGTAATCTATTTGTACTGTGCCTTCTGCAGTAAATTTGCAGAATTTACGTCGTCTAAAGTAACGAGCCATAATTTTTATCCTGTCTGTCTGTCTATCTCTATTCTTTCTAGGAATGGGTTCGGATTTGCAGTGACTTAGTCCTGCTTCTCTTCTTCAGGTGCAGCAGCTTCTTCAGCTGGTGCTTCTGGAGCAGCTGCAGGAGCTTCTTCCACTGGTGCTTCCGGAGCAGCTGCAGGAGCTTCTTCCACTGGTGCTTCCGGAGCAGCTGCAGGAGCTTCTTCCACTGGTGCTTCCGGAGCAGCTGCAGAAGCTTCTTCTACAGGAGCGGCAGCTTCTTCAGCGGCTTTCGCTGCGGCTGCTTTCGCTGCCGACGCTGCGGCTGCATCATCTTCCATCTTGCGCTTCTGTTCGGCACGTTGCTTGCGCTCTTTGCCTTCGCGCTCGCCCTTCAGAATAAAGGTTTCTTCAGTTACAGGCGCCTTCGTCTTAATAACCAGGTTACGGATAACCGCGTCATTGAAGCGAAATAGAGTAGTAAGTTCTTCCAAGGCCTCACTGTTGCACTCGATGTTCATGAGTACGTAGTGCGCTTTGTGGATCTTGTTTATTGGGTAGGCGAGTTGGCGTCTGCCCCAGTCTTCCATTCGGTGAATCTGACCACCGCTATCGGCCATCAACTGAGTATAGCGCTCGATCATCCCTGCAACCTGTTCTGACTGGTCGGGATGCACCAAGAATACGACTTCATAGTGTCTCATAGAGACTCCTTCTGGGTTAATGCCTTCCTCAAACACTGCTGTGCGCGGTAAGACAAGGAGTTATGTAGCTACGGAAACTAGTCCCGCAGATAAAAACGAGGGGGAATTCTAGGGATTCTGAGTGGGGGATGCAAGCTTTAGTGATCGTTAGGGGGGTCAATTCAGCGTAAATAGGCTGTTTCTGGCTTTTTACTCGCACGCGGCCTAGCTATTAGCCAACTATTCGCTAAGTCTTACTACTTATCCGCTGCCTTCGAGCCTCATACAGGCAGACACCCGTCGCCACGGATACGTTGAGGCTGCTCAGCGCCCCCGCCATAGGGATAGATATCAGAAAATCGCAGCTCTTCCGCGTCAGACGGCGCAGACCGCTGCCCTCCGAGCCCATAATCAGCGCTATCGCACCGCCTAAATCTTGATCATAGAGGGTGCTGTCGGCCTGATCGGCCGCCCCTACGAGCCAGACGCCCTCTTCCTTCAGCTTGTCCAGACAGCGAGCTAGGTTCGTCACCAAGACGAGATTGACCGTCTCAGCAGCCCCGCAGGCCACCTTGCGCACTGTAGTGTTCAGACCCACGGAGTTATCCTTGGGGATGATCACGGCATCGACGCCCGCCGCATCCGCGCTGCGCAGACAGGCACCTAGGTTATGGGGATCGGTAACACCATCCAGTATCAGCAACAAAGGTGGATGATCTAGACCTGCAAGCAACTCGAACAGGCTCTTTTCTGACAAAGTGCTGTTTTCAAATTCCGCGATGGCAGCGACACCCTGATGCACGCCCTCGAATTTTTTCTCGAAGGCTTCCTTGCTGAGCTCTTCTACCGATACATTTCCAACAGCCGCTAGCTCTCGAAGCTCATTGATGCGCTTGTCGTTTCTTCCAACCTGAATTAGCAGCTGACTTACCGAACCGGGTCGCTGAGCGAGCAGCTCAGATACCGCATGAATGCCGATAACTTTTCCCTGATTGTCTTTTCTGTTGTTCATGATGATTGTCGTTGTTCTTGTTAAGCTCGAAGTTAAACTCAGGGTTACGCTAGCAGCTAATCTTTGGGCTTCGCGTTTGGTTTCTTTCTACGTCTGGCGGAGGGTTTCTTTTTAGGCTTTCCAGAGACAGCACCAACCTTCTTCCCCGGAGACTTTGTCGCAGTAGTTGATCCCTTGCCAGATTTAGACTCCGAATTCGCTTGGCGTTTCTTGTGCTTCAATTTAGTCGAGGGCTTCGGCTTCTTCGCAGAATCGGCGTTCTTCTTGGCGTGTTTTTCTTTTTTCGATTGCGGCTTTCTTGAATCAGTTTTTTTAGCTTTCGCTTTGCCGGGTTTTTTGGCCGACTGTTTCAGGCCAACCATCTGTAGATCGATCTTCTTCTCGTCCAGATCAACGCGCACAACTTTTACTTCAACGCTGTCACCAAGACGATAGGTCTTCTGGCTGCGCTCACCACTCAGGCTATGATGCACTGGGTCGAAGTGGTAGTAATCGTTGCTAAGCTCACTGATATGCACCAAGCCTTCGACGTAAATTTCATTCAACTCTACAAACAAACCAAAACTCGTCACCGAGGTAACGGTGCCGACGAACTCGTCTCCCACTCGGTCCTGCATGTATTCACACTTCAGCGCATCTATTACGCTATAGCTTGCCGCATCAGCGCGACGCTCAGAAGTCGAACAGATCTCGCCCAGCTCGACCATCTGTTTTAGGTCGAACGGATAAATTAATTTCTTCGCAAGATCCGCAGCTCCCGGCTGCTTCTTAACATGAGCTCCGGGCTTGTTGCGAACGAGGTAACGGATGGCACGATGCACCAACAAGTCTGGATAACGGCGAATGGGTGAAGTGAAGTGGGCATAGGCCTCATAGCCTAAACCGAAATGCCCTAGATTTTCAGGCGAATAGACCGCCTGCATCAAGGAACGAATCAACATCGTCTGCAACAGAATACGGTCGGGGCGACCCGCCATCTGTTTCAGTACATATTGGTAATCTGCGGGCTCCGGCTTGTCTCCGCCCGGTAGATGCAGGTCCAATTCCTTGAGGAACATGCGCAGGTTCTCTAGCTTGGCCGGATTTGGGCCCTCATGCACACGGTAGAGAGCGGGCAACTTAGAGTCTTCCAAAAGGCGTGCCGCAGCCACATTCGCGCAGAGCATGCATTCTTCGATCAAGCGATGCGCGTCGTTGCGAAACACAGGGACGATCTCTCGTATCTTCCTGTCTTCGCCGAATACGATGCGCGTTTCTGTCGTATCGAAGTCCATGGCGCCGCCACTATCTCTTACGGCTCTTAGCGCATGAAAAAGAGAATATAGATTCTCGAAATGCTCAATGAGTGACTCATGACGCTTTTTAAGCGTAGCTTGTATGCTTTTCTGAGCATCGTTCTCCGCAGGCTCGATGATGTCAGATACTTCGTTGTAGGTCATACGCCCATGAGAATGGATAACCGCTTCATAAAAATTGTAGTCAGTCATCTCGCCACTTGCCGAGATCTCCATCTCGCACACCATCGTCAGTCTGTCGACTTTGGGCTTCAATGAGCAGAGGCCATTGGAAAGTTTTTCTGGCAACATGGGAATCACGTGACCAGGAAAATAAACAGAGGTAGCTCGCGTGATAGCCTCTTCATCTAGCGCGCTGCCGATCTTCACGTAGTGTGAGACATCGGCGATCGCAACGAAGAGCGTCCAGCCACCTTCTTCATGACGACGCGCAAACACCGCGTCATCGAAATCTTTTGCGTCTTCGCCATCGATAGTAACGAATGGAATGTCACGTAAATCAGCGCGCCCCTGTAGATCTTCCTCACCAACCTCTTCCGAAAATCGATAGGTTTCTTTCTCTACAGCGGAAGGCCAGACATGAGGGATATCGTGACTGCGCACAGCTACTTCTATTTCTAAACCGGGGGTCGTGCTGTCGCCGAGAACCTCGACAATCTTCGCGACAGCCTTGCGTCGCTTGCTAGGATATTCGGTAATCTGCGCAACTACGAACTGACCATCTTCTGCGCTGCCCGCATTCTGATCAGGAATCAGAATTTCGTGACTCACTCGTTTGCTATCGGGAACCAGAATACCGAATCCATCTTCACGGTAGTAGCGACCTACTATCTGCTCGAAGCGGCGCTTGAGTATCTCGACAATCATGCCTTCGCGCCGACCACGGTTATCGAAACCGGAATGCCGCGCAAGCACCTCATCGCCGTCGAATAACTTCTCCATCTCCCGCGTACCGAGGAACATATCCCCGGAACCATCTTCAGGGATGAAAAACCCATAGCCGTCCTTATTACCCTGTATACGACCCTTGATCAGATCCATATGCGCAGCCAAGCCGAATAGGCCCCGCCGATTGCTGATGATCTGACCATCACGACTCATCGCGATGAGTCGCCGACGCAGCGCCTCGATCTGCTCCTCAGAGGTTAATTTCATCTGCTCACACAGCGGCAGATGGCCGATTGGCTCGCCGATCTGCTCTAACAGTTGAAGAATAAATTCCCGGCTGGGAATGGGATTGGCGTAGTTTTCAGCCTCACGCTGGGCGTGGGGATCTTTAGATTTTGGGGTTTTAGACATTAAGGAAGGATACTAGAATTGAGAAGACCTTATTATACACCTAGCGATCTTCAAAGTATGTGACTGCAAACACTAGGAACTGCAAAAACTGTAGTGTTGACAGCTTCCAAGGCTCTAGTTAGAGTTGCGCTCCGGTCGAAATGTGGCCGTATCCATCTAAGAATATGCCCAGGTGGTGGAATTGGTAGACACGCTAGCTTCAGGTGCTAGTGATCGCAAGGTCGTGGAGGTTCAAGTCCTCTTCTGGGCACCACCGCAACTCATTGTATTTTATATAATAAATATATTTTTATCACTCAAAAAATTAGATAAAACCACTCTCTCTTTGTTTTTTGAAGTCTCCAGTCAACTCTCAGTCAACTTTCAAGCACTTCGTCTTTAGGCAAAGCATCGCTCGGTACTAGACAGAGTAATCATCTCTCTCCTGGGTCAATTTCCTGCGCAATTCAACATTAATATATTTGACCTGAATGCGGCTCAGACATTATTGATGTTACTAAGATTTCCTACTCGAAAAACATCCGAACCTCCGTCCTAAGCATTGACGTGATTGTTGTTCTAGTGGTCACCACTAAATCTCCAAATTTGTAAATTACACGTTTCAGCCCGCGTAATGCCGCGGGTGCAGCGACAGCGCAACCAAGCGAGCACGGATGCTGGAGTGTAGGAAAAAAGAGAAGCCTCATTTCTGAGGCCCTCTACTTAAAGTAAACCTTCCTCAGCTAAAGACGCGCAACCTTCTAAACCAACCACAATATGGTCTAGGACCCGAACGTCTACTATGGCTAATGCTTCCTTAAGGCGCTTTGTTATAGCTATGTCTGACTGGCTAGGAGTTGTCACGCCTGAGGGGTGGTTGTGAGTGAAGATCACTGCAGCCGCATTAAGCTCCAAGGCCCTTCTGACAACTACCCTAGGATGGACGCTAGCGCCATCAATCGTGCCACTGAATAGTCGCTCAAAAGCAATGAGCCTGTGCTGGCTGTCCATGAACATACAACAGAAGTGCTCGTCCTTCTCCTGGGCAATCTGAAGCTGACAGAACTGTTTAACGTCTGAAGGGCTAGTGAAAGCTTTGGTGGTTCGTAATCTGGATTCAAGGATGCCGATAGCCTCTTGAATCGTTGCTTGTTGGTTCGATGTGAACTCGGCGCACGGTGCTGTGCCCGTATTGAAAATATCGTAGGTCTCATGCATAGAGAAGACTCCGTAGTGGTTAGCTAGAGGGTTGCTGTATAGGGTGGGAAGGGGTATTTAACAGCCCGCTTGTGCCTAATGAAGTGCCTAGGGCTATTGGGTTCTATTTCCCGTTACTCACGCGGAGCGTCTTCTAGATCGGTGTACGAGTAGCTATTAAGAGTGCTGTGCTTGAAAGTTCATGCTGAGTGATCCTGTCGCTGGTTCCGTATGGGCCATTTGGCTATCTATAACTGACTGTCTCGCTGTGTAGTGTGTAGCTGTTAAGGAAAGGAGAACCCTACTCCGAAGAGTAGGGTGTAGGTTATGCGGCCTTCGTTATGTGCACGAGTTGGAGATTCTCCCGCAGTTGATTCATGCGAGCAGTACGCTCAACACTAGCCTCCTCCTCGAAGGCTGCACTCTCTGACTCTGCCCACTTGGCATAGTTGTCGAGGGTATTGGCGCCTCTCTCGAATGCGCTGAAGAACGCGGTGATTCCGCTGAAGAACTGCTTAAACATTTGTCTCATGATAATTTCCTTAGCTAAAGGTTGGGTGGCGGTTGCCATTACTTACGCGGAGCGTTAGGTAGGGGCCGACTTGTGTGGACAAGGTGTATGTAAGGGGGGGGTACTTTGTATTTTATCTGGTATGCAGACTCTTCTGAGGTCGTAGGCAGATGAGCAAAATGGGGAAAACCCGCGCCTGTAATCCAGAAGAAGAGTGCCAAAGGCCCCGGTGAATGGATGCCGCCGGATGAGAGTAATCACTGTGAGTATGCTAGGCAGTGGGACTTCTTAATGAATAAGTATGAGCTGGTGTTGGGTGCGGAGGGTTTGGAAACGATTGGTCTAGTGTTAGGGGTTTGTCCATAGTCATCCGGGTGATGCGCGCCTTTGCGACTTGGAAAAAGGCGGTGGCGATATAGGAATGGCGTGATGCGATTTTTGTCGATTCGAGAGTTAACTTGTAAATACTGGGATTACAGTTGGAGTTGAAAAAAAGCAATAAAAATCATATGGTAATTAGTCTAATTTGACTACAAACAGGAAGCGGCGATGCACAGACGAGATTTCTTAACGAAGTTGCCCGGCCTTGCGACTATGCCATTGATGCTGCCGCAGGCTGCGAATGCTGCGCAGGGGACCAACCTAAAGGTCACTGATATCCGTTTAATCAGGATCAAGCTGATCGAAGACAAGGGCATCCTTGCCCGACGCGTCGATACTCCCCGTGGGGGGCTTCACGTTCAGATTGGCAATTTCACCGTGACTGAAGTGCACACGAATCATGGCATAGTGGGCATCGGCCCCGGGATCCCTCCAGAGAACATCGAGTCCGTGAAACAACTGCTCGTCGGCCAAGATCCTTTCGAGATCAATAAGCATGCCGCGGCGTTATACCGCCCGCATCGTAGATGGGGCGCCTCGGTAGAGATTGCGCTTTGGGATCTGCTGGGCAAAGCAACGGATTTACCGCTCTACAAGCTCTGGGGCGGTTCACGCGACAAAGTCCTGCCATATGCAGCCATGTGGGGCATCGGCACCGTGGAAGACCGGGTCGAAATCGCCGCTGGACTCAAAGAGGACGGCTGGCGCGCCATCAAACTGCGTTCGGGGTTCAGGACGATGGAGGAGGACATCCGCGTCGTGGAGTTGGTTCGGGAAGCGGTGGGCGATGACTTCCACATTCTTTGCGACGGCAACAAGGCACCCGGCAACGCAGACGCCTTGGGAGAGGATCCGACGCTCTGGAATTTTAAGCGTGCCTACGACACGGCGATGGAGTACCAGCGACTCAATGTATATTGGTTCGAGGAGCCACTGCCCCGCTATGACTACGAGCGGTTGGCGGAGCTCAACCGGCTCCTCGCTATGCCGATGGCAGGTGCCGAGTCGAACTGGGGCATCCATGAGTTCAGATGGCTTCTTGAGCAGGGGTGTTTCGACGTCCTCATGCCGGAAATAGGCGATATAGGGCCCTTGATGTCCCGCACTGTCGGGACCCTCGCGGCGGCGTACAACAGACAAGTCTCGCCGCACTCGGCGCCGTTTGAACGGCGATTAGTCAATATCTGCGGAATCCACCTTATCGCGTCCATGCCAAACGCCCCGATAACAGAGTTCATTCACGAACCGCCGCACGCGGATATTTTCGAGGGCTGGCAGGTCTTCGAGAACCCGCCCGTCCTGGAAGCGGACGGCCAAATTAAAGTGCCTCAGGGCCCGGGCCTCGGGGTTACGTTCAGGGAGGATCTGATCGAAAAATTCTGACAAGTTAACTCTCAACCGGAAGGAACTTTTCGCATGACCCGATCAAAAATGGTCAAGGGCCACCGATTCCCACCAGAAATCATTCAATTATTTTTTACTGAACGCCAGCATGCTCGCTGCGTTCCGCTATCGCTGCAAGAGCAGCGTGGAATGAATTTCTCATCCTGAGAGTGGTACTAACTTAGGGGAAAGGTCAACTGGTGGCCAATATTACTTGACCACTACAGCCTGGCACTTTGATAAACAGTTAAATAGCAGAATACACTTGTTCACAGCGGTACGCTTTATCCGACACAGGCGCTGTGCGAGATGCAGTTACCAAGGAGTATGCGTCTTTTGCCCACTGTTCGCTGGAGAGCGCATCAAATGCTTCGCCGAGGCGACGCAATGAGGGCGCTACAGCGATTACTGTATATGACCCCGAAACGCCGCTGGCTATAGACTGATAGACGTTGAACTCAACGTCCGTAAATCCATTCTCCTTATATGCCATTCCTAATGTTTTTACCGCTTGTAGATATGCTCCAGGATTCGTGGGATTGACTTCGACAGTGCGTGTGGCCCAATTTGTATAGAGCTCACCTTTATAACCATGGCCTTTCACTATTTGCAGCGTCTGATTGCCAGTCAACGTCCGTGATGCTCGCAAATCAGTTTGTAGGTTTTTTATTGCGGGACTTGTAGCCATTACATCCCACTGATTAAAAGCACTGGCTAAATCAGAGTGAAAGCTAAAAATTTGCATTTCGCCTATGCTTTCATTCCCCGATACGGCGACACATGCGCCGGCTGTGAGAACGCCCATCGCCTCGAAAATTTCAGCATTCCCTTTCTGCAGCTCTGTATATGCAGATGGGTCATCCGCAATAAGGTTTAGAATCGTCATTGCGCCGCTCGATAGAGGAGCATCTTCGAGGTGATGGTCTGCATAAAGGCTAGCTCCTTGCACAGCCAGCGTTATCGCCAAAAAAGTATTAGTGATGTTTTTCATAAGATTCCCTTTCTAGGTTTACCTGTAATTTTGAGTTGAGTAGTAACTAATTAGAATTAGTCCAAACCTTTACTCTGGTCAGCACATCTCTGGTAATGACTGTTCGAGTTCCCGATACAGAGCGTACAAAGTCTTGCCACCCGTTCAAATCACTATTCGGAGTTCCTAACAGGGAAGGCAAGTCATTAGCTGCCTGAGTTACGACATGAGTAATGTCACTCTTACCGTGCGCTAAAATTTCGCTAAGCCCAGTTGTAAATTCGACATTAGAGTTCTGCGCAGTCAAAGCCTGCCATGCTGAGGCATAAGCTGACGGATCAGATGCGCTGATATATGTCCAGTAACTGGCTGAATTGGGCGAAGTTACTTTAGAAGGATCACCCCCATTGAGGCCTGTAGATCTAAACATAACTGAACTTACTTGATCAGATGCCGAGTTTACTTCTACTAAAAAAGTAGCCCAATCTTGCGATAAAGAATTCCTTGTAAAAGTAGATTGCATTTCCTCAAAGTTTGGAAAGGCCACGATAAATGCATGAGTCGCTGAATTATCACCATTCGCTACATACTGATACAAAGTGACAGATCCTGAAGCAGCCTGCCCTGTGGATGACGCATAAAATTTATCCATCGCAGCTATAACACCCATTGGGTTGCTAGCATCAATATCGTATTTTATCCCTACTTGAGAATATACTAAGGAGGAGCATGTAACTGAAACCAAAAACATTAATAAACTTATATATTTCATAACGCAAAGCCTCTAAAAGTTATTAGGTATTAACGTCGCAGTAATACCAATTACTATTTCCTGCGACTTAATTTTTAGTGATTTACTTGTCTTCCTAGCTTAGATCCCCCAATGAATTACATGACTCGCCCACAGGCTCAGGTCAGCGCAATTAGCGACAGGCGCGTCATCAGGCAGCCCCGCAGGTTTACCCGCCATATCTATCCGCTCAGCAAGCCCTACCCCGTCCTCACCAATGAGCCGAATGATTATGTTTGCGCCCATGCTCTGACCCTCGCGAGGACCCATGAAGCGTTGGGAAAGTTGCATTAACGTGGTATTTCCTTGCTCTCCATACGGCGCATTGAGAGCCGTCAATCCCGCATAAACGTCCTCTATCGTGTTGCCCGGAGCGACTTCACAGGCTCGCGAAGAAACTAGAGTCTCATTGTTCTCACCGTTAGCATAAGCTGCGCCCTGGCCTACGTTGCGATTCACGAAGAAGGATCGATTGACGTTGTCGCAAGTAACGATTTCATTCAGGTAACCGCCTGCACTTGCAGTAACTGCGGTTGCGCGGGATGCTGCACTACGAGCCCAATGCGCTAGATTGTCCCAGTACACGACTCGCAAAAGAGCATTCGCCGGATAAGCGCCTGCACCCGCAATAGGCTGACGGTAGAAGATCAGGTTCGGACCATCTTCTGTTGTGATATTTGCCTCACGTGCCACTGCCACGGCGTCGGCAAAGGTATAACCTTCGGATATCTGGCAAGCTGTATTTACAATGACATTTCCTGCCGGCATTTCTTGACCAAATGCAGAAACGCATGAAAAAAGCGAGGCGACTACTGTTCCTAGAAATATTTTCTTACTCATTTTTAGTTATTCCTATATTAAAGTGCGTAAAAAGCGCTCCGATTTTTCGTTGAAATAGGAGCTTCTTACGTATTAATCATTATTGGATTTTCTATCAATGATCAGCTCGAAATGCAAAGCAGCTGCACATTAGGTACTAAGAGCTACTAGTTAATTACATGGAAAGATTTAACAAAATAGACTGATTTTGTTAAATCGTCAAGCAGTGACTGTCACCGATGCCTCCCAAGAGATTTGTCCGCCAGCGCTGCGAGCACTTCCGGGGCTAATGCGTCTCATGCTGAGCTAAATCAAATAAAAGCTATATTTCATTGTCTTTTTTTAGCATTTCACGCCACCCTTCCCTTCGGGCATTATTGAATTTACTGTACTTCGTCATGAAACACTGGAAAATAATACACATCAAAATAGACAAATAGCCTTTTAAGGAAATGCGCTTATTGAGATAATATCACTAGATATGAATACCAAAAAATACAGCAACTCAAAAATAGACAAAGAACAAGAAGCCTTTTTCCTGGCTGCCACCCGCGCTTTTTCAAATCATGGCTTCCGTCGAACAACTATGAACGACATAGCCGAGGCGGTGGGTATATCTCGGCCTACTCTCTATCTAACCTTTAAAAACAAGGAAGATGTCTTTAGCCGCACCATTTCATTTCTAGTAAACCAAGCTCTAAAAGGATCAATACACACCTTGTCCCAAAGCGGACCAATAGAGGAGCGTTTCAGCGCCGCGATGCTTGATTTTGAAAAGGTCTATTACGAGCCAATCGCTAAGTCCTCATATGCCCTTGAAATAATAAACAGTGCTACCAAATTGGATAGTGCTGCAGAGGCTATCAAAAATGGGAGAAATAAACTAAGAGGCGCCTTGTCGAAAGCACTGCGAGAGGCTGTCCACAGTGGAGAAGTAACTTTTGTGGACTTGAAAATGCAGCCTCCAGTCTTTGTTAGCATGCTCATGACTGTATTGGCTTCCCTAAAATATCGAGATACTGCGAACCCAGATTACTTAAACATGTCACTTAAAGCACTTAAGCGCCGGAATGCGAAAATAATAAAAATATTTTTGGGATCCATTACCACGCGCCCATGAAGTGAACCGAAGAGCTCTCTCGCCAATGGCTACACGGGGCCACGAAAAGAATTGACGGTACTTTTGACGGTATCTATTCGCGAAGATTTATATAAATATAACCCTAGGGTAGTTTGTAAGGCGTTCGCTAGAACTCAATGCGGCGGCTCTTATACTCACTCACAATCACCCTTCAGGGGTGACCACTCCTAGCCAGTCAGACATAGCTATAACAAAGCGCCTCAAGCAGGCACTAGGAATAGTGGATGTAAGGGTACTAGACCATATTATTGCTGGTTCAGAAGGTTGCTCGTCTTTAGCTGAGGATGGCTTCCTGGGTATGTGAGCCATAGACGCAGGGAAAGTGATTTGCCTGACTTTATGGAAGGCACAATTGATCGAACCAATGACACCAGCGTCTCAGATGAGGTGTGGTGGGCTTTCTATCTTGATGATTGAGGCTGAGCCCGACAGCTAATTAGTGTTTTTAGCAACACCAGAAGCAACACTTTGAATTAATGATTATATAATAATGTCTATTTTACAGTTGGATAGAAGAAAGAGACAAGTCCTCTTCTGGGCAGGATAGAAATAGAGTCGCCGAGATTATCGAGATATTCAATGCGCCTCGCTTCGATTTTAACACAGCGCTCGACTTCACAACTTGTCCGCTGGAGAGCGCGCAGTCTATTCTGGAGGGAGCCGAAGATGATTCCATTCATCACCGATGACAACATGGGTGATGAATGGAATTAGCGAGCAAGCATCGCCACAAGTAATTTAATCTGCGCATCATCGAGGCGCTTACCGAATGCAGGCATGACCCCACCTCTGCCCGCGCCTATCGATGCCGTGATGGTTTCAATATCGCCGCCATACAGCCAGATATTATCGGCTAGGTTCGGCGCACCTAATAACGGATTGCCCGTACCATCTACACCATGGCAGGCCACGCAATTTTGCTGGTAGACCGCCTGCCCCGGATGATCGGCAGCATCGCTGTCGCCCATATCCGCCACATACCCGGCTACCTGATTGACACTGTCATCACCAAGAATCGACTGCCAGGCGAGCATGTTGGCGACCCTGCCGCCACGGATCGTCTGTTCTATCTGTTCGGCACTGGAACCCCACTGCCAATCGATATCCATAAGGTTCGGAAACAACGATGCCTGACCTCTAGCATCAGGCCCATGACAGGCGGAACACTCGCGCTTGAAAATGCGTTCTGCTGCCTGCATGAGATCGAGGTCATTCTGAATTTCGGCTAGATCCTTTGATGCAATGTCTGCGCGGATTTCTTGAAAGCTGCTGTCGTAGGTTTCATAACTCTCGACGATGCGCTTACCCTGTGACCAGTTGAGAAGCCCTTCGTAGGAACCGAGCCCGGGATACAGCATCAGATAGATCAAGGAGAAAACTAGTGCTGCGAGTAGCATCCAGAACCACCACAGCGGCGGCGCATTCGAGCCCTCTCTGAGATCGTTATCCCAGACAGGCTCCGCTTCAGGATGCTCGTTCGCACCCGCCGCAAAGTAGACGCTCAATACTATCCAAATTAGCGTCGCAAGAGAGACACAGGTCAGAACGATAATCCAACCACTCCAGAATCCTGTTGGCAAATCAGCCATGGTAATCTTCATCCTCTAAAGGAATACGCGCAGCTTCCGCGATCTGTTCGTCATTGCCTCTACTCGTAAACCAGATGGCTACGCCAACCATGAATCCCATGACTACCATGTCACCGAGAAAAATAAATACTGTCATATCGATATATCCTCACTCAATCCGGTTCCAAGCATTTGCAGATAGGAGATCAACGCATCGATCTCCTTCAGACCCTCCAATTGCGCATCGGCGTTGGCGATCTCTTCATCCGTGTAAGGGTGGCCTAGCCAGCTAAGTGCTCGCAACTTGGTACTCGCCTTGCCAGCTTGAATCGCATCGCGCTTTGCCAACCAGGGATAGCCAGGCATGATGCTCTTCTCTACTACCGCCCTAGGGTCGACTAGATGAATGCGATGCCAATCGTCTGAAAACTTTCCTCCGACACGATGTAGATCTGGCCCTGTTCGTTTCGAGCCCCAGAGGAAGGGACGGTCATAGACGAATTCACCGGCTCTTGAATAGGGGCCGTAGCGCTCTACCTCCGCGATGAGTGGGCGGATCTGCTGTGAATGGCAGACACTGCAGCCTTCGCGGATATAGATGTCTCGCCCGGTTAGCTCAACGGCGCTATAGACGCGGGTGTTTGCAGTAGCCGCCTCCATGGCGTCATGGCCCAGCATCGGTAAAATCTGCACCAATCCACCGATGGAGGAGACGAGCAGAATTCCGAAAATTAGCAAGCCGGTGTTTTCTTCAATCTTCTTATGTAGTGAGAGTGCACTCATGAGCTTACTCCAAAAGCAGGATCTACTGCCGGTACCTGCACCTTGACTGCAGATTTTCCCGCTATTGTCTTGTACAGGTTATAGGCCATTAACGTGGTGCCACCAAGAAAGATCAATCCAGCGATTAGGCGTAATCCATAGAAAGGCGCCATGCTAGCCATGATGTCTTTGAAGCTAAAACTCAGCTCGCCTATCTCATCTACACTCAGCCACAACAAACCTTGTGAAACGCCCGCTCCCCACATCGCCATGACATAGAGCATGGTGCCGGCCAGCGCCATCCAGAAATGGATGTTCGCCAAGCGCACACTATACAGCTCACCACCGACGAGGCGTGGCACCATGTAGTAGAACGTGCCGTAGGTAATCATCGCATTCCATCCCAGAGCACCCGAATGCACATGACCGATTGTCCAGTCGGTAAAATGACTCACAACGTTCACACTTGGGAAGGCCATCATTGGACCTTCGAATGTGGCAAGACCATAGAATGCGAGTGATAGAACGATAAATTTAAGGGCAGGGTCGGTCTTCAATTTTTCTGATGCGGAACTTACCGTCATGATGCCGTTGATCATCGTAGCCCAAGACGGAGCCAACAAAATCACACTCATAACCACGGACAGTGATAACACCCATTCGGGTATTGCGCTGTAGTGAAGGTGATGGGGGCCAGCCCAAATGTAGCTATAGGTGAATGCCCAGAACGCTACGACAGAGAGTCGATAACTCCAGATTGGGCGACCTGCATGCTTAGGCAGAAAGTAATACATCATGCCGAGGAATCCACCAGTAAGTAGGAAACCCACCGCATTGTGCCCATACCACCACTGTACGATTGCATCCTGCGCGCCCGCATACAGTGAGTAGGATTTGCCGATAGTTACTGGAATCGCGAGACTGTTTACGATATGCAGCATCGCTATCACGATGATCAGCGCGCCATAGAACCAATTGGAAATATAGATGGGTCGAATCTTACGATTAGCGATAGTACCGAAGAAGACAACGCCGAAACAAACCCAGACAATGGCGATTGCTATATCGAACGGCCACTCGAGTTCTGCGTACTCTTTAGATGTAGTCCAACCAGCCAGTAGAGACAGCCCGCCAAGCAAAACTATGAGCTGCCAAGCATAGCAAACGAACCAAGCGAGCCTAGGCATGAAGAGCGGCACGTGAGAAGTCCGTTGCACACTATAAAAGCCCGTTGCCATCAATGCGGAAACACCGAAGCCGAAGATTATTCCATTTGTATGCAGTGGGCGCAGGCGACCAAAGGAGAGCCAGAACTGACCGAAATCGATGGTGGGCCACACGAGTTCCGCAGAAATATAGACACCCGCTGTCATCGCCACTATTGCCCAAAATACTGAAAACTGAACTAGGTGAAGTACGATCTGATCGTGGTACAGATTGCTGTTTTCGTTACTCATCAATTAATTCCAAGTTTTCGTCAGTGCTGCTTTTCGTTTTTACTACTTAGTATTTCTGCTACTTACTGTTGCTACAGTCTAGATTCGCACTACACACCGAGTAACGGTCCGACCCCTAAGGTCCAGAGTGTCATGCTCAAACCCAGGAGACTTACTGCTGCGACTAGCAACCATCCTACTAATGAAGACGCCATCAACATGCCCTTCTCGGAGGTGATTCCTAGAGCGATGGGAATCCCCTTGTAGAGCAGGTACATGCTCCAGATCATGGTAGGAATTATTATCAGTATATTGATGAAGACATCGGGATATAGGTGCGCGAGGCTGCCCACTGCAAGTGGCTCACCAACAATCGTGATCAGTGCTACATGACGCCCTAGTGCCGCGCTGGCGCCGTAGGTCGCGGCCATCCAGCGACTGATTAGTGCCGTACTAAAAAGGCCGAATACCAGCACCACGAAATAGCCCAAACTGACGAGGAGGAGTGCTTGCGTTGGGAGCCTAAGGGGTTCGGCGGCGCCGAGTCGCCAACCAAAATTTGCCGCACCGATAAGAGAGAAAATTGGAGGCAGAACTAACAGCCAAATTGAATAGCGAAGCATCACACCCAGTGGCGATGGTTCGGATTGGCTGAGCTGCTTGAATGCCTCTAAAGGTTGATATAGAGACTTAAACAATAGGAAAGAATAAATATTTGTAACCATAGGCCACTTGCCCAAAAACTTCTTTGCGAAGTTTAGACTACTCCCTTTTCAATCGATAGTAAAAATCTTGTGCTGTGTTTTCAGTATCCTGATTCGCACCTGAGAGGCGAATCAAACCTGAAGTGAGCAATACGCTTAGTAGCGGCAGATTATACCCATACCTCGCTGGGCAAATTTGATCTGCCTCAAGGAGCCTAGCCCCCTGCGTATCGCTCTACATGAGTTGAAGAGCAAACTCCGATATTAGTTATCGCTAGCGATCGGTCACTACAGAAAATCGATAGGAACCTTCGTAGACGGCGGAGTCTTCGCCAACCACTGCCGACCAATCAACCACGTAAACCCCATCTGGAATTGATGGATTGGTGATTTCGATCATAAGGTCGTCGGAACCCATGGTGTGAAAACCGCGCAAATCGTAATTCCCATCTGGGCCGGTAAGCGTAAGACTGCTATTAGGTACATCTGGCAATGCTTCATAGAAGAGGCGCAAATTGCGTGGGGCACGATTCAATACTGAATCGGCGGCAGGCTCCGCACGCAGAAAAGGCGAGTAGTCAGAGCTACTAGCGCAGCCAACAAGAGAAGCTGCCAGAACGAATAACGCTAATACTGATTTGATTCTTCTGTTGCCTAGCATGTCGAACTTCCTTCTTGGGATTTCACTGACGGGTGACGAACTTACGCGCGTCACCGAATTAACTTCAGGGGATCAGTGTAACGCTTTGAATGCTCAAATTCATCGACAGAATGGTATATGCGGCAATATGACGCGCAATCTTCAAATGGGTTTGAAACGATTTGCTGAGAGAGTAAAGCTCTGGGTTCTGAAAGCGCCCCGGGATAAATAGTGAGGGTTAAGCTAGTGCTGATCTCGCTGTTTCTTCACCTGAGAGAGCTCTTTGGCGAATTGGTCGAGTCTCATGCGGATTTCGTCTTCTTTCTGCTTTTTTAGAAAATTCAGATCGCTGTCTGCTTTCGCTTCTTCGATAGCTTCCGCTATGGCGTCCGTTATTGGCTTTTCTATTGCTGCTTCAGCAGATTTGTTCATTCGCTATAACTCCAGCTAATGTGCGATTTCTAAGTAGGCCGAATATCGGTTTTTTCTTGTTTTACTACCTGCCTATCTAAGTTGGCTACATTATCAGAGAAGAATCACGCTTGAGACGATCAAACTGACAATTCCAAACAGTCTTTCTACTGTGAAAAACCAATAATTTAGCTACTTGTATGGAGCGCAACATATAGTGTACGTCGGCCGAAGTCAAACAATATATAGTGCTTTCAAGTGCTTACAGATGCTTATCTAGCATCCAAGATAAATGGTATATCTGGCCCCTTCTGTCTGTGTCACTGCATTTGCAGCAAAATAAACTTAATGATTTCTGACACTTAGGCCCGAAATGCATTTTCTAGCATCACTAGCAAAACACTAAGAAAGGACACCCAATTTAATTAATATTTAATCAAATCAAACAATCGATCCTACGAAATGTACGAGTGATGAAATTTTGAGCAGCCGCGTATCGAGACTATAGAAAATCGAGTTATTGAAAGGCTATTAGAAGGGTTAAATGCGTCTTCCCGCTATAGGAAGCAGCGAGGATAAACTGGTACGTCGTCGAGAGTGAAGTAATGAGGGAGGTTTAGTCGCTAGGTGCTGCCGTATAACAATCGGGAGGAATTTACCCCCCTAATCCACTTGTGCGGGTGTTTTAAATTCACGCCTGACTTGATCCGACTTTCGTGAAAATGAACGAGTGCCGATTCCGAGCCCGCGGCCACCGAATAGTGACGATGAAAAGTTGTGACACTCTTGATCCAGGATTCCGCACTAATTCCTAAGTCGTTAAGCAATTTGTTCTTCTCATCCAAGGTGTCGGTAATCCTGTGCGCCGAATACTCTTCTGGGTGAAAGGCCTTGCACGTCATCTCTAGAAGATCGAAATAACTCTGCTGAGTGATCGGCAGCGCCTTCTCGGCTATTCCGTCAATCTCGGACATTAGCCGGAGCTTCGCCTGCTTACCTCCAGACTGACGACCCACGAGGTGTTTGGTAGTGCGACGCGTAAGGAGGCGATGTTGACGGTAGCTTCGATTTTTGACTTTCTTTGCATGATGAATCAACCGCTCTTGAATAGAGGTGAAGTCACTATTCTCAAGCGAGTCCGTTATGCCCGCTCGAATGGGATTTAGATCTACATAGGCCATGCAGGTAACCAGTGCTTTCTCATCGAGAAGAGCCTGGCTCTTGAAACGCCCTTCCCAGAAACGGCCGCTGCATTCGTCTTCTCGATTTGCCTGCCGCGCCACAGTCTCGTTTACGCAGCGCATGAACCAACTAATATCCATCAGGCGCTCGCGCCACAGGCTGATCTGTTGTTGCAGACGTTTCTGTGCCGCCTTGCTCGATTTGTTTTTCTGCAGGGTTGCTACCAAAGCTGCATTGCGAGGAAAGAGTGCAGTCCAGCGCTTGACGACCTCAGCATCGTCCCAATCTCTAGCCTGCTGTTCGTTGACGAACAAGACCAGATGATAGTGATTACTCATAATGGCGTAGGCACAGATGTCGACCGCGAACTGTGCAGCTAGCGTCTTTATTCGAGACACCAACCATTGCTTACGGTGATCGAAGTTCTTACCAGTGAGCGGGTCGTCACCACATAGGTAGGCGCGACGAACACAGCGTGAGATACAATGGTAGTAGGGCGTGTCTTGCAGCGACACTTGTTGGTATCTGGCTCGGGTCATCGAACTTTTCTATCTAGCCCTGGTCAATTTTTAGTGCTGTGTTTAGTCAGATCGCCTCGAGATTCACGCCAAGACGAAATGTAAGCGGACCGCCGATTCTAGAGGGTTTGTAGTACTATGCAAGGCGAAATTACAAAGTTCTAAAGTGGCAGTGACACAACAGCGAAAAGAATTGGATTGGGGCAGCAAATGAGAATTGGAATCGACTTAGGCGGCACGAAGATTGAGGGAATATTACTCTCACCCTCAGGTGAGGTAGCCGGGAAGATTCGTGTTGATACACCTACACAAAAGTACCTCGATACTGTTGATGCACTATGCGACGTAATCGATCGGCTCCAACAGATATCTCCATCAAAGAAGTGTTCTGTAGGAATTGGGACTCCTGGCGCCTTGTCTACATCGAATGAACTTGGCCTCGAACTGATGAAGAATTGCAATTCGATCTGCCTCAACGGCGAACCCCTGAAGGTCGATATTGAGAAACGCCTGGGCTATACGACTCGCATTGAGAACGACGCGAATTGCTTTGTCCTTTCAGAAGCTTGCTACGGTGCAGCGGTGTCCGCCAGAACAGTATTTGGGGCAATCCTCGGCACGGGAACCGGCGGAGGCATCGTCATAGACAAGCAACTGCACGCAGGCCCGAACCGAATCGCTGGTGAATGGGGACACAACTGCATTCCGAGCTCCGTGCGAGAACTAATCGCCAAGGATCGACAATGCTACTGCGGCAGGAAGAACTGCAACGAGACTGTCCTTTCCGGGCGCGGCTTGAAACAGAGCCATCTCGAGAGAACTGGAATCGAGATGGAGCCCGTAGAAATAGCTCGCTTGGCTGCTGCAGGAGATGCTGGGGCTAGCGAGACTATTCACACCTACTGCAAACAGCTAGCGCGCTGTCTCTCAACGGTCGTAAATCTTTTAGACCCAGATATGATTGTGCTAGGAGGTGGTCTGTCGAATATTCCACAGCTGTACGCGCAAGTTCCAAGCCTCATGGAAGAGCATGTGTTCACAGATAATATGCTCACCATGCTCTGCGCGCCGAAGTTCGGCGATGCAAGCGGCGCTATCGGTGCCGCCTGCCTGTGGACGATAGATTGAAGTTAAGCTGAGAGCCTAACCATCTATTAACTATCGAAGGGATGACGCAGGATTATCGTTTCTTCACGATCGGGGCCCGTTGAAACAATGTCAACTGGCACCTCTACTATCTTCTCTATGTACTGAATATAATCTCTGGCATTCTGTGGCAGATCATCCAAACTCTTCGCACCGACCGTCGACTCTGTCCAGCCCGGCAGCTCTTCGTAGATAGGCTCGAGGCTCTTATAGCTCTCAATATCCATCAAGCTGCCAGAAGTATTGTTACCTACACCCGCATAGCCGGTGCAGACTTTGATCGTTTCCAGACCATCCAATACATCTAACTTGGTTAAGCAGATACCGGAAACACTATTGATGCGCATGGCCAATTTGACGGCACAAGCATCGAACCAACCGCAGCGTCGATCACGCCCAGTAGTCGCACCCTTCTCGTGCCCAACTGTGGCCAAGTGCTTGCCAGTGTCATCAAACAACTCGGTAGGAAACGGCCCTGAGCCAACACGTGTAGTGTAGGCCTTGGTGATACCAAGAACGTAGTCCAGATAGAGCGGGCCGAAGCCGCTACCCGTAGCCGCACCGCCCGCGGTGGTGTTGGAAGAAGTAACGAAGGGGTAGGTACCGTGGTCGATGTCCAACAGCGAACCTTGAGCACCTTCGAATAGAATATTGTCGCCGGCCTCGCGATGGCTGTGCAGGATATCAATGGTATCTGCCACCATGGGTCGAATCTGTTCTGCCAACTTCAAATACTGATCTAGGGTTTGCTGATAGTCCACGGCCTCAGCTTTGTAATAATTACTCAGCATGAAGTTGTGGTATTCCATGAGCTCAGCGAGCTTCTCAGCAAAGTGTCCTTCGTTGAGGATGCCTGCGAGACGAATACCGCGTCGTGCGACTTTGTCTTCGTAGGCTGGCCCTATTCCTCGTCCGGTTGTGCCTATCTTTGCACTACCCTTCTTGAGTTCTCTCGCCTGATCTAGCGCAATATGGGACGGTAGGATTAGAGGACAGGCGCCGCTTATCTTCAGTCGGTCGCGTATTTTAATACCCGTACCTTCGAGGCCTTCGATCTCATTCAGCAAAGCTTCAAGGCTCAGTACGACTCCATTGCCTATTACACAATCAACATTGCCGCGCAAAATGCCTGACGGCAACAGATGCAACACGGTTTTTTCACCGTTGATTACCAGCGTATGGCCTGCGTTATGACCTCCCTGAAAGCGGACGGCTACCTTGGCCTGATCGGTTAGAAGATCAACTATCTTCCCTTTACCTTCATCGCCCCACTGGGTACCAAGTACTACTACTGATTTTGCCATCGTCCTCTACTCAATATCTTATTCAAAGCAAACATTAGGGAGCCTCTGGTTAATTATATGACTACTCTGGCCTACACCCGATTTCGCTATCGAGGCGCAAGTTTGCAGGCATGCGTCAGCCTGTCAAAAACTGGCAACGAAGAGAGCGAGATCGGGTGTAGGCCCCTTCGGGCGGGGCCTGACGCGTGCTGTCGCTTCGTTGTCCTGCTTGCCAAGGGTGCTGACCATTGCCTGCGCATGACGCCTCGCGGCAGCGCGCGTCAAACTCCCGCAGAGTGGCCATATAATTAATCAGAGGCTCCCAACATTATGTTTTCAACTACCCATTTGCCATCACGCAGCTGCAGCTGTCGATCGCAATTTAAATCTTCCAATTCCTGTTCGGCAAGCTCGCTCTCAAGCAGATTGGTAATGACAATCTCGCCACTGGCGCGCAGTGCGGCTATCGCACCAAGCAAGTCAGCGCCGTTCCCAATAGGAGCGATGATCGCGGTCTTGGGAGTAAACGTTTTACTGCTCAGCCTAGCGATAGTCTTTAGATCGCTGTCAAAGCCTGACGCCGGCCGCGAGCGACCAAAAACTTCGCCGATGTGGTCGTAGCGACCACCTTTGGCTACTGCTCTGCCGTAGTCCGGTGTATAGGCTGCGAACACGATGCCTGTATGATATTCATAGCCGCGCAATTCGCATAGGTCGAAGCAGAGAGTCATCTCGGGATGACGTTGCTTAATCCCCTCTACTATCAATACCAATTCCAGCAACTCTTTTCTTACTGAATCGGGAGCATCTTCGAAAACTGTCAGCGCCTCTTGCAGAGTTGCTTCGTCGCCACTCAGCCGCGTGAGCTTTCTCAACATGGAATGCAGCGTTGACTCTTTCACTGCTGCATCTAAGACGGCATCGATCTCGTCATAAGCTTTTCGCTGCACCGCGTTAAATAGAGTAGATTCGATGTCTGCATCCATTGCCGCTTCTTTGACGAGCGCGCGAAAGATGCCAACGTGCCCAAGCACGACAGATATGTTTTCAATTGCCGCCGCATTTAGGGTGGCATACATGAGACAAATAAGCTCAATATCACAGTCCACACCGGCGTGACCGTACATCTCAGCGCCGACGCGAATAGGTACTCGTGAGGCAAGCAGACCCCGTGGCTTCGTGTGCAACACGTTGTCTGCGTAACACAGCCGCACCGGGCCCTCTCTGTTCATACAGTGTGCGTCAATTCGCGCAGCCTGCGGTGTAATGTCTGCACGGATGCCCATCATGCGACCGCTGAGCTGGTCGGTAATTTTAAACGTGTGCAGATCCAAATCTTGGGACGAGCCGACGAGCAGCGAATCCAGATACTCTATGAGTGGAGTAATAACTAACTGATAGCCCCAGGATTCATAGAGATCCAGAATCTCACGACGCAAGTATTCTAACTTGCTCGCCTCTAGGGGGAGAATTTCCTCGACACCATCGGGAAGTAACCAGCGCTTTGCAGAAGTCATGTCTATTTAGCTTTCACTCATCAAACTTAAAATGTTTATTCGTAAAATTACGACGATCTAATTAATTATCAGCAGCAAGACCGTACCGGTCAGCATACTTCCTAAACCAATCATGCGCATGGTGTTGTCGTCTATCTGATCCAACACTAGCAACATCTTTCGCCACCTACCGGGGCTAATGAAAGGAATTATCCCCTCTATTACGAGCATCAGACAAAATGCAATGGCCAGCTCGTGCCACATAGTTTCGCCTCTTCTTGCTAATGCCCTAAGCTCGCAGCTTTTCACACAGCAAAAAAGTAAACCTGAATCGCTGAACGCGATTCAGGTTTACGGTTGTTAACTTAACTGATTTTCAAAACTCTACTGCTTGAATCGAGTTTACCGCGAGATCCCGTTTTTCAGATACTTGAAATAGTCGCTGTTTGGATCAAGCAAGAGTACGTCACCTTTCGAACTGAACGTCTCTCTATATGAATTCAGGCTGCGGGTAAACGCATAGAACTCAGGATCTTTGTTATAGGCCTCGGCATAGATTGCCGTTGCAGTCGCATCACCTTCACCGCGAAGTTGCTCAGCATCTCTGTAAGCCTCGGCGCGAAAGATTGTTGCCTGACGATCAGCGTCAGCACGAATACCGATCGCGAGTTCTTCACCGAAAGAACGCAGTTCCTGCGCCTCTCTGTTTCGCTCTGTAATCATACGCTCATAAACAGAAGAACGTACATCTTCGGGCAGATCGATACGTTTTACTCGCACATCAATAATTTCGATACCCAAATCCGCAGCTGTAGTCTCATTTAGACTTGCTGTTAGAGCGAGCATCAGCTGATCTCTCTCCCCAGCAACAACTTCAGCAAGAGTACGGTTACCAATCTGGTCACGCAGACCATCGTTAATACGTTCCGCAAGTAAGCTGCCGGCTGTTGTCGTGTTACCACGTGTTGACACATAGAACTGACCCACATCGACGATGCGCCACTTCGCATAAGAATCGACTTCCAGTGCCTTCTGCTCCAGCGTCAGGAAGCGACGTCGAGGCGCATCTTCGGTCAAGATTCGCGCGTCGAATTTACGTACATTATTAACCCATGGAATCTTCACATGCAGACCTGGGTCGATAGATTCTTGTACCAATTCACCGAACTGCAGCATCACAGCTCGCTCGGTTTCCTTTACAACGAAAAGAGAATTGCTTCCGACTATGACGACGAGAAAAATAATACCAACCGCTATAAAATTTTTCATTATCGATTTCCTCGTCCAGTAGTAGGTAGTCGCGAACGATCTACGCTGTTTGTACTATTTGGTCCCGGTAAAAAAGGCGCCAATTGGTCTGCCAAATTCCTGAGATCGGTCGTAGTATTATTCGAATTGATGCTTGAATTATTTTGTTCCATCAGCTTGTCCAATGGCAGGAACAACATGTTGTTGCCACCTTCGACATCGACCATGATCTTGCTACTGGCTGTCATCACGTCTTCGAGCGAGTCGATATAGAGTCGCTGTCGAGTCACCTCAGGAGACTTTAAGTATTCCGTGAGCAGCTGGTTGAAGCGAGAGGCGTCACCAGTTGCTTCAGCCACGACTTCTGCGCTGTAAGCATTTGCAGCTTCGATACGTCGCTGTGCTTCACCGCGAGCCTCAGGAATAATCTGATTCGAATATTGCTGAGCCTGGTTCTGCACACGTTGCTCGTCTTCTCTGGCGCGGATCACGTCATCGAAGGCCGGACGAACAGCATCAGGTGGCTGCGCATCTACTACGTTCACCTGACTTACAAAGATGCCGGTGTTGTAGACGTTCATGTAATCCTGCAGGCGCTCATGCACGTCGTCTGCGATGCGATCACGACCTGTGGTCAGAATCTGGTCCATGAAGTTGCCGCCGACTACGTGGCGAATGGCTGATTCGGATGCGTTGTCCAGACTAAGCTCTGGGTCCTGCACCGCGATCACATACTTCACTGGATCCTGAATTAGATACTGCACGGTAACTGCGATATCGATGATGTTTTCATCGGTAGTCAGCATCGCGCGATTTTCATAGGTCTTCGCGTTTAATTCGGAAACGTTAACCAAGCTAACTTCATCAACGATAGGCGGATTCCAGTGCAAGCCTGGCTGCACCGTCAAATCCTGCACTTTACCGAAGCGCAAGACGACGCCGCGTTCGGCTTCGTCAACAATATAGAAACCCATGAATGCCCAAATGACAGCCACCACGACGACTAGACCAGCAATTAAGCCAGCAGAGAGACCGCCATTGCCTGAGGACGAGGATCCTGTGGAACTAGAGCCACCGCTGCCTCCGCCGAACAGGCTATTGAACTTTTTGGTCAGGTTGCGCACAACCTCATCTATATCAGGAGGCCCCTGGTCGCCGCCCTTACGACCGCCACCCCAAGGGTCTTTGCCGTTTCCATTGTCGTTATTTCCAGGTTCATTCCAAGCCATTGGCTTCTCCATAACTTTCTAAACACGTAGAAGGTCGATTTTAGCTAATAATTGTTCATTTACACAGCAATTTGCACTTTCACACGGCGATCCGATACGATCAGGCGATTGTTGCCTAAATCTCGACCGCCAAATTAGTCTGCTCCTGCACTGCAATAGTGTGGCTTATAACTTCTATACCGCTTTGTTTAAGAAGTCGATCGAGGTCTGTGCGCGGCAGCTTTACCCGCAGCTCATAGAAACCTTCCTCGTCTATATGTTCTTCCTCGATGAATCCGCTGTCGTAGAGCTGACTGCGAAGTTTCGTCTCGCTCGGGGATACCCTCAGGGTCTCGACCGCCATATTACCTGCAAGCAGCTCGCTCATCGCGCCCTGCAATAGATCCATGCCGGCGCCAGTCTTTGCAGACACCCAGACTTTTATAGTCTTACCTTTCTCATTGCGCTGAATATGTGGCTCGACGCCTGGAAGCAGGTCGATCTTGTTGAACACCAGCAGCTGCGGCACTGACTTCGCGCCTATTTCTGCTAAGACCTTATCGACCTCAAAAATGTGATCTGGATGAAATTCATTTGCCGCGTCTACGACATGGATAAGCAGATCCGCCTGTGCGGTCTCCTCAAGCGTAGCACGAAACGCCTCAACCAGTTGGTGTGGCAGATGACTAATGAATCCGACCGTATCGGCTAAGATCACCGGGCCGTAGTTCTTTAGGCTAATGCGCCGTAGTGTCGAATCCAATGTGGCAAACAATTGGTCCGCCGCGTAAGTCTGCGCATCGGTCATCTTATTAAATAGTGAGGACTTACCAGCGTTAGTGTAGCCAACCAGAGATATCGTTACTACCTCCGAACGACGCCTAGAGCGGCGCCCTTGGTCACGCTGTCCACGCACCTTCTCCAGCCCCTTATTGATGGCCTTGATGCGCTGTCCAATCATGCGTTGGTCGAGTTCCAACTGCTTCTCGCCCGCACCACGCATGCCGATACCACCCTTCTGTCTATCCAGGTGAGTCCACCCGCGTTTCAAGCGTGTGCTCAGGTGTTGCAGCTGCGCCAGCTCTACCTGCAGCTTACCTTCGTGGCTGCGTGCGCGCTGCGCGAAGATATCCAGAATCAACCCAGTACGATCGAGCACGCGACACTTGAGCTCGGCCTCCAGATTGCGTTCCTGACTGGGTGAGAGTGTGTGATTGAATAGAACTAGCCCTGCTTTATGGGCGAGAACGGCGGCTTGAATCTCTTCAAGCTTGCCGGATCCAATAAAAAGATTTGGCGAGGGTGTCTTTCGGGAGCCTGTGATGAAGTCCACCGGCTGGGCGCCGGCGGAGATTGCCAATTCTTCAAATTCGGCTGGGTCCTCCCGTTCACTCTCTGAATCAATAATGAGGTGAACGAGGATAGAGACTTCGCCGGAATCGGGCCTGTCAAAAAACAATCAATTACCTCACTGAGGAATGCTAAACCGCGTTACCCGGTTCGCCAGCGTCATCTTCGCCCAATTCTACTGCTTCGCCTGGATTCTGCATTGGCACTTTTACATTGCGCGCGGGAACGACTGTTGAGATCGCATGCTTGTAGACCATCTGGCTTACAGCGTTCTTCAACAGGATCACGAATTGATCAAATGACTCAATCTGACCCTGCAACTTAATTCCACTAACCAAGTAGATGGACACCGGGATGCGCTCCTTACGAAGCACGTTTAAAAATGGATCTTGTAATGTATGTCCTTTGGACATTCTTTATTCTCCTTACAATCGACAATCTACAAAGCCGGGTTTCAACAGTCTCGATATCGAGAACTAGCTGAATGGTTCTAAGATCTGTTTACGTCCTATAAAGAATCAACGATCTCTATACGATGCACACTACCTATATAGCGATGGTATCCATGTATTTCAAGACATGTTGTGCGGATTGAGTAGAAGAATTACTCAAACTTTGCAGGTTTGGCCAACTACGCAGCCAAGTCAACTGCCGTTTGGCCAGCTGTCTGGTCGCAATAATACTCTTTTCCACCATGCCATCATAGTCAATTTCACCGTCCAGATACTGCCAGACCTGCCTGTATCCTACTGATTTTATTGAGGGAAGTTGGTGGCTGAGATCACCTCGCGAGCGTAATGCCTGCACCTCGTCGACCAAGCCCTCATTAAGCATTCCTCGGAAACGTGCCTCTATCTGACCGTGTAATACGCCGCGATCTTCTGGTTGGATCGCGAAAAAATGTAAATTATAAGGGAGTTCTGCCGCCTGCCTCGCGTGCATCTGCGCATGTAGGCTGGTCATTGTCTTGCCTGAGACCCTGTATACCTCCAAAGCTCGCTGTATTCTTTGCGGATCGTTTGGATGAATCCTAGCGGCTGAATCCGGATCGACAGCCGCAAGCTGCTGGTGCACAGCTCCCCAACCTTGTTCCTGGGCCAATGTCTCTATCTCGGCGCGGATCTCGGGATTGGCATGAGGCATGTCGGCGAGGCCGTCTCTCAATACGCGAAAATACAGCATCGTGCCGCCAACAAGCAGCGGAGTGTCGCCAACGTCTAGTATCTCGTCAATTTCCCTAAAAGCGTCTGTTCTGAACTGCCATGCCGAATAGGGCACGGCTGGATCGATAAAGTCGATCAATCTATGCGGCGCGATATCCAGCACCCCCTTCTCCGGCTTGCCCGTACCAATATTCATCTGCTGATAGATCTGTGCTGAATCCACGCTGACGATCTGCATCGGATGTCGCTGCACCAAGTCGACGGCGAGGGAGGTCTTTCCCGATGCGGTCGGGCCCATCAGACAGATCACATTGGGTTTCGAGGAGGACGAATTCATAGGAAGAGATTGTACGCGACTAGAGAGGAAGTTCGTTCTCGATCTTACTGCCCACGGAGAAAGAGCTTGTCCAGCTCATCCAAACTCTGATACACCCAGGTCGGTCTACCGTGATTGCACTGACCACTGCGCTCGGTGGCTTCCATGTCGCGAAGCAGCGCGTTCATCTCAGGGACCGTAAGAAGGCGATTAGCGCGAACCGAACCATGACACGCCATCGTGGAGAGCAGCTCATCCTGATGCGCCTGAATACGATCGCTACTACCGTACTCGAGGACATCGGACAGCACATCGCGCACCAGTTGTTCGATGTCGGCATTACGCAAAATCGAAGGGACCTGTCTGACTACGATAGATTCCGCAGCGACTCTCTCAAGCTCGATACCAATAGTAAGTAAGGCTTCTTGCTCAGTCTCGGCGCAGTCGGCTTCACCCTGACTCACTGCGATAGACAGAGGAACGAGTAAGGGCTGCATCTTCAACTCTTCATTCTGGCAGGCTGTCTTCATGCGTTCGTAGGTGATGCGCTCGTGCGCCGCATGCATGTCCACCGTGATTAGCCCTGTCTTATTCTGCGCGAGAATATAAATTCCATGCAGTTGTGCTATGGCATATCCCAGCGGTGGCACTTCCGCATCGTCGGCAGTGAGCTTCGCGAAATTTTCCATCTGGCTCTGTATCGCGCCGGCGTCAGGCTGCCCTGCGTTCGGTCTGTAGGAATAGCTATTCGAAGAGGGCTCCGCAAGTGACAGACTGTTCTGGTCGCTGAAATTTCCCGCTGTATAGCTTGAATCAGAGCTGGCAGTAAAATTTCCCGCAGCACTGCCGCTTTGCATGGCAGCGAACGGATCACTCTCCTGCCCATTGTTCTGTACGTTCTCTGCCAGTCGATCGGACGGCCTAAGCTCTGCCAACGCCTTGTGTAAAGAACTAAATAGAAAATCATGTACTAAGCGGCTATCGCGAAAACGCACTTCATGCTTCGTCGGATGCACGTTCACATCAACTGCCGATGGCGCTAACTCCAGATACAGCACATAGGCCGGATGGCGCCCGTGAAACAACACGTCACGATAGGCCTGCTTCACAGCATGTGTCACTAGCTTGTCGCGAATGATACGGCCGTTCACGTAGAAGTATTGCAAGTCTGCCTGCGAGCGCGAGAATGTCGGCAGACTTACCCAGCCCCAAAGACGCAGACCCTGCCCTTCCATTTCCACGAACACGGAGCTCTCGACAAAAGCAGGACCACAGACCAGAGCGACGCGTCGCTGTTTCTCCTGATCAGATTTTGCTGGAAGCAGTTTGCGAATCGCACGCTGATTGTGAGTAAGTGAGAACTGCACATCGAAGCGACTCAGTGCGATACGTTTTAGAATCTCATCAATGCGCGAGAATTCTGTCTTCTCGGTTTTTAGAAATTTCTTACGCGCTGGCGTGTTGAAAAATAAGTCTCGCACCTCAACCGTGGTTCCACGCGAGTGTGCGGCGGGCGAGAGTATGACGTCCATCTCCTGCCCCTCGGCCACGACCTTCCAGCCGCTATTACCACCATCGACGTCACTACTACCAGGGCTCACATCGTCGTCGGCCTTCGAGGTCATAGTCAGGCGCGATACCGAGCTGATACTCGCTAACGCCTCGCCACGAAAGCCAAGGCTGTCGATGTTCTCTAGGTCTTCGAGGTCGGCGATTTTACTGGTGGCGTGCCGGCTAAGCGCTAGCCCTAAGTCCTGCTTATGAATGCCTAGTCCGTCGTCCTTGATCTTAATTTGCTTGGTGCCGCCCTGCTCGACTTCGATCTCGAGTCGACTGGCGCCGGCATCTAAGCTGTTCTCCATCAGTTCCTTGACGACCGAGGCGGGACGCTCGACGACCTCGCCTGCAGCGATCTGATTCGCGAGGCGCTGACTGAGTAGATTGATGCGTGACATTGGCAGGTAACAGTAAAGAGAATGAGGCTCGCATTGTAGCACCAACCACGGGCAAAACACTGAGAACCAACAAGAGAAGAAGCTAACTAAACAGGAGCTAGGATGCAGGTATTTTTAGAACCTGCCCGATCATGATCCGATCGTTAGTGATGTTGTTTGCCTGTCGCAAACTGCCGAGGCTGACTTGATATCGCTGCGCTATCTCGGAGAGCGTTTCCCCGCGACGAATCGTGTGCTCTTCCGGCTCCACTGTGCCCGCTCCGGGAATGGTAAGCTCCTGGCCAACGTGAATCGTGTTCGAGGAGATGCTATTCACCGATTTCAATTCCGCCAGACTCACGTTGTAGCGTTGCGCGATTACCGAAAGACTATCGCCGCGTTTCACCGTGTAGATGCCAGGCAGGGGAACGATGCCGTTAGCCTTCTGCCATGCGACTAGAGATCCTACCGGCGGTGCGTCGTAGAAATAATTCATAACACCCTGCGCGATACCGCGCGCTAGCTTCTGCTGGAAGGCAGACGTGTTAAGCCTTCTTGCTTCATCAGG
>Ga0307995_1000202_pt1 | contig 43158 bp, 33 predicted proteins | sample EllFjometagen262_FD_203132 | JGI IMG/M metagenome (GOLD analysis project Ga0307995, IMG submission 203132) | Marine microbial communities from Ellis Fjord, Antarctic Ocean - #262 | ecosystem: Environmental > Aquatic > Marine > Unclassified | place: Southern Ocean | collected 2014-11-02 | reverse complement strand
AGCCCTTCTTACGCTACAGCAGTTGGTCTGTTAATGGTAGGTTTAGAAAAAGATCTGAAAATAGATAAGGATGAAGAAATTCTTGAAGAAATTACTTCTGAATCAGATGAAGAAGTAAAAGAGGGAACTCAACCAAAAATTGAAGACAAATCGAAACCTAAGAAGAAATCCTTTTTCGAGAAATTCACAGAAGGATTAAAGGATTTTCTAGACAACGCTGAGTAAAATTTGCGAGAAGAGTACGGTTAAAAGAATAAAAATTAATAAAAATTAAAAAAGATAAACGTTATTATGAGCTCAGAAATTGATAACATTTTATTTGACATGCCAAAAACACAATCGAATACCATAAAAGTAATTGGTGTTGGTGGTGGTGGAAGCAATGCAGTAAATCATATGTTTACCCAAAGCATAAAAGGAGTGGATTTTGTAATCTGTAATACAGATGCACAAGCTCTAGATAATAGTCCTGTTCCTAATAAAATACAATTAGGAGTAAACTTAACATCTGGTTTAGGTGCAGGTGCAAATCCAGAAGTTGGAGCACAAGCAGCTAAAGAAAGCATGCAAGAAATTCAGCAAATGTTAAATACCCAAACAAAAATGGTATTTATCACTGCAGGAATGGGTGGTGGAACTGGTACGGGAGCTGCACCAATTATTGCAAAAATTGCCAAAGATATGGACATCTTAACAGTTGGTATTGTAACAATGCCATTTGCTTTCGAAGGAAAAAGACGTTCAAAACAAGCTCAGTTGGGAATCGATGAACTACGTCAAAATGTAGATTCTTTAATTGTAATCAACAATAATAAATTACGTGAAGTTTATGGAAACCTAGGTTTTAAAGCTGGTTTCTCTAAAGCTGATGAAGTTTTATCTACTGCTTCTAAAGGAATTGCAGAAGTAATTACACATCACTACAAACAAAATATTGACTTGCATGATGCTAAAACTGTACTTTCTAATAGTGGTACAGCGATTATGGGTTCTGCAAAAGAAGAAGGGCAAGACAGAGCAAAGACTGCCATTGTAAAAGCATTAGATTCTCCTTTATTAAATGATAATAAAATTACAGGTGCTAAAAATGTATTGCTGTTAATTGTATCTGGAACGAACGAAGTTACATTAGATGAAATTGGTGAAATCAACGATTATATTCAAGATGAAGCTGGTTATGATGCCAATATTATTATGGGTATCGGAGAAGATGAAGAATTGGGAGATGCAATTGCTGTAACGATTGTTGCGACTGGTTTTGCATCAGATCAACAAAGTACGATTACAAATACAGAAGTAAAAAAAATTATTCATACGCTAGAGGATGAACAAAAAGCTACTTATAACTTTACAGAAAATACAGTAACTAAATCCCCAGCTTTAGATACTCCAATTTCTAATACAGGAACAGAAAAAATTATACATGTTTTAGTGGATGATGTTGTGCCTACAAAACCAAAAATGGATTTAGTAGCTACAAACTCAGTTATTGCAGATATACCAGTAATTTTTGAAGAGGTTTCTATTGATGCCGTTTCTGAAGATGATTTTATCATTACGGACGCTGTAAAAGTTGAAGAACAAATTGAAGAAGTGCCAATGCAACTTCTAACAGATTTAATATTTGATTTACCTTTAAATCCGAATGCAGTAGTAAAATCTGAAGATGAAATTAGATTTAATTTAAATGTAGAGAAAGAATTAAATATCCATGAAATTGAAGTTCATGGAGCACAAGAAGTTGAGGTTGAAAAGGAAGAGGTTGAAAAAAGATATATTTTAGAAGATTTTGATGTGCAGCCAACCATCGGTAAAAGTTCTAGTTTTGTTGAGAAAACAGTAACTGATAGCACAGTAGTTGAGGAAGAAGAAATTCAATTTGAATTAAAAACAGCAAAACCTCAATCAGAAATTAATAAGATTCAAACGATGAGTGAAGAAGTTTCTCCGTTAGATTTAACAATTTCTGAACTACAAAAAAGAGCAGAGGAAAGACGTAGAAAGATGAAAGGTTTCAATTATAAGTTTAATGATCAGTTAAACAAAAATATTGATGAAATAGAGCGTGAACCAGCTTATAAAAGATTGGGTATCGAATTAGATAAAAATCCATCAATCAGTAAAACGGAAACGTTATTAAAAAAGGATACTGATGATTTAGATTTTAAATCAAACAATTCTTTTTTACATGATAATGTAGATTAATCTGTCTTTAAAAGATATTAAAAATCACACCTTTTTGGTGTGATTTTTTTTTACGATTAATTAAACTTTTTAGTTTTTTCTGATTGTCGTAAACCATCAGAATAAAATAGAAAATCAAGTAGGTGCGATCTTACAAGTTTCATTATTTACTTTCGCTATTATTATTACAAAGAGGTTGGCCTGCAAATAAGCTCACGTAAGCAATAAAAATTATTTCATCTCAATATTACTATACCCTTTTTAACCACAAGTATACATGCGTTATTCTTCTTTGGAATGGAGAAACAACCTCTTTGTAATAATAATTTGCGCTGTTTTTTGTTTCAAATGCAAAAAAAAATCCATCTTAAGAAGATGGATTTGATATTTAATATGTTTTTGCTTTTAACCTAAAGCTTCTTTGATTCGTTTAATTGCTTCACGAATTTTTGATTCAGAAGCTGCATATGATAATCGGATACAATTTGGAGTTCCAAAAGCATCACCAGTTACCGTTGCAACATTTGCTTTTTCTAAAATGAATAAAGAAAAATCACTTGCGTTTTCAATTTTAAAACCCTTGATGGTTTTACCAAAGAAAGCAGAAATATCTGGAAAAACGTAAAAAGCTCCTTCAGGAACATTTACTTTAAAGCCCTCTATTTCTCTTAATAATCCAATAATGATATCTCTACGAGTTTTAAACTCATCTACCATAAATTGTATTTTAGAAACAGGTGCTAAAACTGCTGTAATTGCAGCTCTCTGTGCAATACAATTTGTGCCAGAAGTAATTTGCCCTTGCATCTTTGTACATGCTTTAGCGATCCATTCTGGTGCGCCGATATAACCAATTCTCCAACCTGTCATCGCAAATGCTTTTGCTAAACCGTTTACGGTAATGGTTCTGTCATACATGCTTTCTATTGCAGCAAAACTAAATGGTTTTGAATCGTAATTGATGTGTTCATAGATTTCATCTGATAAGATAAAAATCTTTGGATGTTTTTCTAAAACTGCTGCTAACGCTCGGTATTCTGTTTCACTATAAATAGTTCCACTAGGATTGTTTGGCGAGTTAAAGAAAATCATTTTTGTTTTAGGCGTAATTGCTGCCTCTAATTGTGCCGGAGTGATTTTAAAATCATTGTCAACAGAAGAAGGAATTTCTACATATGTTGCTTCACATAAAATAGCAATTGCAGAATAACTTACCCAATAAGGTGCTGGTAATAAAACTTCATCACCTGGGTTTAATAAAACTTGTGCAATGTTTGCAATAGATTGTTTTGCACCTGTAGAAACAACTATTTGACTAGGTTTGTAATCTAAGTCGTTATCGCGTTTAAACTTCGTGCAAATAGCTTCTTTTAATTCTACATAACCATCTACTGGGGTGTATGAACTATAATTTTGATTGATAGCTTCTATTGCTGCGTCTTTGATGAAATCTGGCGTATTAAAATCTGGTTCTCCCAAACTTAAACCGATAATATCTTTTCCTTCCGCTCTTAATTCTCTTGTTTTAGCAGCCATTGCTAAAGTTTGAGATACAGGTAAACTGTTAATTCTGTCCGATAATGGATGTGTCATTTTACTGTTGGTTGTTGTTGGTTGTTTTAGTTATGCTAATTCAGGATTTTGTCCTAAAACGCCCAAATGTCTAAAGTGTTCTATAATTGCTTTACGCATTGTTTCGTATTCATTATAAGGCAAATTAAATTCCTTGGCAGTTGCTTTTACAATTTTAGCTAATTTATCATAATGTACATGAGAAATATGTGGAAAAATATGATGCTCAACTTGATGATTTAAACCACCTGTATAAAAGTTTACCAACTTGTTGCTAGGTGCAAAGTTAGAGGTTGTGTATAATTGGTGGACTGCCCACGTGTGTTCTAAATTTCCATCTTTATCTGGAATTGGCATTTCGGTATTTGGTACAATATGTGCCAATTGAAAAACCAAACTTAAAATCATACCAGCAGTATAATGCATTACAAAAAAACCGATTAAAATTTTCCACCAAGCAACGTCTAAAACCAATAAAGGTAAAACAATCCAAAGTGCATAATACACAATTTTAGAGATGATTAATTTAGTCCATTCTGTTGTTGGATTTGGAAATTCACCGTAAGATAATTTACGTTTTAAATAGCTGTGCATTTGCTTAACATCAGTAGTAATTGCCCAGTTAATTGTTAACAAACCGTATAAGAATATAGAATAATATTTTTGAAGTTTATGAATTTTCAACCATTTAGAATGTTGTGAAAAACGGATGATTCTACCCGCATCTATATCTTCATCATGGTCTTTAACATTCGTAAATGTATGGTGTAAAACATTGTGTTGTACTTTCCAGTTATAAACGTTACCGGCAAGAATATAGATACTACTTCCCATTAGTTTATTAACCCATTTTCTTTTAGAAAATGATTCATGATTAGCATCGTGCATTACATTCATTCCAACACCAGCCATTCCAATTCCGGTAACAACCATTAAAACACCCATTAACCATTGAGGCATCGTAATTGTTAAGATCAAAATAAAAGGGACTAAAAATAGTGAAAACATAACAATTGCTTTCGTATACAATTTCCAGTTTCCAGTTCTTTTTATATTATTTTCTTTGAAATAGGTGTTTACTCTTTTGTTTAGAGTTCTAAAGAATTTCGCTTTATCTGCTCTCGAAAAGTTTATTGTTTTCATGTGTGTTGTCTATAATACTGCGAAAATATACTATTTATAATTGCTTCATATGATAAACGTTAGTTTTTGTAAAGAATTGTTGATTGCAAATAACTATTTTTGCAATTCAAAATTTTATTATTGATGGAAATTATACACAAATACTTTAAAGATTTAACAGCAATTCAAATTGAACAGTTTTCTAAACTTCAAGAATTATATAAAGATTGGAATTTAAAAATAAACGTAGTTTCTAGAAAAGATATAGACGAATTGTATTTGCGTCATGTATTACATTCTTTGGCAATTGCAAAAGTGGTGCAATTTAAACCAGGTTCGAAAGTGTTAGATGTTGGTACAGGTGGAGGTTTCCCAGGTATTCCGTTGGCAATTTTATTTCCTGAAACGCAGTTTCATTTGGTGGATTCTATCGGTAAAAAAATAAAAGTAGTAAATGAAGTTGCAGAAGGTTTAGGTTTAACAAACGTAAAAACGACAAATGGTAGAGTCGAAGAGGTTAAAGATACCTATGATTTTATTGTAAGTAGAGCAGTAGCGCACATGGAAACTTTTGTTCGTTGGACAAGAGGTAGAATTGCTAAAAAACAGAATCACGACTTAAAAAACGGAATTCTATATTTAAAAGGTGGTGATTTATCCGAAGAATTAAAATTATACACGTCTGCTACAATTTATGATTTAACAGATTACTTTGAAGAAGATTTCTATGAAACTAAAAAAATTGTTCATTTAGGAATGAAGTTTAAAGGGTAGGTTTTAGATTCGCTAACGGTGTTAGCGATATTTTTTACATCATTTTTGCTACTATTTCTTTCATCATTTTTGCAGCTAAGAAAGCCGTCATATTTTGAAAATCCCTATCTGGATTATATTCAACAATATCAGCTCCAATTACTTCTGTTTCTATGCTTTGAATTAAGTCAATAACTTGTCTAGAAGTTAATCCTCCAGGTTCGTGATGTGAAACTCCTGGAGCAAATGCAGGGTCAAAACCATCCATATCTAGAGAAATATATAACGGATTTTTAAATTTTGGTATTGTTGATAAATCCAAGTTTTTCATTTGATGTATTTCTACATTAAATTTTTCAGCTTGTTCTGCTTGATGTGTATTTAAGGTTCTTATTCCTACTTGAACTAGTTTTACTGCTAATCCATTTTCCATAATTCTTGCAAACGGACAAGCGTGTGAATAGGGGTCACCTTCAAAATTGTCATATAAATCACAATGTGCATCAATATGAAGAATATCCAATTTGGGATATTTTTCGAAATGTGCTTTAATTATCGGAAATGTAATGGAATGGTCACCGCCTAACGTAAAAACTTTTGCGCCTGAATCAAGGTGGGTTTTGGTTATTTTTTCGATATCAAAATAATTTGAAATTTCAAAGTCTCCTTTATCTTCAATTTTTGAATTTTCAATAGAAGTTAAGTTTTCTGCAAACATATTTGCAGAACCACAATTTAATGCTTCTCGAATTAAAGGTGGAGCGAGTTTAGGCCCTTTTTGATAAGAAGATTTTTCGTCAAACTGAATTCCTTGTATGATTATTTTATTCATTCTTGTTCTTTTTTAATTACTTACAACCTTAACATTGATTTAATGACCGTTTTAATAACAACTATAAGAAGACCCCAAGTTATATTTTTTTAAATTTACAAACAAACCAGATTTAAAAAGTCAAAAAATAAATAATATTTCTATTACTCCTTTATGCATCAGTTATTAGCTTTATTTTTTATTAAAAAATAGAGGAAGCTGTTTTTGTCGTAAATGTTTCTAAAAACAACATTCCTTTATAAGAATTTCCTTTTTCATTCAATTTCGGACTCCAAACAGCAATACAATATTTATCGGGATGAATCGCTATAATACCACCGCCAACTCCACTTTTACCCGGTAAACCAACCTTAAAAGCAAATTCCCCAGATTCATCATAAAAACCACAAGTAAGTAAAATTGCATTAATTCTTTTAGCCTGGCTCATTGTAAGAATTCTATGGCCTTTATTAGTAATGAAGTTATCGTCAGCTAAAAAAAGAGATATTTTAGAGAGCTCTTTACAGCTCATTTCTAAAGAACAGATATGAAAGTAAAAATCTAAAACTTCATCTACATCATTTTTTATGTTTCCAAAAGATTTTATAAAATTACAAAGCGCAATATTTCTAAAGCCAGATTTTTTTTCTGACTGTGCTACTTTTTCATTATATTTTAAATCAGTATTATTAGAAACCTCTTTGCAAAAGTCCAAAAAATCTTCTTTTGGGTTTTTAAGGTGACTGCATAAAACGTCACAAACTACAATTGCACCAGAATTTATAAAAGGATTTCTCGGTATCCCTAGGTTTGCTTCTAGCTGTAACAATGAATTAAAAGGATTTCCAGAAGGCTCAACATTAACTCTTTCCCATAATTTTGCATCCTCAAATTTGTATGCTAACGTCAGTGCAAATACTTTAGAAATACTTTGAATAGAAAACTTGGTATTAAAGTCGCCAACTCCAAAATTTTCTTTGTTTGTAGTTGTAATGTTTACACCAAAATTATCGGGAGAAACAGTTGCTAATTCAGAAATATAATTAGCGACTTCACCTGTATCATCAACGTTTTTTAATTCAAGATAAATGTCTTCAATTATTTTTTTATAATTTTCCATTGACACTGTATTATATTAGTTTTTACAAACTTATTAGAAAATTATTTAAGAAGCAACTTAAAGAATGAATCAAAAAAAAGGAACTACATTTATGTAATTCCTTTTCTACTATTTTATAAGATACTGAAACAAGTTCAGAATAACGACGTTTTTACAAAGCCTCTACAAACAAACCTTCGTCTGTTTTAGAAACTTTGGCAACGTTATTTTTAGTTAAGCCTTTTATCGTTTTATCCCATTTTTTGTTGGATAAACCAGATTGATTTTTTAAGTCATTTAAATCTATCTTTTCTGCTTTTGTGATAATTGCAAGTAGCTCTTTCTCTTCAGTTGTAAGCTCAATATCTACAGCGATTACCTTCTCTGGTCTCATTTGAGGGAAGAATAAAACTTCTTGTATCGATTGATTGTTGGTTAAAAACATAATTAAACGGTCCATTCCAATTCCCATTCCAGATGTTGGAGGCATTCCGTATTCTAACGCACGTAAAAAATCTTCATCTATAAATTCAGTCGCTTCATCATCTCCTTTTTGCGCTAATTTTAATTGATGCTCAAAACGTTCGCGTTGATCAATTGGGTCGTTTAATTCAGAATATGCATTCGCAACTTCTTTACCACAAATCATTAATTCAAAACGCTCTGTCAATTCTGGGTTGTCTCTGTGTTCTTTACAAAGTGGAGACATTTCTTTCGGGTAATCTGTAATAAAAGTTGGCTGAATGTAATTTCCTTCACATTTTTCACCAAAAATTTCATCAATCAACTTTCCTTTTCCCATGGTTGCATCAACCGGAATATCCATCGATTTTGCAGCTTCTCTAATTTCATCTTCCGTTTTTCCATTAATGTCAAAACCAGTAAAATGTTTTATAGAATCTGCCATGGTAACTCTTGCATATGGCGCCTTAAAATCTATTTGATGTTCTCCAAAAGTAGCTTCCGAAGTTCCGTTTACCGCAATTGCACAATGCTCTAGAAGTTGCTCAGCAAAATCCATCATCCAATTGTAGTCTTTGTAAGAAACATAGATTTCCATGGCTGTAAATTCAGGATTATGAGTTCTATCCATTCCTTCATTTCTAAAGTTTTTTGAGAATTCATATACACCATCAAAACCACCAACAATTAATCTTTTTAAATATAATTCGTTCGCAATTCTCATATATAATGGAATGTCTAACGAATTATGATGCGTAATAAATGGTCTTGCTGCTGCACCTCCAGGAATTGGTTGTAAAACCGGAGTTTCAACTTCAAAATAACCAGCATCATTAAAGAAAGAACGCATTGCATTAAACAATTTTGTTCTTTTTATAAATACTTCTTTCACGTGTGGGTTTACCACCAAATCTGCATAACGTTGTCTGTAACGCATTTCTGGATCGGTAAAGGCATCATAAGTAACACCGTCTTTTACCTTTGGCATTGGCAAAGGTTTTAAGGCTTTACTCAATAATGTAAAAGATTTTACTTTCACGGTTTTCTCTCCCACTTTAGTGGTGAATAACTCACCTTCAACGCCTATAAAATCACCTAAATCTAGTAATTTTTTAAAAACATCATTGTACAATGTTTTATCTTCTCCGGTACAAATCTCATCACGATTAAAATACAATTGTATTCTACCTTCTCCATCTTGCAATTGCGCAAAAGAAGCTTTTCCTTGTATATTAATCGACATTAATCTACCAGCAATAATTACCTGTTTACTTTCAGTATATTCTTCTTTTATTTCTTTCGAATTTGAATCGATTGGAAATAAATCTGCAGGATAAGGATTGATGTCTAAAGCACGTAACTTTACTAGCTTTTCTCTACGTACAACTTCTTGTTCTGATAATTGCATTTGATGTTTAAATTTTCTGATGTTTATTAAAGAAAGCAAAGATACAATCAAATGAATTAATAGACAATTGAGAATAAAATAAAAAACAGCAAGTATAATCGCGAATACGTAAAAACGTCGTATATTTGCGGGCTGTTTTTTGTTGAAAGCAGTATTTAGTTGTGTTGTTTTGGCATTTTAGTAAAAATGCCGTGGTTTTGTTAACCAATGGAAAGCTTCCCTTAAATGGGACGCTTTTTTTTTTGCTTATAATTTATGTTGTCATTGTGAATCATATTTTTTTGTTTCTTGTTGTTTTTGCTGTGTAGAGTAAATTTGTTACTGTTTTTTTTGATTGATTTCTTGCTTTAATTTTTTTACATTTGTTTAAAATCAATTGAAATTAAAGATGAAAAGAATATTTCTATTATTATGTATCCTCTTACTTAGCTCTTGTGCTACCAGTAAATTCAAAGAGAAATGGTTAAAAGAAAAAGCACCAAATACTTTTAAAGCAAGGTTCGAAACGACGAAAGGTAATTTTGATATTGTTTCAAGAAGACTTTGGTCTCCAAAGGGTGCAGATAGATTGTATCAAATGATAAAAAACGGATATTATACAGATGTTGCTATCTTTAGAGTCGTTCCAAAATTTATTGCGCAATTCGGAATTCATAATGACAGTGTCATACACAGAAGTTGGAGTGCAGGAATTGATGATGAACCGGTGTTGGCTAAAAATGATTCTATGACAATTTCTTTTGCGAGAGGAGGCGTTGGAACACGATCGAATCAGATTTTCATCAACCTAAAAAATAATAAAAGATTAGATAATCTAGCGTATTCTGGTGTTACAGGGTTTCCTGTCGTTGCAAAAGTAATTGCTGGTAAAGAAAACGTGTTAAAATTTTATAATGGTTATGGAGATAAATTGGGGTATAAACAAGACTCCATTACGAAGTTCGGAAACAAATTTTTAAGAGAGAAATTCCCAAAAGTAGATTATATCATAAAGGCGTACTTTATAAAATAATCTATTTTGATACTACTATAAACTAAAAACAACCAACAGTATTTACTGTTGGTTGTTCAATTTTTAAGTGTTTTATTTTGATAACTCTGTAAAGTATTTATAAAAATATGGAATGGTTTCAATCCCTTTTAAATAATTCCAAACGCCAAAATGTTCATTCGGAGAATGAATTGCATCTGAATCTAAACCAAAGCCCATTAAAATTGTTTTACTTTTTAACTCTTGTTCAAATAAAGAAACAATTGGGATACTTCCTCCACTTCTTTGCGGAATTGGAGTTTTTCCAAAACTAGTTTCATAAGCTTTACTTGCTGCTTGGTAAGCAATATTGTCTGTTGGTGTTACATAACCTTGTCCGCCATGATGAGGTTTTACAACAACTGTTACAGCATTCGGAGCGATACTTTCAAAGTGATTCTTAAATAATTCTGTAATTTCTTGCCAATCTTGATTTGGCACTAAACGCATCGATATTTTTGCGTAGGCTTTAGAAGCAATTACTGTTTTTGCACCTTCACCAGTGTAACCTCCCCAAATTCCGTTTACGTCTAAAGTTGGTCTAATAGCGTTGCGTTCGTTTGTAGAATATCCTTTTTCACCATAAACTTCATCAATGTCTAATGCTTTTTTATAATTTTCTAAAGAAAAAGGTGCTTTCGCCATTTCTGCTCTTTCTTCTGCGGATAATTCTTCTACATTATCATAAAAACCAGGAATTGTAATATGATTGTTTTCATCGGTTAAAGAAGCAATCATTTTGGTTAATATATTAATAGGATTTGCGACTGCTCCTCCATATAAACCAGAGTGTAAATCTCTATTTGGTCCTGTTACTTCTACTTCAACATAACTTAAACCACGTAAACCTGTCGTTATTGAAGGAATATCATTCGCAATCATTCCTGTATCAGAAATCAAAATAACGTCATTGGCTAATTTTTCTCTATTTCGAGGTACAAACCAAGCTAAACCTTCTGAGCCAACTTCTTCTTCGCCTTCAATCATAAATTTAACATTACAAGGTAAATTCCCTGTTGATGTCATGTATTCCAATGCTTTTACATGCATATACATTTGTCCTTTATCATCACAAGCTCCTCTTGCAAAAATTGCTCCTTCGGGATGAATTGCTGTTTTTTTAATCACAGGTTCGAAAGGAGGAGAAGTCCATAAATCAATAGGATCTGCAGGCTGCACATCGTAATGACCATACACTAAGATAGTTGGTAAATTTTTATCGATAATTTTTTCACCATAAATAATTGGATACCCTGGAGTTTCGCAAATTTCTACGTTGTCACAACCTGCTTTTTTTAGACTCTCTAAAACAAAATCAGCGGTTAATAAAACGTCTTTTTTATAAGCGGAATCTGCACTTACAGAAGGGATTTTAAGTAACTCGATTAGTTCATTTAAAAATCTTTCTTTGTTGTCTTTTATATAAGATTGAATGGTGTTCATTTGATATGTTTTTTTTTCTACCTCAAAAGTAGAAAAATAATAATGAACTACTTTGCAGTTTGGAACTATTGTTTATATTTGCACCCCAATTTAATTGGAAAGTTGCAGGCGTGGTGGAATTGGTAGACACGCTAGACTTAGGATCTAGTGCCGCGAGGTGTGAGAGTTCGAGTCTCTCCGCCTGTACAAACTAAGCCTTTCAGAGATTTTTCTTTGAAAGGTTTTTTTATTGGGTACAACATAGGTACAACAAATTGATTTTCCTTTAATTGCATTATATCCATATAGAGACTGATTTTAAAGGCTCAGAGCTGTTTATGGCATTAGAGATTGTCGAATAGTTTGTCAATGGTATAGAAAAAACATTAATTGAAAAGCAATAGAACGTATTTGATCGTAAGTGTTTCTCTAATAATCATTTTTATATTCACCTTTTTATTTTTTGATAATTTGAAATTTCTTGTCATTTTTAAAAACAGTACAATTTCATTTGTAAAAATGCGTATCAATAAAAAAGTAGCAACTGTTATATGAAAATAAAAAATAGACTTTGAAATAGCTATATACCAATAAAATAATTTATCAAATATGCTTCTGAAAAATAAGGATATTTTAATTTTTCATTAAGTTGGATGTAGTCTTTTTTAATAGGTTCTTTTAATTTTTTTGTTTTTGCTTCTGAATATAGGAGTACGCTGTATAATAATTTAATATAATCTTCATAGCTATATCTTATGTGATTCAAGTTAAATAGTTTGTTATATTTTTTCTGGCGACTGCTGTTATGAGTTAATTTATAATAAAACAGGTTCATTAGATAAAATAAGTTTAAATGATCTTCCTGGTAATAAAATAGTTTGTTTTCATCTAAATCTATAACCTTAATAAGATAGCGCATTAGCAGAATATTCTTTGTTGTAATTGCGGTAATCAAAAGCTCGAACGAATAGTCTAATAATAATGATTTTTTTACTGAATGTGTTTTATAATATTTATCTAGAATTGCATCTAAATTATCGTAGTTATTTGCCATTATTTTTATCGATAATAGCCTACTGCATAGAATTGGATGTGTGTTGGTATTAAAAGCTAAATCTTTAAATGAATCTGTAACGATTTTCTTATTTAAAAATTTCCTAAACTCTAGTATTGCCTTTGTGAAAATTTGAAGTTCTTGATTGTTTTTACTTTTATTAATAATTATTGTCCAAGTCGTATAATATCCATTAATATTTGAATAATCAACAAATATTAAGTAAACGCAACGTAAAAAGTTAGTATTATGTAATAATTCGTTGTCTTTTAAATGTTGATTTCTTAGTAGTAAACCAATTGAGTTTCCGATATGTAAAATTTCTGTATAAGAAAAATTCTCATATGCTAGTTCTTCTAAGTCAAATACTTGGCTTAAAACCTCATACTGTTTGTTATGAAGTAATTCCCTGGAAAGGATGATGATAAAGTTCACAAAATCTTCAGAACTTCTTTTTGTTTTTTGAACTAAATTAATTATTTCGACTTTATCAGAATCATACACGGTCCTAAAAATTAGTACTGATAAATTATTTGATTTTTCTTGTAGATGTGTTTGTGTAAAATGAATGTAATTCTTGTATCCAATAAATTGAGCCAAAACATTCAGCGTATTTTTGTTAGGCTTAACGTTTGGTGCTAAACCAAATAGACGTCTTATTGTGTTATAACTGATTTCAATATCAAGTGTTTCTAATATTGCATTTGAAAGTAATTCACAATCGCCTCTATTTAGAATTGTTTTTCCTGTTTTTTTTTTAATTTCCTGCTTTAGTACATGTATCATTTATGTATCAAATGTAGTGAATAATTCATGTAATTTTACAAGATTGCGTGTTGATAAATATCATTTAAAAAAAACCTTATCAAAAAAAAGAAAAAAAATCATCTGCTATATGAAAAAGAAAAGAATTTTACAGCTATTAAAAATTTTTCAACTATTTATTATGTTGCCTCATGAAATTTCTAAAGGCTCCAAAAGAAGAGCTTACGTGAGAATAAAAAAACTTATGATCGCAGCAAATTTACTTTAATTAGCTAATTGTTAATCACCTAGTATTCGTGTCTATTTTATAAGATAAAATTAATGAAAAAATGTCCAAGATGTAAGTCAACATCTAATCAGAGAATAAAGAGAGCTGTTGTGTCTAAATTAATTTATGGTAGTAAAGCTTATAGTTGTAATCCGTGTAATACGGACTTTCTCCATGTGCCATTTCTTAATTTTACTTTTCGAATTTAACTTTTTAAGATAATATGTTTTTTATAAAACATAAACCGTAGGGATATCTTTCTCTGTTAATTAAATACAGCGGTACAACAAAACCATTCATAGATTTTTCTTTGAAAGGCTTTTTTATGGAGTACAACTAATTGATGTTTTTTTCTAATTTTAACACTCCGAGAAACTAAAAGCTTATCTTGAAAAAAAATATTTATTAATGAAAGCAATTGTTTGCAGTAAATTCGGAACTCCGGATACCTTAAAGTATCAAGAAATTGAAACTCCAAATCCAAAAGAAGGAGAAATTTTAATCACTGTAAAAGCTTGTAGTGTAAACTTTCCTGACACATTAATTATTCAAGGAAAATATCAGTTTAAGCCAGAATTCCCTTTTTCCCCAGGAAGTGATGTTGCCGGAATTATAGAAAAAGTAGGCGAAAACGTAAAACATTTTAAAGTTGGTGATGCCGTTGTTGGCTTTATTCCTTTTGGGGGTTTTGCAGAAAAAGCAATTGTAAAAGCTACAGATTGTTTTCCAAAACCTAGAGGAATGTCTATGGTAAATGCCTCTGCTTTTTTATTGGCTTACGGTACTTCTTATCATGCTTTAAAAGATAGAGCAAGTTTACAAAAAGGAGAAACGATTTTAATTTTAGGAGCTTCAGGAGGTGTAGGTTTAACGGCTTTAGAGTTATCAAAATTGATGGGCGCAAAAGTTATTGCAGCTGCGTCATCCAAAGAAAAATTGGAATTGTGTAAACAATTTGGTGCAGATGAAGTGATCAATTATACAGAAGAAAATTTAAAAGACAGGGTAAAAGAATTGACAAACGGAAAAGGAGTTGATGTAATTTACGATCCTGTTGGAGGGGCTTTTTCTGAACAAGCTTTAAGAGCAATTGCTTGGAAAGGAAGACACTTGGTTGTTGGTTTTGCCAATGGCGAAATTCCTAAAATACCTATTAATTTAACCTTGCTAAAAGGCGCAAGTATTGTTGGCGTTTTTTGGGGAGCATTTGCTCAAAAAGAACCAAAAAAGAGTTTAGAAAATATTCAGCAATTATTAACTTGGTTTGTGAAGGGTGACGTAAAACCACATATAGACAAAACATATGCTCTAAAAGAGGCTCCAAAAGCTCTAGAAGATATGATGCAAAGAAAAGTAAAAGGTAAAATTGTAATTGATATGCAACTATAGTTTATCTAAAAAGCATCGTTAAATCGTTGCTTCTTCTTTATTTAATTATCAAAATTGAAGGAAGTCTACTATTATCTTTTTTTAAAAAGACGATTTAAAATAGAATGTTTTACCGATAGCTGTTTTTTAGAGGTTTCCTTCAATTAATGAAATACCAATTTTTCCATAGCGATTCTCATTTTTTCAGGAATTGAAACTGATTTTTTATCGGCTCTATTTACAAAAACATGTACAAATTCTCCAAAAGCAGAAGCTGTATTTTCTCCTTTTTTAAAAATTCCAACACCATAAGTAACAGCACTATTTCCTATTTTTTTTACATATAAACCCGCTTCTATTTTATCTGGGTACGCAATTGGAGACAGATAATTACAATTAGAATGTACAACAAAACCAATAATTGGTGCATTATGAATATCTAAACCTGCCTCTTCAATTAAATATTGATTTGCTGTTGTATCAAAATAAGAATAATAAGTAACGTTATTTACATGCCCGTAAACATCGTTGTCCATCCAGCGTGTGGTAATCGAATTAAAGTATTTGTAATCTTCTCGATTCATTGGTTTACCATCTGTCATCTTGTTTTCTTTTTAATATAAATTAGTCGAAAATAATAATTTGTCGAAGCGCATCACCTGCTGCTAATCGCTCAAAACCTTCATTAATATCGTTTAAGTGTAATGTGTGAGAAATTAATTTATCAACGTCTAATCGACCTGATTTATAAAGTTCAATATACGCAGGAATATCTCTTGAAGGTACACAGCTACCAAGATAAGAACCTTTTAACGTTTTTTCTTGACCCACCAACATTACTGGAGATAATTGCAATCGTGCATCTGGATGTGGTAAGGCTGCTGTTACAGTTGTTCCCCCTCTTTTGGTTGCTAGAAAAGCAAATTCTAAAGCAGGAATCGCCCCTGCAAATTCAACAGAAACGTCAACGCCTCCATTGGTTAACTTCATCAATTCTTCTAAAGCGCCTTCTTTTGAGGAATCTATGGCGTGATGTGCTCCCAAAGCCAAGGCTACTTTTCTCTTTTCTGGGTTTAAATCCGCTACAATAATTTTACTCGCGCCTGCTGCTTTGGCTCCTAGAACTGCGGACAAACCAACGCCTCCAAGTCCGACAATTAAAATGCTATCGCCAAATTTTAATTGAGCAGTATTTACAACTGCGCCAACGCCTGTTAAAACCGCACAGCCAAATAAAGCGGCGATATCAAACGGAATATCAGCATCTATTTTTACTAAAGAATCTACAGAAGCAACTGCATGTTCTGCAAAACCAGAAACGCCTAAATGATGATAGATGTATTTTTCGTTTTTATGAATTCGTTGATGACCTCCTAAAAGTGTTCCTTTTCCATTGGCTGCGGCTCCAGGTTCACAAAGTGCCGCACGACCTGTATGGCAATAAGAACAAGTACCACAAGATGGTAGAAAAGCAAAAATAACATGGTCTCCAACTTTTAACTTTTTAACGCCTTCGCCTAATGCTATAACTTCACCGGCAGCTTCATGTCCAAGTGCCATTGGTAATTGTCTTGGACGATCGCCATTAATTACAGATAAATCTGAATGACATAAACCCGCTGCTTTTATTTTAACAAGTACTTCATTAAAACCAGGAGCGTCTAATGTTACTTCTTCAATTTTAAGCGGTTTTGAAACTGTATAAGGTCGTTCCAAATACATTTCATGTAAAATTGCAGCTTTGGTTTTCATAAGATTAAATATATTTTTTTAAGTCAAACAGTTTTCTTCCGGAGTTGCTTTTTTTAATGTGCTGTTTATTTAGTAGAATCTGCATAAGCTTGTGCAATAAATTCTGCAACGCAAGCAGGTTTTTCTTGACCTTTTAATTCAAATGTTACTTTCATTTTATATCGAACACCTCCAGTAACATCGTTCGTAGAGAGTAATGAAACACGGCCTCTAAGTAACGAATCAACTAAAACAGGATTTATAAAACGAACTTTATCTAAGCCGTAGTTTAATCCCATAGAAATATCTGTAATTGTGTAGGTTTCAAAACAGAATTTTGATGCCAAAGAAAGCACTAAAAACCCATGAGCAATTGTTTTTTTAAAAGGCGAATGTGTAGCCGCCATTTCTGGATCTGTATGAATCCATTGATCATCTTCTGTTGTTTTTGCAAACGTATTAATTTGATCTTGTGTAATGGTAAACCATGCTGACAAACCCAACTCTTTGCCTACGTAGTTTTTTAAATCTGATAAATGTGGAATTTCTGTTGAATATGCCTTGTCTGTTAATTGTGCTTCACTCATAATTTTAGTATGTATAAATAATTCAGAATTGACTATATAGGCATTGATCCACCATTTGCATGTAAGGTATGTCCACTTATAAAACCTGCTTCTTTAGATGCTAAAAATAAATAAGCATACCCCATATCTTCTGGCGTTCCTATTCGTTTTACAGGAATCATTTCAATACCTGCTTTTACAATTTCATCTGGCATCGAATCGGTCATTTCAGATTTTATAAAACCGGGTGCTACCGCATTTACGGTTATGTTATATTTTCCAACTTCTCTACATAAAGAATGTGTAAATCCTACAATAGCAGCTTTACTTGCAGAGTAATTAGTTTGTCCAAATGCACCTTGGTATGCATTTATGGATGAAGCTGAAATGATTCGTCCGTAACCTGCAGCTTTCATGTGTGGTACAATTGCTTTGGCAGTTACAAATAATGAATCTACATTAACTGCCATAACGGTATCCCATTCTTGGCGAGTCATTTTTAAAAATGATTTATCTTTAATAACGCCTGCATTGTTGATTAATACATCAATCTTTCCGTGTTTATTTATAATTTCAGCCACTGCACCATCAACAGATTCTTGATTGGTAACATCTACTTTTTGATAAAAAATGCTACCTCCATTTGCTGTAATTCTATCAACTACTGGTTGTCCGTCCATTACATCCCATAAAGCGACAGTTGCGCCCTCTTTACAAAATACGTCACAGACTCCTTCTCCAATTCCTCTTGCACCACCTGTGATAATTACTACTTGTCCTTCTAATCTTTTCATTTTTAATGTATTTATTTTATCCAAAACTCCAGCCTTTATAATTGTTAGAAGCTTTTAATCTGGTCTCAAATTGATTGAGTAAGTTAGGGAAAAAATCAATACCCGTTTTTTGCTTTATTTCATTTATAGAATCCACAAAATAGACAACGGTTTGTTGCTTCTTTTATAATTAGAACTGTTGGTCAATAATTAAAACCTATTTTATCTGTAACATAAGTTTTAAGGGAAGAATTATTTTTGTTTGAGTATGATTTTTTCGAAATCACTCGTTCTTTCAGTGTGTAAAAATAAGTGTTGTGCTTCTTTTGGCGGAACGGTTAATTTCCTTTTTGTTAAATCGATCCAAGCTCCGTAAACTTTTATAACTGCTGATAATTTACCCGCTTCGTTAAATATTTCATGTACAATTTTCCAACGTTCATTATTTTCTGATAGACCAGATAATTTTATGTTTACAGAAATATCTTCACCAATATGAATTTCTTTTCTAAAGGAAGTTTCTTCAGTAAATAAAACCGGACCAATATTGTGTTTTGTAAATTCTTCGATAGAAAAATGATGTTCTGCAAAATAACGGATTCTTACTTCTGCGGCATATTCATTATATGCTGTATGACGCATATGTCTGTTTGGGTCAAAATCAGACCATTTTGTGGGAAATGTTACTTTAAAACTCATGTTGTGAAATTAAAAAACCTGATACGTTTCTATAACATATCAGGCTCTTATGTGACTATTTTTATGTTTTTAATTCTTTATGATTTCTGTTTTACTTTTTAGTTTTAATTCACTTAAAACATTTAAAGCCTCAGATACGTACATGTCTTTTGATAAATTTTTATGCCATGCCATTCTTTTATCAGCTAAATCTTTATTGTCTTTAAATAATGATTGCTCGTATTTTGGTGAAGAATACGTAAGATCTGATTTGTAATCAAAAACTGATTTAAACTTTTTAGCTTCATTTTCTTTTTCTTCAGTTTCTTTAAAAAACTTTTTAAAGTTTAAAGAATAAGAGTTCTCTTCTTGATTTTTCTTGAGCCATTTTGCATATTCATTGATCAACTTAAAGTTCGTGTTAGAAGCAATTCGTTGTTTGCTATTATAAATAACATCTGCAAAATTAGCGTATGAATTTGCTTGTGTATAAGTTGCTTTTGGCACTTTGTCCCAAGCTAAAGCGCCTTCTAAATCACGCTCACCTACTTCCATATAGCTATACCTACTTGGCATTGCAATATCTGAATAAACGCCTTCTTTTTGGGTCGAACCACCATTTACTCTATAGAATTTTTGAATGGTCATTTTTAAGTATCCTAAATCTTTTTCGTAATTTGGATAAAACTGATTGATTGGTAAAATATTTTGTACAGTTCCTTTTCCATACGTTTGATTTCCGCCTAAAATAACAGCTCTTTTATAATCTTGCATTGCAGCAGCAAAAATTTCTGACGCTGATGCAGAAAACTCATTGACTAAAATAACCAAAGAACCATCCCATTGAACTTGTGGGTCTATATCCTCTTTTATAATTGGTCTTTCTCCTCTGTATTTTACTTGTACAATTGGACCTTCATCAATAAATAGTCCTGAAATTTCAATAGCAGTTTTTAAAGATCCACCACCATTATTTCTTAAATCAACGATTAAACCAGTAACATTTTCAGCTTTTAATCGCTCAATTTCTTTTTCCATGTCTTTGGCAGAATCTCGAGAGGTTTCGTCTTGAAAATCGATATAAAAACTTGGCAAATCGATGATTGCATATTTTTTGCCATTTTTCTCTACAATACTCGATTTCACAAAGGTTTCATCTAATTGAACAATGTCTCTTATAATTGAAATTACTTTTATAGAACCATCTAATTTTTTCTTCACGGTCAATCGAACTTCAGTTCCTTTTTTCCCTTTGATAAATTTTATGGCATCATCCAAACGCATACCAACAATATCTAAAGGCTCTTCGTCACCTTGTGCAACTTTTAAAATAATATCACCAGCTTCTAATTCTCCTTGTTTCCATGCAGGACCTCCAGAAACCAATTTAAAAGTATGTGTGTAGATTCCTTTTTTCTGTAAACGAGCTCCAATTCCTTCTAGTTTTCCAGACATACTTTGATCAAAACGTTCCTTGATTCTTGGCGCCATATAAGTAGTGTGTGGATCAAAAGCCCCAACAACTGAATTTAAAAAAGTAGAAAACCAATCATCATGTTCTAATTCTTCAATTCGGATGTACAATTCATCCATATTTTTTAGAACTTCTGCTCTTGCTTCTTTTTCTAAAGTATCAAAAGATTTTACTTTAAAAGTTTTATCCTTTTTTACTTTTGCTGTCTGAAGTTCTGTTTGTTCTTGAACTCTACCTAGTGTTTGTAATTTTAATTGTTTTCTCCAGTAATCAATTAATTGATTGTCGTTTTCTGCAAACAAGACTTTCTCATAATCGATATCAATAGTTTCTTTTTTTCTAAAGTTAAAAGGTTGTTCTAGTAATGTTCCATAATAAGATTTAGCGTTTTTAATTTTAGCTAAAAAACGACTATAAACCAATTTATAGAAAGTTAAATCGTCTTGTAATAATTGATTGTCGATTTCATATTTATATTGAGAGAATTCTTTAAGATCTTCTTGTGTAAAATAACGTTTGCTTGGGTCTAAGCCATCAATAAAAGAGCTGAAAACTTGTTCAGAAAATTCGTCATTCATCTCTTTAACGACAAAATGACCACGAGTTAAAATATTTTTTAATACAAGAATTAAAACCCTATCTTTTTCTGGATCAGGAACGGTATTTTTATCCGATGCATTTGCTGCAAAGCTATTAACTACTATAATAAGTGCTAATAATACAGTACTAAACTTAAATTTGATATTCATAAATCTTTCGTCGTTAATTACTTTTTAAGTTTGAACTACTAAAATAGCGCCAATTTTTTAAATAAGGATTTCTTTTTTTTAAAATTCCTATAAGAGTTTCAGAACCTATATTTTTTTCTTTGTTTGATGCTCTTAGAATGCGATCAAAAAACAGATAATACAGCTTTACAATGTTACATAATTTTAGACGGATTTATTCTTTACAAAATGTTAAAAAGAAAATCGTTTAAATAAATTACATTTGTATTTAAAACCACAAGAATGCAAGAGAAACCATTAATTTTAATAACAAATGATGATGGGATTACTGCTCCGGGAATTAGAGCACTTATCAAAATAATGAATAAAATTGGAGAAGTTGTCGTGGTTGCTCCTGATAGTCCACAAAGTGGGATGGGGCACGCAATTACCATCGATAATGTGTTAACCTGCAATCCTATTACGATTGATGATGGTCCGCAATTAGAATATACCTGTTCAGGAACTCCTGCGGATTGTGTAAAAATGGCGATTAGTGAGATTCTAAATAAAAAACCAGATTTATGTGTTTCAGGTATAAATCATGGATCAAATTCTTCTATAAATGTTATTTATTCAGGTACAATGAGTGCTGCAATTGAAGCAGGAATAGAAGGAGTTCCTGCAATTGGTTTTTCGTTGTTAGATTTTAAATGGCATGCAGATTTTATTGCTGCTGAAGAATTTGTAAAAAATATTACCTTAAATACCTTATTAAATGGGTTGCCAGAAGGAATCGTTTTAAACGTAAATATTCCTAGTTTAAAAAAAGAAGAAATAAAAGGAGTTAAAATTTGTAGGCAAGCGAATGGTGTTTGGAAAGAGAATTTTGACAAACGTAAAAGTCCTTTTGGAAAAGAATATTATTGGCTTTCTGGTGAATTTATTAATAAAGACAAAGGTCAAGATACTGATATCTATGCATTAGAAAATGGATATGTTTCAATTGTACCTGTTCAGTTCGATTTAACCGCACATCATATGATTCAAAAATTAAACTCTTGGGAACTTTAAAAAAAGACATTCTTATTGGCATTTTAATTTCTCTTTTTGCAACTGCAGGAGGCGTTTTCTTCTACCTAGAATATTTTTCTATGTACAGTTTTCAGGATACTTTAAAAATGATTAATGACGGAGATTTGTACGGAAAAGTATTATCGTTAGCTGCTGTTCCTAATTTATTTGTATTCTTTATTTTTATCAAAAAGAAACAAGACAATAGAGCAAAAGGAGTTTTATTTGGTACAATCTTAATAGCCTTAACAACATTAATTCTAAAGTTTTTCTAAATGAAATATTACATTATTGCAGGAGAAGCTTCAGGAGATTTACATGGTTCTAATTTAATGAAAGCATTGTATAAAGAAGATACAAATGCAGATATTAGATTTTGGGGTGGAGATTTAATGCAAGAAGTTGGCGGAACTTTAGTCAGTCATTATAAAGAAAGAGCTTTTATGGGCTTTTTCGAAGTGTTAAAAAATTTATCGAAAGTAGTCGGTTTCTTAAAGTTTTGCAAAAAAGATATCGCCCAATATCAGCCAGACGTACTTGTTTTTATAGATAATTCAGGCTTTAATTTAAGAGTTGCGAAATGGGCAAAACAACAAGGTTTTAGAACTAATTATTATATTTCTCCACAAGTTTGGGCAAGTAGAGCAGGTAGAGTTAAAGACATAAAAAGAGATGTAGATAAAATGTTTGTAATTCTTCCTTTTGAGAAAGAATTTTACGAAAAGAACGATTATAAAGTACATTTTGTTGGGCACCCTTTAATTGATGCAATTGCTGATCGAAAACAAGTTGATGTAGCTAAATTTCGTAAAGAACATCATTTAGGCGACAAACCAATTATTGCTTTATTGCCAGGAAGTAGAAAGCAAGAAATTACAAAAATGCTGTCTGTAATGTTGTCTTTGGTTGATGATTTTACAGCGTATGAATTTGTAATCGCAGGTGCTCCAAGTCAAGATTTTTCTTTTTATCAAGAAATAATTGGCACTAGAAAAGTGAGTTTCATCAACAATAAAACCTACGATTTATTAAGTGTTTCTACTGCTGCATTAGTCGCTTCAGGAACTGCAACTTTAGAAACGGCTTTGTTTAAAGTGCCACAAGTGGTTTGTTATAAAGGAGGAAATATCTCCTATCAAATTGCAAAAAGAATTATCACTTTAAAATTTATTTCTTTGGTCAATTTAATCATGGATAAAGAAGTGGTAACAGAGTTAATTCAGAATGATTTTACAAAAGCCAATCTAAAAACGGAGCTTACTAAAATTTTAGATGAAAATTATCGTGAGAACTTGTTCTTAGAATATTTTGAACTAGAGAAAAAACTAGGAGGAAAAGGAGCTTCCGAAAAAACTGCAAAATTGATTACTGAAAATTTAGAGGCATAATTTTTTCTAAAAATATTGTTGTAACTTTATTTCGCTATGAAAAGGTTACTTAATTATTTACCCTTCCACTTTGTGGTACTCCTATTTTTAGGAATTTACACACAATTCTATCATCAATTTTGGAAATTTGGATTTCTGAATTTGCTTCTTTTAATTGCCATTATTTCTGTTTTTTTGGTACTTCTTAAATCTAAGAAAATAATTACTTTTTTATCTTTTATTTTGCTCTATTTGATAGGCATTTCTGCGGTCTATTTTAATAACGATGTTCATTATAAAAACTATTATCAAAATTATGTAGGAGAAAATTCTACCGTAATTTTAAAAGTTGATAAAGTTCTAAAAGCAGGTCTTTTTAATGATAAATATACCGTGTCGATTGTACAAGTTGACGGTGTAATAACAAAGGGAAAAGTATTACTGAATATTACAAAAGACAGTTTAGTAAAGCCTTTAAGTGTTGATGAATTACTATATGTAAAACCAAGCTTTCAAGAATTAAATGCTCCATTAAACCCACATCAATTTAACTATAAAAACTATTTAGTAAAACAAGGAATTCATCAACAATTATTTTTAGGAAATGAACAATTTAAAAGAATCGGTTTTCAAGGTTTTTCTTTACAAGGGATATCAGCAAAATTTAGAAATTTAGTTCAAGAATCCCTTAAAAAACATCATTTTAAACCTGATGAATTAGCAGTGATAAACGCATTGTTGTTAGGGCAAAGGCAAGATATCTCGAAACAATTAATTGCTGATTATTCTAGTGCAGGAGCAATTCATATTTTAGCAGTTTCTGGTTTACATGTGGGTATTATTCTGCTTATTTTAAATTGGCTTTTTAAACCTTTAGAAAGACTAAATAAAGGAAGGTTCATTAAAACTGTTTTGGTGGTTTTATTCCTTTGGATGTTTGCTTTTGTCGCAGGGCTTTCAGCTTCTGTTGTAAGAGCCGTAACCATGTTTACTTTTTTAGCAATTGGTTTGTCTTTTCGGCGAAAAAATATAATAGAATTTTCTTTAATCGCATCGATGTTTTTCTTGTTGATTGTGAAACCGATGTTCTTATTTGATGTTGGTTTTCAATTAAGTTATTTAGCTGTTTTTGGCATCGTTTGGGTGCAACCTCTATTGTATAAATTGTGGAATCCAAAACTAAAAATAGTTGATAAATTTTGGCAATTGCTAACCGTTTCTTTTGCTGCTCAAGCAGGAATATTACCGTTGAGTTTGTATTATTTTCATCAATTTCCAGGGCTATTTTGGATGTCTAATTTAATCATCATTCCTTTTTTAGGAGCGATTTTAATTGGCGGAATTGTAATTATTTTTCTTTCATTAATTGGTTTTTTACCTCAATTTATAGCCACTATTTACGGATTTGTAATTGCACAAATGAACAATTTTGTTGGTTGGATTTCTCTTCAAGAACAATTTTTATTCAAAGACATTTCACTATCCTTTTTAATGATGATTGCTTCCTATCTATTCATCATTTTTTTAATTCGTTTTTTGATGGAAACATCATTAAAAAAAAGTAGCTATTTTTTAATTTCAATCGTAATTATTCAGACTGTTTTTGTGTTCGAAACACATCAAAAGAAAACAAAGACCGGGTTTATTGTTTTCCATAAAAGTAGAAGTTCAGTTTTAGGTATTAGAGCAGGAGCAGAGCTTTTAGTCTATCATAATTTAGATAGTTTAGACATTAGAAAATCTAATTTAATGACTTCGTATAGAATTGGAGAAAATGTAGCTCAACATTTTAAAACTCAAGAAGCTGCTATTTTTAAACTTGAAAATGAACATCTTTTATTGATTGATAGCTTAGGTGTTTATCAACTTAATAATTTAAAAAACCCAATTATTGTGTTGCAATATTCCCCTAAAATAAATTTAGAAAGATTGATAAAAACCTTGCAGCCAAAACAAATTATTGCAGATGGTAGCAATTACAAAAGCTATGTAAGTAGATGGAGAATTGTTTGTAAAAAAGAAAAAATTCCTTTTCATTATACAGGCGAAAAAGGCGCTTTTATGATGAAGTAATAATTTCTACACGTATTATTTTATAGACAATAAAATATAAAATATATTTGCAACAATCATTAAAACAAATTGAATGCAATTAAAAAACGTCGTACTTATATTTCTTGTCCTGTTTTTAGTTAATTGCCAAAGGGATAACTCATTAGTTATTCCGAATACCGATGCAGATAATGGTGGTTTGTTTTTTCCTGAAGGATTTGGAGCCTTGGTTGTGACGAATGGCGTTGGAGAAAGCAGACATTTAGCAGTGAATACGAATGGCGATATATATGTAAAATTACGCACGAGTGATGGCGATAAAGGTAACGTTGCATTAAGAGATACTAATGGTGATGGGAAAGCAGATATTATTGAACGATTTGGAGATTATCCAAACGACGGTAGATTTGCAACTGAAATGCGAGTTCATAAAGGCTACTTATATTTTAGTTCGGAATTGGTGATTTATAGACAAAAATTAACACCCAATAAATTAATACCCGAAGGAAAACCTGAAATATTAGTTAAAGATCCTTATCCAATTAGATGGCACAATGCGAAATCTCTTGCTTTTGATAATAATGGCGGTATGTATGTAACCTTTAGTGCGCCAACGAATGCTTGTGAAGAATATCGACCAGGAAGTAACCCAACGGATGTTGTTAAAGGCGAATATCCTTGTACACAATTAAATATTCTTGCTGGTATTTGGAAATTTGACGAAGACAAGTTAAATCAAAAAAAATCAGAAGGAAAACGATTTGCAACAGGATTAAGAAGTATTGTAGGAATGTCATGGAATGATGAAGACAATAGTTTGTATGCTATAAATCACGGAAGAGATTATTTAAACACACGAGCACCACAATATTTTAGCGAATGGGAAAACACCGTTTTACCAGCTGAGGAATTTATGAAAATAAAAGAAGGTGACGATTTTGGTTGGCCATATACCTATTACGATCACTTTAAAGAAAAAAGAATGCTAGCACCTGAATATGGAGGCGATGGAATTAAAGTAGCCAATGGATATACGGATCCATTAATGGGAATGCCTGCACATTGGGCACCAAACGATTTATTGTTTTATAAAGGAAGTCAGTTTCCAGCACGTTATAAAAAAGGCGCTTTTGTAGCATTTCATGGTTCAACAAACCGAACACCTTATCCACAAGCTGGTTATATAGTCGCTTTCATTCCTTTTGAAAATGGAAAACCAACAAAGAAATGGGAAGTGTTTGCAGATGGTTTTACAGGTGCAGACACTATTGTATCTATGCAAGATGCTAAATACAGACCAATGGGATTAGCAGAAGGACCAGATGGTTCTCTTTATATTTCTGAATCTAAAGAAGGTAAAATATGGCGTGTTATTTTTGAAGGAGATACCACTTCGTTTGGAGCAGCTCAACTTGAGGCAATGGAAAAGCGAAAATCAAGAAGTTATATTAAGATGCCTGTTGAGAATACTGATAAAATTATTGTAAACCAAAAGATGAATTAGTAATCTTTTAATTGAAACGGTATTTAATAGAAGCGCCAGTATAATAATTGCTAGGTTCGCCAGGATAATAATATCTAGGCGCATTCCCACCAAAACTACCCGCATTAATTAATAACATAGAAGCATATTTTTCATTAAATATGTTATTAAGTCCTATAAAAACATCAAACTGAAGTTTTTTTGAATCGTTGGATTTATAACCAATCTTTGAATTTACCAGTTGGTAACTTTCTGAATAAAGAGTATTGTCATCTCTCATCGGTATTTTACCTATATAATTATAGTTTATCAAACCGTATAGTCCAAATTTGGTATCAAAATTTAACCTAGAGTTTAATGTGAATTCAGGGACTCCAGTTAAGTCATTTTCAGAATAATCTTCAGTATCATCTATGAAAGTATCGAATTTAAAGTCATTATAAGAAAGAGCACTATTACCAAAAATTCTCAGATTTCTTGTATTTAGTACACTATATTTTAAACCAAATTCAATACCATTATAAGTTGTTTTTCCAGCATTAACTCCGATATATTGGTCATCTGAAGTTCGTCGAGCAACAAGCAAATCTTTTACAACCATTCTATAAATTGCCACATCATAATGAAGTGTCTTATTTAAAATATCTCCACGACTACCAATTTCATAGTTCCACCCACTTTCAGGTTTAATAGTTGTGTTTATTAATCCGTCAGGTAACAACGTTTCTTCCAATGAAGGAGGAGAAAAGCCATGACTTATCGAAGAATATAAAATTGAATTTGCTGATAATTGATGCGTGAATCCAAATTTTGGAGAAAGAATTGTATTAAAATTATAATCCCCCGAAACATCAATATCATTCTCCGTAAACAAGTCGTTTAAGGTGTATGAAGTCGCATTTATATTAAATCCGAAAGTTGCTATGGTGTTTTTAGAAAGCTGATAGTTTGAATCAAAAAACAAGTTTATATAACGTCGTTTTTCTTTAAAATTAGAAAGTAAATTTCCTTGTACAGACCCTGTTTCTGGCGGAAAATCGTTGTATAAATTTTTATAGGTTTGATAGGAGTTTGAATCCTTAAATAATTCTCCGCCAAGTGTCCAATTAAGTAATTTATTAAATAATTCCAATTTAGAGATAACTCGAGTTCGCAATCCGATTCCTTTTGTGGTTTCGGATAAAATATTAAAAGGACGAGGTTCATAAGCGTTTAAAAAGGAAGTAAATACACTCGTTTTTTGTTTTGTATTCTCATTGTAAAGATGCTCCCAAGAGAGACCAAATAATCCTTTTTTATAATCTTCAAACCCTTTTGATTTTCCCCAAGTAAAAGCAGCAGATGTAGGGTCGTTTAAGTAATTGTCCTCATTAATAGAACTTGGAATAAATGCTTTTAAATCGATATAACTTCCCAATAAAGTAAGTTCATTCGAATCATTAATAAAATGTTTTGAAGCTATTGTGATCGTTTGTCTATCCGTTTTGTTATTGTTTCTATAACCATCGCTATGAAGATTCGAATAGGTGATTTTAGCTTTGTTTTTTTGATGACCTAAGTTCGCTTGCACTACGTGTTTTTGTAAACCAAAAGAACCAAAAGTGTACTTTGTATTTATAGACGTATTTGTGAATATTCCTTTATTTGGAATTAATTGAATAGTACCTCCTAATCCTGCGCCATAAATGCTCGAGGAAGGTCCTTTTAAGACTTCTATTCTGCCCAAGGTACTCATTTCAATATCCTCAATTGTTGACGCTCCAGAACCGTTAGTAAGCGGTATGTCTTCGTAGTAAGCTCTAATTTTACTCGTTCCGTATAAATTTCTAGAACCAATTCCGCGTATTGTTATTCTATTCGTTGTTAAAGTTGCGTTATGCATATAAACACCAGGAACCGTATTTAATATTGGTGCGATGTTTACATTATTATGACTGTTGATTTCATAAGAATTGATGATGGTAATCGCTGAGGGTAATGAGTTTAGTTTACTCTGAAAATTGTTTGAGGTGATTATTATTTCGTTTAAACTTTCTCTTAAAGGTGAAAGTTCCAGAATCTGAAAAGGCACATGATTTAAGTATTTCGTTTTAGAAGTATAGTCTTCTATGAAAAAGGTATACGTACCAGGTTTCGGAAGTGAAAATTTTCCATGTAAATCAGTTAATGTTGTAAATGTACTATCTGAACTGGTTATTTTAACATGCATCAATCCAATAGAATTTCTGTTATCGACAACTTTACCTTCTAGTTTTTGGGCAAATGATTGATGGACTGTAATTAGAAATAAAAATAAGAAAGAAAGGTGTTTCATAAAAAATCAAATTTAGTAATGTTTTGATATATCCTCCCTATAAAAATAACAAAGTTATTTTTCTTTCTAAAGTTTTTATTTAGGGAGTCTGAAACTATTTTATGAGCATACATAGTAAACCCCATTTTATTACACAGGTAAAAAAATGGGGTTTATATGATTCGTAAAAACAAGAATTAATTAGTTTTTAAAGACTGGTTTAAAAGCATTGTAATAGGTATCAAATTTTGCTTGACTTGTTAATGTTTTATGCGTGTCGTTTATGAAAATTTTAAGGTAAAATTCTAGTTGTTGCGCATCATGAAAACCTCTTAACGGGATAATGAGATCACTTTTTTCATTTAAAAAGACAATTGTTGGATATGCATTTACTCCCATGAAATTTGCAAATTCATGAGCGCTATTTCTTTTGTTTGCCTTCCTTTTATCATAATTAGGGTTTCCATAAGAAGCCTCCTTGTAGTTTACCATTTCATCTCCTTCACCATTAAATTTAACGGCGTAATAATGCTTGTTTACAAAAGCAACAACATCTTTATTATGAAATGTTTTTTTGTCTAAAAGTTTACAAGGTCCACACCAATTTGTGTAAACGTCTATCATTATTTTCTTTGGGGTTTCTTTCTGAAGTTCTAAAGCTTCGTTTAAAGAAATCCAATTTATTTCTTGTGCTTTTATATTGTTACTAAAAGCGATGATTGCTAAAAGGAAAATTATTTTTTTCATATTTTATAAGTCGAAAATAATGTATCAGATTTACAAATTATCTAATACCGTGCATTAATTTTTTTATCAAAGGGTTTAATACTAAAAAGATTAACCCAACTACAGCTGGAATTATTGTAAAAATTAGAAAGAAAAATGACATCGAATGTTGTTCTACAATTGAGTCAATAGATTTCCCTATAAAACCAGCTAAGAAATTACCTATAAAATTAACCAAGTACCAAATACCAAACATCATTCCTATCTTTTTAGCAGGAACTAATTTAGAGACATAAGATAAGCCTACAGGAGAAACACATAATTCGCCCATAGTGTGTAGTAGATAAGCGATCACTAGCCAAATAATACTCACTGAAGCAGTTTTTGCGCCTTGAGGAATGCCATTAGCGCCATATGCTAATGCTCCAAACCCAATTCCTAATAACAGCATTCCGATTCCGAATTTTATTGCTGCTGGTGGATTGTATTTGCTTTCCCACCATTTCGAAAATAAAGGAGCTAATCCAATAATAAATAATGAGTTTAAAATTAAGAACCAAGATGCTTCTATTTCTGCATTGTCTTTAGGTATAATAATCGTCAATTTCCAAATTGCAATTCCCCAAATGGCTAAGAAACTAATTCCTAAAATAATGTTAGATAGCGATATCTTTTTAAATGTTTGTGCAAATAGTTTTAATAAAACCCATGAAATGATTCCTAAAGGAACTATCGTTATTAACGTGTCAACAATTTTAAAAATTAAAGCGGAGTTTCCTTCTAAAGTACGTTGTGTATAATCACTGGCGAAAATGGTCATCGAACCACTGGCTTGTTCAAAAGCTGTCCAAAAGAAAACGGTAAAGAAAGCTAAAAGACCAACAACAATGTAACGGTCTCTTTGTACGTTTGTAGGAACAACTACCTCTTCTTTTGTGTCTTCTGTATTTTGAATAGCATCAGATAAGTCGACCTTTATTGAAGGGGAAATACCAATATTTCCAAAAATGATTCTTCCAAACCAAAACTGTAACGTTCCTAAAAACATAAATATTCCAGCCAATCCAAACCCCCATGCATAACTTAAGTTACTAGCCAAAAATCCACATAATAAAACACCTAAGAATCCACCTGCGTTTACTCCCATATAAAAAATGGTAAAAGCGCCATCTTTTCTGTCTGGATATTTATCATATAAACCACTAACAATAGAAGTAACATTGGGTTTAAATAAACCATTACCAATAATTAATAAGCCAATACCAATGTATAAAGTCGTTTCAGTTTCCATTGACATAGCAGCGTGACCTAGCGTCATCGCTAGAGCACCAAGGGCAACAGCTTTTTGATATCCTAAAAATTTATCAGCAATAATTCCACCAATTAAAGGTGTTAAATAAACAGTACTCGTGTAAATCATTAATAAACCTACAGCTCTTTCATTACTCCATCCCCAATTTTTTACTAGGAATAATACAAAGATTGCACGCATTCCGTAATAAGAAAAACGTTCCCACATTTCTGTGAAGAATAATACAAAAAGCGCGGGTTTATGATTTAATAAACTAAATTCTTTATTTGTTGCTGTGCTCATGGAGATTGTTTTAGAATTCAAAAAAAACCTCATAAATTTTAATTTATGAGGTTTTGAATATATTTTTATTTTAGTTATCTGCTAATTCGAAACCTTCTGTTTCTTCATTTTTTGTTCCTTGAAGATCTTCAGCACCGTGTGTTAAACGTTTTAAAGGTTTTAAAATAGCAATAATTAATAGACCAAAAATAGTACATGTAATTGCAATTCCAGTAAACACTTCGAAATCACCTGCGTTTTCTGAAAGACCACCAATTAGTCCTGCAACTTTATTTCCTAAACCTGTCGCTGCAAAATAGGCTCCCATCATAAATGAAGCATATTTTACAGGAGCTAATTTTGTGATAAAAGATAATGCAACTGGCGACGCACATAGTTCTCCAATAGTATGAAAAAGATACGCTAAAACTAACCAAATCATCGCTGATTTTTCTGCTACTTCACTACCGTTCATTAATACTTCTGATGCAGCTTTACTCATAAAGAAAAACCCAAAAGCCATAATAATTACACCTATTGCCATTTTAAATATTGACGAAGATTCTTTTCCTTTATTTTTCCATTTATGCCAAAAACTCCCAACAGCAGTTCCTAAAACGATTATGAAAAATGCATTAATAGATTGAAAGACTGCAGCAGGGATTTCATTTCCAATAAAAGGTAAAGAAAATGATAAAAGTCTGTCAGTTTTCTGTTCTGTATATAAACTCATTAAACCACCAGCTTGTTCAAAAGCTCCCCAAAACACAATAATAATTAAGAAAGATAAAAACATTACTAACATTCTATCTTTTTCTACTTTGTTTAAAGGTTTCTTTAATAAATCTTTATTTGGTGAATCTGCTTTTCCTATAAATTCTCCAACAGTACCTAAGTATTTTATACCGTACATATATACTATTTGACCAATTGCCATTCCTATTCCTGCTAAGCCAAATCCATAATGCCAACCATATTTAGCAGCAACAGCTCCTACAATTAAGGCTCCTAAAAAAGCGCCTAAATTTATACCGATATAAAAGACATAGAATCCTTTATCTCTTCTTTCGTCTCCTTGTTTATATAAACCACCAACCATTGTAGAGATATTTGGTTTTAGAAACCCAACCCCAATGACTATAAATATAAGACCTGTAAAAAATGCCCATTGTGCATTTATAGCTAGAATACTATGACCAATACAAAGTAAAATTCCTCCTAGCATTACGGCTTTTCTCTGTCCTATAAATTTATCTGCAATCCAACCTCCAGGAATTGATGTGAGGTAAACAAACATGGTGTAAGTTCCATAGAAAGAAAGTGTTTCTCCGTTTGACCATCCAAAACCAGATTGTGGATCTCCTAAAATAATTGGTGCAGCAAGATATAATGTTAGAATTGCACGCATCCCGTAATAAGAAAATCGTTCCCACATTTCAACAAAGAATAAGACATATAATCCTACTGGATGTCCAAATAATTCTTTTTCATGTGGTTGTTTTGTTAAATTATTCATAAGCTTATCCTTTTGTTTCTATTGGTTTAGTTAACTTTATTTAAATGTTCTTGAATGAAATTTGTCATTTTTGTATACAAGTTCAAACGAGTATTTTTTCCTTTGTAAATTCCGTGAGTTCTGTCTGGTACAATAAACATATCGAATTGTTTGTTGGCTTCAATTAAAGAATTTATCATTCTATAAGTATTTTGTACATGCACATTGTCATCTCCTGTTCCATGTACTAATAAGTAGTTTCCTTTTAATTTTTCCGCATAATTTACAGGCGAATTTTCATCATAACCTGCAGGGTTTTCTTGCGGAGTTCTTAAAAAACGTTCTGTATAAACGCTGTCATAAAAACGCCAAGAAGTTACAGGTGCAACAGCAATCGCAGTTGTAAAAATATCACTTCCTTTTAGCAGTGAATTTGTACTCATGTGTCCACCAAAGCTCCATCCCCAAATACCAATGTTATTTTCATCAATATAAGAACGTTCTGCTAGTTTTTTGGCTGCAGCAATTTGATCTTCAGTTTCAAATTTAACCAAGTTTAAATACGTTGATTTCTTGAAGTCTGCACCTTTAAAACCAGTTCCTCTTCCGTCGACACAAACTATAATCATACCTGTTTGTGCTAACATATTATGCCAATAATCATTACTTGCATTCCATCTGTTTGCCACTTGTTGTGATCCTGGACCTGAGTATTGAAACATCAACATTGGATATTTTTTAGTGGCATCAAAATCAGCAGGTTTTAGCATCCACATATTTAAATCATTTCCATTAATATTGATCGTTGAAAATTCTTTTGAACTCATTTTATAGGCTGATAAATCATCCTTTAATTGTGCATTGTCTTTAATTACTTTCAACATTTCTCCTTCTCCAGAAAACAAAGAATAAATTGGCGGAATTTCTGCGGATGAAAACGTATTGATAAAGTAGTTTAAGTTTTTACTAAAAGCAGCAGTATTTTGCCCGTCTTTATTACTTAATAGTTTTTTATTTTGTCCGTCTAAATCAATAGAATACACACCTCTGTTAGTTGAGCCATTTTCTACAGATTGATAATAAATAGTTTTTTTAGATTCGTTAAAACCGTAATATCTAGTTACTTCCCAATTTCCTTTTGTAATTTGATTGATGAGTTTTCCGTTAAAACCATAGTGATAAATATGATTGTAACCATCTTCTTCACTGGTCCAAATAAAGCTATTATCATTTAAAAAAGTAAGATTGTCTGTGATGTCAATATATGCTTTGTCCGTTTCATTGAAGACTAAAGTAGAACTACTTTTTAAAGCATTTACGGTATGTAATTTCAAATTATTTTGATGACGATTTAAGGTAGTCGCTACTAAAATGTTGGCATCATTTGTCCATTTAATTCTTGGAATATATTCGTAATCTCCAAGTGTAATTTTTTTGCTATTTTTTGAGGAAATAGTATACATGTGTAAAGTTACTTCGGCATTTTTTTCTCCTGCTTTTGGATATTTAAAAACTTGCTGACTTGGATAGTTTCCTGTACCAACCATATCCATAGAAAAAGTAGGGACATTTGTTTCATCAAAACGTAAAAAAGCTAAATTCTTGCTATCATTACTCCATTCAAAAGCCCTTACGAAAGCAAACTCTTCTTCGTAAACCCAATCTGTAATTCCGTTAATGATACTATTTTTTTCACCATCCTTTGTAACTTGAGTGATGCTATTTTTTTCAATATTTTTAATAAAAATATTATTGTCCTTTGCATAGGCAACCTTTTGATTGTCCGGAGAAAAAACAGGTTCTTGAATCTCTTTACCTATTAAAGTGAGTTTTTTTGAGGCAACATCATACGCATAAAATGTACCTTTAAAAGAATGTCTATAAATTTTTTGAAAATCAGTTCCTAAAATAATTTTAGTTTCATCATTATTAAAACTGTAAGAAGAAAAGCGATCTAAACCTTTTAAGTCTTTACTATTTACGATAGTTTCAACTTTTTCTAATGTTTTGTAACTGTATTTGTCTACGGTTACAGATTTTGTTTCTCTATCATAATTTAATAAAGAATAAAAATCTCCATTCATAGAATTTAAAGAGTTCATTCTTTTTGGAGAAAAAGTTCCGTTCCAAATTTTTTCTAATGTAATTTCTTTTTGAGTTGTTGTTTGTGCAATTACTTTGCAATTACTTAATAATAGAATCGTTATTAAAAGGAGACCTTTTTTCATTATAAATCTTGTATTTGATAATAAGTTTGCCAAGTTTACGTAAAAATCCGCAAAAAATACTTGTAAAAAGGATAAATCTTGATTATCCCACCTTTTTAGAAAGGTTTCAATTATATTTGTTGATTATAGTTTATAGACACATAAATGAGTAAAATTATATCTGGTTTTTCAAAGTTTACCAAAGAAGAAAAAATTGCTTGGTTAACAGAAAATTATTTTCACAATCAATCCGAAACTGTAAATGTTATCAAACAATATTGGAACGTTGATAACGATCTACAACAACTCCATGATGATTTTATAGAAAACACCGTTTCTAATTTTTATATGCCTTATGGTGTAGCGCCAAATTTTCTAATTAATGATAGCGAATATGTAATACCTATGGTTGTCGAAGAAAGTTCAGTAGTTGCTGCAGCTTCTTTGGTGGGTAAATTTTGGAGTACAAGAGGGGGGTTTAAAACGAAAGTAATTGGCACAACGAAAATTGGTCAAGTTCATTTCATGTATGCAGGAGATAAAACTGAGCTTGAAAACTATTTTCATCAAAATAAAACAGAATTATTTGCTTCAACTGCTTCCATTACCAAAAATATGGAAAAACGTGGAGGCGGAATTTTAGACATTAAATTAGTTGACAAAACAGATAAACTTTCAAACTATTATCAATTGCATGTAACTTTTGAAACGAAAGATTCAATGGGCGCAAATTTTATAAATTCATGTTTAGAAGCGATTGCAAAAAAGTTTGAAACTCCCGATATAGAAATTGTGATGAGTATCTTATCGAATTATATTCCAGAATGTTTGGTAAGGGCAGAAGTGAGTTGTAAGATTTCAGAATTAGGAGGTGAAGATCCTCAGAAGTTTGCAGAAAAATTTTATCAAGCAGTAAAAATTGCAGAAATAGAACCTTATAGAGCAGTGACGCATAATAAAGGAATTATGAACGGAATTGACGCTGTCGTTTTAGCAACAGGTAACGATTTTAGAGCTGTAGAAGCTGGCGCTCATTCTTATGCTTCAAGATCTGGGCAATATTCAAGTTTATCTCATTGTGAAATTAATGACGGTATTTTTAAATTTTGGATAGAACTTCCTTTAGCTTTAGGAACCGTCGGCGGGTTAACAGGTTTACACCCAATGGCAAAATTATCTTTAGAAATGTTGCAAAAACCTTCTGCAAGAATGTTGATGCAAATTATGGCAGCAGCAGGTTTAGCGCAGAATTTTGCAGCTTTAAGAGCTTTAACGACAAAAGGAATTCAGCATGGACATATGAAAATGCATTTGCAAAATATTTTAAATCAATTTGAAGCAAATGATGAAGAAAAAGAAATTGTTACTGCTTTTTTTGATAAAAGAACAGTGACGCATTCTGCTGTAGTTGAAAAAATAAATTCTTTAAGAACACCTAAAATTAATTGGGTCAATTTTTTAGATGAACATATTGTAATAACACAATTATCTAAATTAAATAAAAATTCTAAAGCTGTTTTTGGGTTGATGAATGCACAACAAATGATAGAACATTTAAGTGCTGTAACTCAGATTGCTAACGGAAACTGGAATGTAAATGTTTTTGTTCCTGATGAAAAAGCGGCGCGTAGAAAACCATTTTTAAATACAGAAAATGAATTGCAAGCAGGTTTTAAAGCTTCTTTTTTAGCGGAAGAACCTTATATTTTAAAGTTTAATTCTCTAGAAGAAGCAATTGGAGATTTAATTATCCAAATTGAAATATTCGTAAAAGTTTTTAAGGAAGATAAAAGTAGAACAGTCGTTCATCCGTTTTTTGGTACGTTAGATTTTGAGTACTGGAAGCTGTTTCAAGTAAAACATTTTACGCACCATTTTAAACAGTTTAATTTGTTATAATGAACTTTTACTCAAACGGAAAACTTTTATTAACAGGTGAATATTTGGTGCTGGACGGAGCAAAATCTTTGGCTTTACCAACAAAATTCGGTCAGGACTTAATTGTTGAGAAAATTAAAGAATCACAAATAATTTGGGGTAGTTTTAAGCATACAGGAGAATGTTGGTTTGAAGCTGTTTTTGACTTACCAAAACTACGTTTAGTTAGCTGTACTTTTAATTCGGATAAAGAAGGTAATGCAGAATTTATTGCAGAATCTTTGTTAGAAATTTTAAGAGCAGCAAGAAATTTAAATCCAGATTTTTTAAGTTCTGAAAATGGATTTGTAGTAAAAACAGAACTTTCTTTTCCAAGGGATTGGGGCTTAGGAAGTTCATCAACTTTAATAAATTCTATTGCTTCTTGGGCAAAAGTAGATGCTTTTAAATTACTGTGGAACTCCTTTAAAGGAAGTGGTTATGATATTGCTTGTGCACAAAATAATTCGCCTATTCTTTATCAAATAGAAGATAATAATCCAAAGGTTGAACAAGTAGAATTCAATCCAACTTTCAAAGAAAATTTGTTTTTTATACATTTAAATGAAAAACAAGATTCTAAAGAAGGAATAGCAAAATTTAGAGAAAGCAAACAGCATATTGAAAAAGAAATTAAAATGATTTCAGCGATTTCTGATGCGTTTTTAAGTGCAGAATCATTACAAGATTTTGATCGATTAATTGTTGAACATGAAAGAATTATCAGTTCAATTATCAAACTAAAACCAGTAAAAGAGAAATTATTTCCAGATTATTTTGGGGAAATAAAAAGTTTAGGAGCTTGGGGAGGAGATTTTGTTTTAGCGACAGGAAATTCATCAACACCAGGCTATTTTAAAAATAAAGGATTTGAAACTGTGTTGACGTATCGTCAAATGGTTTTATAAACTCACAAAAGACTTCACAGGTTTTGAATACTGATGAAGGCTAAAAATAAAAAAATGAAGAAAGTAATTATTATTGGAGGTGGAGCAGCAGGATATTTTACGGCTATAAATGCGAAAGAAAATAACCCTGAATTAGATATTACAATTCTTGAAAAAGGAAAAGATGTTTTACAAAAAGTGAAAATTTCTGGAGGTGGAAGATGCAACGTAACACATGCATGTTTTGAACCAAAAGAATTGGTTAAATTTTATCCAAGAGGGGAAAAAGAATTGTTGGGGCCTTTTCATCAATTCATGACAGGAGATACTTTTGAATGGTTTGATAATAGAGGAGTTCCTTTAAAAATTGAGGATGATAATCGTGTTTTCCCTGAAGCAAATACAAGTCAAGCAATTATAGATTGCTTTCAAAATGCTGTTGATACCTTGAATATTAAAGTGATCACAAACTGTGGTGTAAATTCGGTAACGCAACAAGATGATAAATGGATTATCAACACAAAAGAGAAAACCTTTGAGGCGGATAAATTAGTGATTGCTGCCGGAAGTTCTAAGAAAGTTTGGGAGTTGTGTGAAACCTTAGATCATTCTATTATAGAACCAGTTCCTTCTTTGTTTACTTTTAATATCAATGATAAAAGATTGGTCGATTTATTAGGAACTTCTGTGCCGAATGCAACGGTGAAAATTGCAAATACAAAATTAGAAGCTTCTGGACCTTTGTTAATTACACATTGGGGAATGAGTGGACCTGCAATTTTAAAATTATCTGCTTTTGGAGCAAGAGTTTTAGCTGACAAAAAATACCAATATAATGTGGAGGTAAATTGGTTGTCTAGACCAACCGATAAAGTATTAAATGTTCTCTTAAACTTAAAAAAGAAAGAACCTCGTAAAACCGCTATTTTAAAATCACCATTTAGTGAAGTTTCTAAAAGATTGTGGGAACGTTTTGTTGCAGCAGCAGGAATACAACCGACTCAAAATTGGGCAGATTTAAATAACGTTCAGTTAGAGAATTTAGCAAATCAATTGACAAAAGGTGTTTTTAATGCGAATGGAAGAACCACTTTTAAAGAAGAATTTGTAACTGCTGGAGGAATTGATTTAAAAGAAATTAACTTTAAACGTTTTGAAAGTAGAAAACATAATAACCTCTTTTTTGTGGGTGAGGTTTTAAATATTGATGCTGTTACTGGTGGATTTAATTTCCAAAATGCTTGGACAGGTGGATATATTTGCGCGAATGCTTTGAGTGAAGATTAAATGTCATTCAACAGAAATGAAACAATCTCATAATTAAAATATGATTTTTCAATCGCTTAAAAAAGCTCATTTCGGATTGATATTCTGAATGTAAAATAATAAAAAATGGCACTAACAGAATCAAACGAATTTGCAATAGGAACAAAAGCTCCAGATTTTAAGCTAATAAATACAGTTGATGGTGTTTTTGTTTCTTTAGAGGAGCTAAAAGGTAGTGAAGGAACTGTTATTATGTTCATCTGTAATCATTGTCCGTTTGTAATTCATGTAAATGATGCATTGGTTAAAATGGCGAATGAGTATCAAAAAAAAGGCGTCAATTTTATTGCGATAAGTTCTAATGATGTTGAAAAATATCCACAAGATTCTCCAGCGTTAATGAAGCAGTTGGCTAAGGATCTAAAGTATCCTTTTCCATATTTATATGATGAAACTCAAGAAGTAGCAAAAAAGTATAATGCTGCTTGCACGCCAGATTTTTATGCATTTGATGGAAATTTAAAATCAGTTTATCACGGGCAATTAGACAATTCTAGACCGGCGAATGGCAAGCCCGTTACAGGTAGTGATTTACGAAATTCTTTAGATTTTTTATTAGAAAAAAAGGCTGTTTTAGAAAACCAGAAACCAAGTATGGGTTGTGGTATTAAGTGGAAGTAAATTTGTTGTTTTCCAATAAATTACAAGCGATAAATGTTTTTATAGCAAATATAAAAGAGATTGAGGTTGTAGAAAATAGGTGGTAAATTAAAAGATAGTATTTTCATTGACTTAAAATTTTGTCAAACAAAAACCTCATTTGTTAATTTTTTGTAACTTTACATTTCGTATGAAGAAAGTATTCTCTAAAATAATGTCAATATTAATGGCTTTTGTAGTCTTGTTATCTACAATGTCATTTACTATTAATATGCATTATTGTGGCGCTACTTTGGTAGAAACTACTGTTTTTCATAAAGCAAAAGGTTGCGGAATGAAAATGCAAAAACCTTCAACCGAAAGTTGTGCCGTTGTAAAAAAGGGCTGTTGCAACAACGAACAAATAGTAATTGATGGTTTAGATGAATTACAATTGCAAGTTGATGTCATTTCTTTTGAACAGCAAGTATTTCTAGCTTCATTTTTGTACACTTACAATAACCTTTTCGAGGGTTTAGATAAAAATGTATCTTCTTATGGAGAATACAAACCACCACCCGTCATAAAGGAACTCTACAAGATTGACGAGACGTATTTAATTTGATTTTAAACAATAGACGATGTTGTCCTATAACTGTAATGTTATAAGGATGATTTGTTGTATTCGGTGTTTTTTCTAACATCAATGTCTAACTGTTTAATAATCAAAACTAATGCTAAATAAAAGCATCAAATTTTTAATAGAAAATAAACTCGTAGCAGTGCTACTACTCGTCCTTTTTATGGGATGGGGAACAGTCAATGCACCTTTTAATTGGGATACAGGATTCTTACCAAGCAATCCTGTAGCGGTAGATGCCATTCCTGATATTGGAGAGAACCAACAAATTGTCTTTACAAAATGGGAAGGTCGTTCACCTCAAGATATTGAAGATCAAATTACCTATCCATTAACGACTTCTTTACTTGGTATTCCAGGAGTGAAAACGATTCGTAGTTCATCTATGTTTGGTTTTTCAAGTATCTATATCATTTTTGATGAAGATATTGAGTTTTATTGGAGTCGTAGTCGCATCCTCGAAAAACTAAACTCATTACAAAGTGGCTTACTTCCTGAAGGTGTAAATCCTGCTTTGGGACCAGATGCAACAGGCTTAGGACAAGTCTTTTGGTATACGTTAGAAGGTCGAGACGAAAAAGGAAACGTAACCGGTGGTTGGGATTTACAAGAATTACGAAGCATTCAGGACTACTATGTGAAATATGCATTATCATCTGCAAGTGGTGTGTCTGAAGTTGCTTCAATTGGTGGATATGTTCAAGAATACCAAGTAGATGTTAATCCAGAATTGATGCGTCAATACAACATTAATTTAAGTCAAGTTGTTAAAGCTGTCAAGGAAAGTAATAAAGACATTGGTGCACAAACATTAGAAATAAACCAAGCAGAATATTTAGTGCGTGGTTTAGGGTATGTAAAGTCCATTTCAGACATAGAAAATGCGGTCGTTATTTCCGAAGATTATACGTCAATTAAAATTAAAGACATTGGAAAAGTATCATTAGGCCCTGGAGCACGAAGAGGGATATTAGATAAGGAAGGCACAGAAGTAGTCGGTGCTGTAGTCGTGGCGCGTTATGGTGCAAACCCGATGGAAGTTATTACCAATGTTAAAGAAAAAATTAAAGTATTAAGTGCAGGTTTGCCTTCAAAAGTCTTAGCAGATGGTCGCACTTCACAAGTCACGATAGTTCCATTTTATGATAGATCTGAGCTTATTCAAGAAACATTAGGGACGTTAAAAGAAGCCTTAACATTAGAAATTTTAATTACGATTTTGGTTATTATCATTATGGTTTTTAATTTACGAGCTTCTATTTTAATTTCTGGATTATTACCCGTTGCTGTGTTAATGGTGTTCATCGCAATGAAGTTTTTTAACGTAGATGCAAATATTGTTGCGTTGTCTGGTATTGCAATTGCTATTGGTACCATGGTTGATGTAGGCGTCATACTTTCAGAAAATATTATTAGGCATCTCGATGAAGATGATAAAGTCATTCCGATAGCGGATGGAACGAGCGGCGAGGAAGCTTCTAAAAAACTTCCGATTAACGAAATCGTTTATAATGCTACAACAGAAGTGTCTGGCGCGATTGTTACCGCAGTAATGACCACTATTATTAGTTTTATTCCGGTCTTTACAATGATTGGTGCAGAAGGAAAATTATTCAGACCATTAGCCTTCACAAAAACTTTTGCGTTAACTGCATCTTTAATTGTTGCTTTATTTTTAATTCCGCCATTTGCAGCCTATTTATTTAGAAGAAAAAGCATTAAGAAAAGCTTTAACTATACTTTAAATATTGGTTTATTACTATTCGGTTTAGCAGCTATTTTATATGGTTATTGGTTAGGGGTAATTTTGATTGCTTTTGGAGTTGTAGGACTATTGAAACTTCAAGAAAAACTAATTGAGAAACAAGCAAACGGTATTAATATTGTTGTTTCTGCGTTGGCAATTGTGTTTCTATTGGCTGAATATTGGAGACCTTTAGGAGTTGATAAAAGTATCTTTTGGAACCTCATTTTTGTCAGCATTATTTGTTTTGGATTATTGGGCGTTTTTACATTATTCAGAAACTATTATACACGTATTCTAAGATGGTGTTTGGAGAACAAGATTTTGTTCTTGTCTTTACCAACAGCTATTGTTATTGCTGGTTTTTTCATTATGAAAAATACTGGAAAAGAGTTTATGCCATCCTTAAATGAAGGGTCATTTTTATTGATGCCAACCTCGATGCCACATTCTGGTGTAGCCGAAAATAAACGTGTCTTACAGCAATTGGATATGGCAGTAGCTAGTATTCCAGAAATTGAAACGGTTGTTGGTAAAGCAGGTAGAAC
>Ga0307995_1000197_pt1 | contig 43373 bp, 39 predicted proteins | sample EllFjometagen262_FD_203132 | JGI IMG/M metagenome (GOLD analysis project Ga0307995, IMG submission 203132) | Marine microbial communities from Ellis Fjord, Antarctic Ocean - #262 | ecosystem: Environmental > Aquatic > Marine > Unclassified | place: Southern Ocean | collected 2014-11-02 | reverse complement strand
GCGTTCCCTTGTTAGGCTTGGTGGACGCTGCCATTATGGGCCATTTAGATCAAGCCAGTTATTTAGGTGCGGTCGCTTTAGGCGGCACCTTGCTATCATTTATCTACTGGGCTTTTGGTTTTTTACGTATGGGGACTGTAGGCCTTACAGCACAGGCCCACGGCGCTGGAAATAACCAACGCTTAATGCAGCTACTGCTGATGCCAGGTTTTTTTGCTTTGGCTATTGGTGTGGCTATTATGGCATTGCAAAGCTGGCTAATCCCATGGGGAGTATCCCTCATGGGCGCCAGCGCTCAAGTCTCTGTTTTAGCTCAAGAGTATCTCACCATACGTATTTATAGCGCCCCAGCGGTGTTAGTCACCTACGTGTGTTTGGGGTGGTTATTGGGCCGCCAAGATAGTCGCAGCCCTTTGGTTTTGTTGGTGGTAACTAACGTCAGTAATATCTTCTTTAATCTGCTGTTTGTGATTGGCTTTGATATGACCAGTGCCGGCGTAGCATGGGGCAGCTTGTTAGCGGATTATTGTGGGCTGTTATTAGCGTTGTTTTTAGTGTGGCGTCACTTCAGTCGATTTGATGAGCAGCTCCATCTGCAATGGGATGCTTTTACTCCCTTAGCTAAGCAATTAATGCGCCTTAATAGTTACCTATTTGTGCGCACCTTAATGCTACTTTTCGCTTTTGCCTTTATCACGTCCCAAAGCGCCCGTATGGGTGATGATGTGTTGGCCGCTAATACACTTTTGTTACAGTATGTCACCTTACTTGCGTACGCCCTGGATGGTTTTGCTTTTGCTATTGAAGCCGCCTGTGGTGAAGCCTTAGGGGCTAAAAAAAGACGCCGTTTTTACCAGCTATGTAATGCTGCAGCCATTTATTCCATTATGGTAGCTGCCGCTGCAACCCTTGGGTTTTGGCTTCTGAGTGATGGGTTTATCAACATGCTAACCACTATTGAGAGTGTGCGGGAAATCGCTAGCGACCATGCAGTGTGGGTTATGTGGGTTCCCATCATTAGTGTGTGGAGTTATCTGTGTGATGGTATTTTTGTTGGAGCGGCCCAAGCCCAAGCTATGTTCTACTCGGTGCTTGCCAGCTTAGTTGCCCTTCTGCCCCTGTGGTACGTGCTTGAACCCTGGGGAAATAATGGCTTATGGTGGGCATTCTTAGGTTTTTGTGGCGTTAGGGCGCTGGTAGCCTTGGCGGGTTATCTATGGCTAAGCCACAAACAAGCGTGGTTCATCAACACCGAAACAAGCCTCAATTAACCTTACCTATTGTAGTTTAAGAACTTGTGGCTCAACTTCCTGAACGACAGCAGACTCGGTATGGTTAACCCTTGTGGTCATTTCTTGCCGAGTTGCCACGCTTTGCCCAATACGTTCTTCATGCCCGCAGGTCACGCAGTCTCTCAACTGTTCATCTACATCTCCCTGCTCAGGGATATGAATCCGCACACTGTCTTGTGCGCCACACTTTGGGCACACAATACCTGCAATAAACCTAACCTTCATGACTAGCTCCCTGACCTACGCTGTGATTCTCGCCATTGGCCAAACCTTTATCGCGCATTAAGGCTTCTACGCTAGGTTTACGCCCCATAAATTGAGTAAACAGATCCATCGCATCGCGGCTACCACCTTGGCCAGTAATGTCTCGCCATAGGGCAGCGCCGGTGGTGGGGTTAAAAATGCCTTCTTCTTCAAAACGACTAAAGACGTCTGCTGCTAACACTTCTGCCCACAAGTAACTGTAGTAACCAGAGGCATAGCCACCGGCGAAAATGTGGGCAAATCCGTGCTGAAAACGATTCCAGTCCGGGGCTTTTATCACCGCCACTTCTTCGCGGACCGCATTCAATACCGACTGTACCGACGCAGGAGCCGCTGGGTCGTAGTTCATGTGTAGTCGCAAATCAAACAAAGCAAACTCCAGTTGGCGCATGACAAACATGCCCGCTTGGAAGTTCTTAGCCGCTAACATTTTTTGTAACAAGTCTTCTGGCAATGCCGCACCCGTTTCATAATGTTTAGCAAACAAACGCAGCGATTCTTCCTGCCAGCACCAATTTTCTAATAATTGGCTTGGTAATTCCACCGCATCCCATGCCACACCATTGATGCCAGCGACCCCTGCCACGTCAATATTAGTCATCATGTGGTGCAATCCATGACCAAACTCGTGGAACAATGTAGTCACTTCACCATGGGTGAGTAAGGCTGGTTTGCCCCCCACCGGTGGTGCAAAGTTACAGACTAGGTAAGCCACGGGTAACTGTAATTCTCCGTTGGCTTTAAACTGACGGTTACGGCATTCGTCCATCCACGCGCCACCTCGTTTTTGGTCCCGTGCATAAAGATCAAAATAAAAGTATCCGATGGCTTTACCTTCATGTGCCACTTGATAAAAACCAACGTCTTCGTGCCAAGTGCTAATGCCTTTACAAGGTGTCACTTCAATGCCATAAATACGGTTTACCACGTCAAATAGCCCGGCTTGCACTTGCGGTAATGCAAAGTAAGGTTTTAGCTCTTCTTGAGATAAGTGGTAACGGTTCTGACGCAATTTTTCACTGTAATACGCCACATCCCATGCTGCTAATGGAGTTGGGCCGCTTTCTTGGGTGGCAAATTGTTGCAACTGTCGCATATCGGCTTCGGCTTGTGGCTTACAGCCTTTGGCCAGATCTAATAAAAACACTTCAACGGCTCTCCCAGAATCCGCCATTTTGGTGGCTACAGAATAATCCGCATAGTGATCAAACCCCACAAGGTTAGCCATCTGATGGCGTAACCCTACCAACTCTTCCATCACCAAAGTATTATCGAACTGCCCTGCGTGAGGACCTTGATTGGAGGCGCGAGTATTGAAGGCTTGATACATTTCTTGCCTAAGTTCACGTTGCTCAGAAAAGGTCATGACCGAATGGTAGCAAGAGAAGTCTAGCTTTAATAAGTAACCTTCTAAGGATTTAGCTTTGGCTGCTTCTTGAGCCTGAAGTAAAGCAGACTCAGGCAGTCCAAGTAAGCGCTCACTATCAATAATATTCTTTGACCAAGCCTGCGTTGCGTCCATAAGCTGATTTGAAAAACGTGTTGAAAGCTCCGCCATTTGTTGTTTCAACTGGCCATATTCTGCTTGCTGCTGTGGGTTTAATGCTACTCCTGCGAGTTTAAAATCTCTAATTTGCAACTTCACAAACTGCTGCTGCGCTTGGCTTAAGTGGCTAAATTCACCGCTCTCTAGCAATCCCACAAAAGCCAAATACAACGCCTTATTCTGTCCCATTTGCGTGGCATAGGCCGTTAGCTTTGGCAAACACTCATCAAAGGCTGCTCGTATATCGTCTTTATTACTAACGCCATGCAAGTGGCTTAAAGGACCCCAAAGCTGGCCTATTTCGTCATCCAACTGTTCCATCGCTGGCACCAGCTGGGCATAGCCTAGGCTTGCTGTGCTTTTTAACAGTTGCTCAATAGCTTTCAAGTTATGTGCCAGTTTTGTATCTAGCGTAGCTGCCAACTCTGCCGGGGCCATTGAAGAAAAATTAGGTAATTGTAATGTATCTTGTAAGGAAAGCGTTGTCATAGCGTCTCATCGATTGTTTTGTATGTTAGTGAGGTTATAATAGTGCCTCTTTTAGTAATACCCAATGGTTTACTGCAAATTAGGAACAACAATGTCTATTCGACCACTTAAACATGTCACCCCGCAGATTGATTCGAGCGCGTTTGCAGACGAAGAGAGCATCATTATCGGTGACGTTCATATTGGCGCAGATTCATCTATCTGGCCCTATAGCGTAGTACGTGGGGACGTAAATCACATACGTATTGGCCACTCCACCAGCATTCAAGACGGTTCGATTTTGCATGTTACCCATAAAAGTGCCCACAACCCACTAGGTTATCCATTAATCATCGGAGACCAGGTCACTGTGGGGCATCGTACTATATTACACGGTTGCACCATCGGTAATCGTGTATTAGTAGGAATGGGTAGCACCATTATGGACGATGTAGTAGTGGAAGATGACGTTATGATCGCTGCCAACAGTTTAGTCACTCCCGGCAAAAGACTGGTTAGCGGTTTTTTGTATTCCGGTAGCCCTGCCAGACAAAAGCGCGCGTTAACCGATGACGAACTATCAAGCCTTACCTACATGGCTAACAATTACGTGAACCTTAAAAATCAGTACTTAGCACAGGAAAACCCATGAGCAACCCATACAATAAAGACTACCCCATCTCTTGGGAAGAATTACATCGTAACGCCCGTGCCCTAGCTTGGCGCTTGTTAGATCAAGGGCCGTGGAAAGGCATTATTGCCATTACTCGTGGCGGCCTAGTGCCTGCGGCTATTATTGCCCGTGAACTCGATATTCGCTTAATTGATACTATCTGTATTTCTAGCTATGACCAACTGGAAACAGGTGTGGAGGCCAGCAAGCAAGGCGAACTTAAGTTACTTAAGGGCTTTGATGGTGACGGCGAAGGATTTTTGCTCATTGACGATCTTGTTGATACCGGAAAGACCGCTGCTGCCGTACGTGCCATGGTGCCAAAGGCCACTTTTGCCACTGTGTATGCAAAGCCGGCTGGTAAGCCAACAGTAGACATGTATATTACCGAAGTGAGCCAAGACACTTGGATTCGCTTCCCATGGGACATGGCCCAGAGCTTTGCTACCCCTATTGCAGACCTTCAAGACTAAAGACGACAGCCTAGCCAAAAGGAACCGGTGTGACCCAATTTTTATATTTTTCTACAGTACTCATTTGGGGCACCACTTGGATCGCCATCCACTGGCAATTAGGCGAAGTTCCGATACTTACTTCGGTGTTTTACCGCTTTGCGTTAGCGGCCACCATCATGATGTTCTTGGTACTTGCTAGCCGTCGGTTACAGCCAACAAACAAACAAGACCATGGGTTTATGGTGCTGCAAGGCATGTGTATGTTTTCTCTAAACTTTGTGTGTGTTTATACCGCAGGCTTAGCAATGTCTAGCGGCTTACTAGCCGTTATTTTTTCTGCCTCAACCCTATTTAATGCTGTTAACAGCCGTGTTTTTTGGGGAGAGAAACCAACCCATTTAGTATTTGCCGCGAGTATTATGGGCATCGCTGGCCTTAGCTTAATGTTTTGGCCCGAGTTAGAAGTAGATTCGGGCAAAGGGGTGGATTTAGGTAGCATTGGCTTTGCCTTTCTAGGTACCTTTTTCTTTTCTCTTGGCAACATGATCTCCGTAAGACACAGTAGAAAAGGTCTAAAACCCTTTACCAGTAGCGCTTACGCGATGATTTATGGGGCCCTGTTTTTGGCCGCTTTATTGGCGATTACCAGCACGCCACTAGCTTGGGACTCACGGCCTCAATACATTGGCAGCCTGTTTTATCTGGCTATTATCGGTACGGTTGCGGGTTTCACAGCCTACCTCTCCCTCGTAGGCCGTATTGGTGCCAACAAAGCAGCCTACGCCACCGTAATGTTTCCGGTAGTAGCCCTAGCTCTATCAACAATGTTTGAGGGGTATGAGTGGAGCATAAGCAGTGTGAGCGGCTTAGCACTTGTATTGCTAGGCAATGGAATTATTTTGGGTATAAAGTTGCCTTTTATTACTCGAGCCAAAAATTGAAGACGGCTAGATCAGCTTTTTTCCATCGCTTTACGGGAGGACTTTAACACCAGCTTACGAGGCAAGAACGGTACTACCCAGTTGAATAAAAGCTTTAGCTTAGTCTCGTTGAATACCACCAAATCTCCTCGCATCATGGCTTTATAGCCACATTCGGCAACGCTTTTTGCTGATTTTGATCGATCAAATATGGCCACTCCAGTCAAATCAGCTGCTTCGATAAACCCAGTTTTTACTGGTCCAGGACACAGCGCTGTAACGGTAATGTCGTAGACAGCGACTTCTTCTGCAATGGCCTGAGAAAAAGACGTCACATACGCCTTGGTGGCACAATAAACGGCTAGTAGGGGCCCTGGCACAAAGGAAGCTGTGGAAGACACATTGAGAATGCGCCCACGACGGCGCTCAACCATACCTTGAAGATAAATATGAGTGAGGCTCGTTAATGCCCTCATATTAACTTGCATCATGGCTTCTTCAGTATCCAAGTTTCTTGTATGGAACAAACCGTGCCCACCAAAACCAGCATTGTTGATTAATACATCGATCACCAACCCCATAGCTTGAGTTTGAGAAAACACACGGCTAGCAGCACCATTTTGGGAAAGGTCTTCCACTATGGTCACTACTGAAATTGAATATTGTTCTTCAAGCTGTTGTTTTAATTGTTGTAATTTATCTTCAGAGCGAGCAACAAGAATTAGATCACCTCCCTGACGTGCATGTATCTTCGCCAGCTCTAAGCCAATGCCACTGGATGCGCCCGTAATGAGGGCGCAATTTTTACTATTCATAGGTGATGTCTCATTGATTATGTTGGTTTTCATTACCGTAGTTTCACTAGTCTTAATTGCGGTTCGTCAATGAAAGTAACGCACCGGCACCAATAAATACCCCGCCCGTAAGCCGATTAAACACTTTAGCCCTACCTTTGGCGAGCAACCAGTTAGAAGACCTTGCTCCCAAATAAGCGTAGAACAATAACCACGAAAGTTCCATGACTACAAAGGTGCTGGCAAATATAAGGTACTGGGGCATAAGCGGCGCATCAGTAGCAATAAACTGAGGAAACAGTGCGGTAAAAAACACAATCGCTTTAGGGTTGCTAGCGCCCACAATAAATCCACTTAAATAGTGTGATCTAGACGCCGTTTGGCTGTCTTCTTTAGCCTTTGTATAAGAGTCCTGTTTAGACATTAAACACATTACACCAAGGTAAATGAGGTATGCCGCTCCAGCCCATTTAATGAGGCTAAATACCCGCTCTGACGAAGCGATGACCACGCCTAAACCGGTAAATGATAGGGTCATAATACAAGTGATGGCGGTGAGACTACCCAAAGCTGTAATTGCTGCCAAGCGCCAACCCACCGTTACGCCCTTGGTCATACATAACAGCGAGCTTGGCCCCGGTGAGGCAGTTAGTACAAGCACTGCTAGGGCGTAATAAATCCATAACTGTATGGTCATGTTATATATCCTTCAATACAAAATTAAAGTTCGTCAGGATCCAAGCCTAACCATTTATACATCACCAAAGCATCAACAAAACCTCGGGTTGGGTGGTTAAAGGCGTTGGGCAACCGGCCCACTGTTTCAAAAGCCAGCTTATGCCAAAGGCGCACGGCCCCTTCGTTGGTTTCTGCGACAAAATTAAACTGCATCGCTTTATAGCCCAAACCACGGGCCTTCTTTTGTGAGTGTTCGCACATAAAAGACGCTATACCTCGCCCTCTTGCAGTAGCTGAGACCATATAACCACAATTACAGACGTGAGCTCCTGGGCCTGCCTGATTAGTTTTGATGAAGTAAGTGCCGACAATAACTCCAGCATTTTCAACCACATAAGTCTTCTGTGGAGCTTCTAACCATATTTTTTGAGCTTGCACCTTGGTGGTGTCCCGTGGGTAGGCGTAGGTTTCACCCGCATTAACGATGTCACGAAAAATAGGCCAAATCTCATCAAAATCACCATCAATAGCTTCTCGGATGTTCATTCTGTTGAATCCTAAGTGAAATAGCACCTGATTTAAGGTTATCGGGGAAGTTTACAACTCTACCTTTCACCTGATCAAATATACAGGTAAAATTAATTAGAAATTTACCACCGGACAAATACCATGGGCAGAGCCTACCAAAACAAAAAGTTAGACATCGCCAAGACATCCGACGCTAAAGCTAAGGTGTATAGCAAATACGGCCGTGAAATTTACGTGTGTGCAAAATCTGGTGGTGTGGAACCCGATGGTAACTTGGCACTTCGTTCACTTATAGATAAGGCCAAAAAAGATCAAGTGCCAAGTCACGTGATCGATAAGGCATTAGAAAAGGCCAAAGGTGGTGGCGGTGAAGACTACTCCACCGCGCGTTATGAAGGTTATGGTCCAGGCAATGCTATGGTGATTGTTGAGTGCCTAACAGACAATCCAAACCGTACTTTTGGTGACGTACGCCTGTGCTTCACTAAGACCAAGTGCAAAATTGGTACCTCGGGCAGTGTAGGCCACATGTTTGATCACAGTGCTATTTTTGTATTTGCCGGTGATGACGAAGATGCCGTACTAGAAGCGCTAATGGAAGCCGACGTAGATGTGACCGACGTTGAATGTGAGGATGGTAAGACTACTGTATTTGCACCTAACACTGAGTACAACAATACCAAGCAAGCGCTTATTGATACGTTAGGCAACGACAAAGGCGAGTTTGAGTTTGAAGTGGACGAGATTCAATTCATTCCTCAAAACACCAACCCAGTCACCGGTGACGACGCAGCAATGTTTGAAACCTTTTTGGATATGCTGACAGACCTTGATGACGTACAAAACGTTTATCACAACGCCGAAATTGACTAAAAGGCTGACAAGGTAAGGTCTAACTCTAGCCCGTGCCTAATGCTACCGCCACTGCGCTTTGCGTGTGGATGGCGGTGGTGTTGAAAATTTAGACGTTCAACCCACTTCTTAAAGCTGATAATACAGTGGCCGTTGGCGGCAAAATCCCACGCCATAAATTGAACGATTGAGCTGCCTGCTCCACTAGCATACCTAAACCATCGTCTGCTTGTGCCGCGCCTTGCTCGATCGCCCATGCATTGAACACTGTGGTATCAGCAGAGTACATCATGTCGTAGCAGCGGCTAGTGTTGGTGAGTAATCCTTCAGGTAGTGGCGGAAGGTCGCCTGCCAGACTTGCCGAGGTACCGTTAATGATCCAGTCGAATGGGCCTTGTAGTTGATCCATAGGAACGGCTGCAATACTGCCTAAATCTGTAAAAGAAGCGGCTAGATCACAGGCTTTACTGTGGGTTCGATTGGCGATGGTCACCTGCGCTGGCAGCTGCGCTAAGATCGGTTGCAACACCCCTCTCACCGCACCACCGGCACCCAATACTAAGATTCGTTTACCTTTTAACTCACCACTCAGATTATGACAAATATCCCGCACTAAGCCCATGCCGTCTGTGTTGTCAGCGACTAGTTGGCCTTGGTTATTGAGGTAAAGGGTGTTGGCAGCTTCTGCTTTTTGCGCAGCTGGGCTAAGGGTTTGCGCCATAGCAAAGGCCCGTTGTTTAAAGGGCACTGTGATATTGAGACCCTTGCCTCCAGATTCAAAGAATTCCGTTACCGTGTGCTCAAACTCATCTTCGGCTACTAGTTGCGCTTGGTAATTGATCTGTTGCTCTGTGGCTAAAGCAAACGCCTTATGAATGCTGGGCGACTTGCTTTGGTGAATGGGGTTACCAAACACGCGGTATTGATCAATCTGTGTATCAGTGGCCATGGATTACTCCAACCAATTTTTTGCGGGAAGGTAGTCTTTACCTAGTATAGCTTCTTCTGAGTCTTCGGCAATTTGATAGTCATAACTCCAACGCACTTCGCTTGGCAGGGACATAAGAATAGACTCCGTACGCCCACCCGTTTGTAAACCAAATAAGGTGCCTCGGTCGTACACTAAGTTGAATTCCACATATCGCCCACGACGGTGCAACTGGAAATCCCGTTGGCGCTCACCATATGCCATATCCTTTCGGCGTTCGATGATGGGCCCGTAAGCCTTAAGGTAGCTATCACCCACACTTTGCATAATGGCAAAGGCGGTATCAAAATCGGGGTCATTGAGGTCATCAAAAAACAACCCTCCCACACCACGAGCTTCTTCGCGGTGGGGAATATAAAAATACTCATCACACCAGTTTTTCAACCGCGGATACAGTGCTTCACCGAAAGGATCGCAAGCGGCTTTAGCAGTTTCGTGCCAATGGCGGCAGTCTTCCTGATTGCCATAGTAGGGTGTTAGGTCATAACCACCCCCAAACCACCACACAGGATCTTCACCTTCTTTTTCAGCAACAAAAAACCTTACATTGGCATGGGAGGTTGGCACATAGGGATTCCGAGGGTGAATTACTAACGAGACACCCATGGCCTGAAAGCTACGCCCAGCTAGCTCTGGTCGATGGGCAGTGGCGGATGCGGGCATGGAGTCTCCCATCACGTGGGAAAAATTGACCCCACCTTTTTCAATCACACTGCCACCTGCCAATACACGGCTAATACCACCACCACCGGCTTCACGCTGCCATTCGTCAGCGATGAATTGAGCTCCACCATCGAGATCTTGCAAGGCATCACATATAGTTTGCTGCAGGCCAAGGAGGTATGTTTTTACTGCATTGATATCGACGTTGGACACTAAAAATTCCTTAAATATTGCTTTATGCTGGACGAATTATTTGTCCTGATACTAAATCTTTCACTTGGCTTGGTTGTTTATTCTGGCCCAGATCACCGTTCACCACATAATCAATTTGGTCACCAAAGGCATGCGTTATGTGTAAGCGGCTTCTGGCTGGCTCACCCCCAGCTAAGTTAGCAGATGTAGACACTATTGGCCCGTTAAACTGGTCACATAACGCTGAGACTATAGGGTGGGCCGAAACCCTCAACGCCACACTTGAATGCCGGCCTTTAATCCATGATGGTACCCAAGCTATTGGATCTGGTATTAACCAGGTGGTTGGACCCGGCCAAGAGCGACTAAGCTGCTCAATTTGTTGTGCTGTTAAGGCGTCTACTAACGGCTTAAACTGGGCCCACTGTGATGCAACTAATATTAGGCCTTTATCCACAGACCGTTGTTTTAGTTTAAGTATTTTACCCACTGCTGCCTCATTCCATGGGTCACAGCCTAACCCCCATACCGCCTCGGTAGGATAGGCGATAACGCCGCCATTGGTTAAGGCTTGTGTGGCGCATTCTAAATGCCAATCGCTGGATCCCATAACTTTCCTAAGAAGTGTGCCTAAAGCACTTTTTCATAACCACCGGCCGTCAGTCGCACGAGGCCAAGTAACTCTAATTCTACCAATTGAGCTGCAACAACATTATACGGCTGAGCTAATTGAGTGCAAAGTATATCAACTGGCACCGGGTCATAGCCAAAAACTCGCAGCAATATTTGCAATTCTTCTGCAATATCCAAAGAATCTTCCTGCATCGTGTGATCTTGGGGTTGGTAGCGCGCAACCAAGGGCTTTAGTTGTGGTGCTAACTCTGCCAAAACTTGTTGTGGTTGATCCACCAATATAGCGCCGTTGCGTATCAATTGGTGACAGCCTTGGGCTTGGATATTGTGCACGCTTGAGGGCACAGCAAAAACCTCTCGCCCCTGTTCAAGGGCCGTTTTGGCAGTAATCAAAGAGCCACTTCTAAGCGCCGCCTCTACGACTAATACACCCATACTTAATCCGCTTATAATGCGATTTCGCGCTGGAAAACGATAAGCTAAGGGTTTGGCCAACAGAGGCCAAGGGGACACTAGCAATCCGCCACCCGAAAGGATGCGGTGTGCTAATGGCTGATGTTTGGTGGGGTATATATGGCCTAACCCTGACCCAAGTACCGCTATGGTATCGGCTTGTGCGTCCAGAGCCCCTTGATGACAAGCACCATCAATGCCCAATGCTAGGCCACTAACAATAGTTAAACCACTGGCACCAAGGTTGCCAGCAAACGTTTTAGCTAATGCCATACCGTTGGCTGTGGCCCTTCGCGCACCCACCATGGCAATGCTCGGTTCATTAAGCAGGCTTGCACGACCTTGCACCCATAAGAATGCAGGTGGGTGGTGAATGGCTTTAAGGGAATCAGGATAATCCACGTCATCAAACAACAACAACGAGGCGCTATTACTTTCTACCCAGTGTAATTGCTTAGCTAGGCTGCACTGTAACGATATAGACGTTAAACGAGCTAAATGCTGTCCTTGTGTAGGGTTTAAAATAGCGCCTAACTGAGGCGACCCTTGTTGCTCCAAAATAGCGGGCCCATGGCCATAAAATTGAGCCAGTTCGTAGCTTTGTTTAAAGGTTAAGTTGAGTTCACTCAGGGCAAGCCAAGCTAAATGATGATCATCCATAATCATTCCATTACTAAAGACAGATAGTGGTATAATTCTAGCTAATAAATTCATTTTTGCGTCAGTAGTCCTCAAACCTCCTGCGCCAGACCGTAACGAACACAGAATCCCATGGCACTATTACCTATTTTAGAATTCCCAGACCCACGTTTGCGCAAGATTGCGGTAGATGTAGAACACATTACCGATGACACTCGCCAGTTGGCTCAAGACATGCTCGAAACCATGTACCATGCCCCAGGCATAGGTTTAGCCGCATCACAGGTGAATGTGCACCAGCGCCTTGTGGTAATTGATGTAAGCGATGATGGCGATGCTCCACGCGTGTTAATTAACCCTACCTGGGAACCATTGTCCGAAGAAATGCAAAGCTACCAAGAAGGCTGCTTATCGGTACCTGAGTTTTATGACGATGTAGAACGTTATAGCAAAATTCAACTCAGCGCCCTGGATGAAAATGGCGCAACCATTTTTGAACCAGCCGAAGGATTGTTCGCTGTATGTATTCAACACGAACTAGACCATCTTAACGGTAAGTTGTTTGTAGATTACCTTTCACGCCTTAAACGTGAGCGCATCCGTAAAAAGCTTGAGAAAAAGCACCGTGATGATGCAAAAGATGCTCTATACGAAGCTCAAGCCAAGGCTAACATGGACGCCCAAGAGTGAGCCAAGAAGGGTTAAGGGTTATTTTTGCAGGCACACCAGATTTTGCAGCCCAACATTTACAAGCATTACTCGATAGTCCACACCAAGTTGTTGCTGTTTACAGCCAGCCAGACCGCCCGGCGGGCCGTGGCCGTAAACTGACTGCGAGCCCCGTTAAGGCGCTCGCCCTTGAACACGCCATTGAAGTGCAGCAACCTTTAAGCCTAAAAGACGCAGAAGCTCAACAAGTGTTGGCCAGCTACAACGCAGACATCATGGTGGTTGTCGCTTATGGCTTACTACTGCCTCAGGTGATTTTAGACACTCCTCCCTTAGGCTGTATTAATGTGCATGGATCATTACTGCCTCGTTGGCGTGGCGCAGCGCCTATTCAACGAGCGATATTAGCAGGTGATGCCATGTCTGGCGTCACTGTGATGCAAATGGAAGCAGGCCTAGATACCGGCCCTATGTTACTTAAAGCGCAGATTTCCATCGCTCCCATTGACACTAGCGCCAGCTTGTATGAAAAGTTAGCAGTGCTTGGCTGTAATAGCCTTGTGGAGGCTTTAGATGGCCTACAAAGTGCCGGACTTACTGCGCAAGTTCAAGATAACGCCGCAGCTAACTATGCCGCTAAGCTAACCAAAGCCGAAGGCGCCATTGATTGGCATCAAAGTGCGCAGCAAATCAGTCTACAAGTACGTGGCCTTAACCCATGGCCTGTAGCCTACAGCGATTGGCAGGACAGCCGCCTGCGAATCTGGATGGCCCACGCAATAGACACCTCTAGCAACCAACCAGCAGGCACTTTAGTTGCGCTGGATAAAACGGGTTTAGAGGTGGCTTGTGGTACCGGACACCTTAAAATCACCCAATTACAATGGCCAGGCGGCAAAGCCCTAATTCAAAGCGAACTAATGAACTTAAAACAAAAGATGCCCCTTGGCGGAGCCTTTACCAGCCTTATGGTGGAAAAATAACATGGCAAACCCACGTTTACTGGCAGCCCAAGCCCTCACCTCTGTGTTGGAGCACAACGGCTCTTTAGCCTCTAGCTTACCTAAGGCCTTAGAAGCGGCAGAACACGGTGACCGGGCCCTCATTCAGCAGCTATGCTACGGCACCTGCAGGCATTTCCCACAATTGGAACTCATTGCAGAGCAGTTGTTACATAAGCCTATGAAAGCCGAAGATCAGGATATTTATGCCTTGATTCTTATGGGTTTATACCAAATAAAAGAGATGCGAACACCGGACCATGCTGCTGTAGATGCTACAGTGCAAGCGGCTAAGGCTAGTGGCAAACGCTGGGCAGACAAACTGATCAACGGTGTATTACGTTCTTACATCCGTGGTGGCCAAGACTTAGCAGAAGTGCTGAATGAGCACGATGCCTATCGCTACAATCACCCACAATGGATCATTTCAAAACTCAGCAACCACTGGCCCGATCATTGGCAAGACATTTTGGCTGCCAATGACCCACAAGGTGCCCTCACATTGCGGGTTAATACTCGCAAGATTAGCCGTGACGATTACTTAGAGGCCTTGGCCGAAGCGGGTCATCCCGCCCACCCTTGCCAATATAGCCATGTTGGCGTGCAGCTAGAGAAAGCCAGCGATGTAATCCAATTACCAGGCTTTGAAGAAGGCTGGTTTAGCGTGCAAGATGAAGCGCCACAACTGTGTGCACAATTGCTAGAGCTAGAAGCAGGCCACCGTGTGTTAGATGCGTGCGCTGCACCCGGTGGTAAAACCTGCCATTTACTAGAAGCGGAAGATGTCACTGTTGTTGCCGTTGAGCTGGAAGAACGACGTATTGGCCGCATGAAAGACAACCTATTCCGTATGGATTTACAGGCAGAAATCATCTGCGCCGATGCCAGCGAACCCGATCAATGGTGGGATGGTGAAGCCTTTGACCGAATCCTACTTGATGCGCCTTGCTCTGCTACAGGGGTCATTCGACGCAACCCTGATATCAAAATATTACGCACTAACGAAGACATTTTGGAATTGGCCAAACTGCAGCTAAAGCTGCTAAATAATTTATGGCCTTTATTGAAGCCCGGTGGTTATTTACTTTATGCTACCTGCTCCGTGTTGCGCCAAGAAAACGACCGCCTTGTGTCGCGTTTTTTAAAGCAACAAGTACAGGCAGAGCACTGTGTCATTGATGCAGATTGGGGCATTGAACTGGACATAGGTCGCCAGCTATTGCCTAATCCAGCAAGCCATGACGGCTTTTACTATGCCAAACTCCACAAACCGCTCTAATAGTTACGGCCATGATGGTAGATTCTGCCATGTGTTCTGCTATTATGAAGCTTATCAACCGCTCTCGAGGCATTTTGCTCTAGTATGAAAATCATCATTCTTGGTGCAGGTCAGGTTGGCCGTACCCTTGCTGAAAACTTGGCCAACGAGGCCAATGATGTGACTATGGTGGACCAGGATGCGGGCCGCTTAAAAGATCTACAAGATCGTCTTGATATTCGTACTGTGCGTGGACGTGCGTCGCTTCCCAATATTCTAGCCAGTGCCGGTGCTGAAGACGCCGATATGCTAGTGGCAGTAACTAACAGCGACGAAGTTAACATGGTAGCCTGTCAAATTGCTAAAACCATGTTCCAAACGCCTACCATTATTAGCCGTATCCGCGAACATCAGTATTTGTTAGAGCGTGAAGCCTTATTTAAGGAGGAGCCAAGGGCTTTTCCTATCGACGTCATCATTAGTCCAGAAAAACTTGTCACCGCGCACATTCAGCGATTGATAGAAAACCCAACGGCCTTACAGGTGCTTGATTTTGCCAAAGGTAAAGTTCAGCTGGTCGCCATAACTGCTTCCCATGGTGGTCCATTAGTAGGCAAACCCGTATCTGACTTACGTAGCCATATGCCTAACATTGACACCCGCGTTGCGGCCATTTTCCGTAACGACAAAGCCATAGTGCCTTCCGGAAAAACCCATATTCACGTTGACGATGAAGTCTTTTTTATCGCCGCTAAACCCGACATCAGTAAAGTTATGAGTGAACTTCGTCGACTAGAGAAGCCTTATAAACGGATTATGATTGCGGGCGGCGGTAATATTGGCGCCCGATTAGCCCGAAATTTACGCAAACGTTTTCGGGTTAAAGTCATTGAGCGTGGATTAGAGCGCTGTGAGCAGCTGGCGGACAACCTAGACGATGTCATTATCCTCCATGGCAGTGCTTCCGACAGGGACTTATTGGTCGAAGAAAACATTGAATCAACAGATGTTTTTTGTGCCTTAACTAACGATGATGAAGCCAATATCATGGCATCTATGTTGGCTAAACGTTTAGGCGTACGCACTGTAATGACCTTAATAAATAATCCAGCCTATATGGACCTCATAGAGGATGGCACCATAGACATCGCCATCTCTCCTCAACAAACCACCATCAGTAGCCTTCTAACTCACGTACGTCGTGGGGATATCGTTAACGTTCATTCATTACGACGCGGAGCTGCAGAGGCTATTGAAGTAGTTGCCCATGGAGATCCAAAAACGTCTAAAGTGATCGGCCGCTGTGTTGCTGACATTCCCCTGCCACAAGGCACCAGTTTTGGCGCCATTGTTCGTGGCGAAGAAGTGCTCATTGCACACCATGATACTGTCATCGCAAATGACGACCACTGCATCCTATTCTTGACAGATAGACACATGATCAACGATGTTGAGCGACTATTCGCCGTGACTCTTGGATTCTTTTAGGCCTTAATATGCACTTTCGTGTTACTTTAAAAATCATTGGTATGCTGTTAATGGCGTTTAGCGCATCCATGCTGCCATCATTACTCATTGCCCTAAGCCTACCCGGTGACGGCACTGCATGGACTTTTGGCATCTCCTTTTGTATCACCTTTATCGCTGGTTTTTTGTTGTGGCTACCGTTTTCTAAACAGAACAAGGTTCTGCGTACTCGAGATGGCTTTGTTATTGTGGTGATGTTTTGGTCTATTCTAGGTCTGTTTGGTGCCTTACCCTTTTACTTCTCCGCGCCCCTGTCTACTCTTAACCCAAATTGGAGTTATGTAGACGCCTTATTTGAATCCCTTTCTGGCCTTACCACTACCGGCGCTACGGTCATTGCTCAACTTGACACTTTGCCTAAATCACTATTGTTTTATCGCCAATTCTTACAATGGTTTGGCGGCATGGGCATTATCGTATTGGCTGTAGCCATTCTACCTATGCTAGGTATTGGCGGCGCCCAGCTGTATCGCGCAGAGACACCAGGGCCAGTTAAAGATTCCAAACTCACTCCCAGAATTACAGAAACAGCCAAGCAACTTTGGTACATTTACTTAACTCTTACGGTCACGTGCGCTTTAGCCTACTGGTTTGCAGGCATGAGTGCCTTTGATGCGATTACCCATAGTTTTTCTACAGTTGCCATTGGCGGTTTCTCCACTCACGATGCCAGCTTGGGCTATTTTAATAGCGAGGCCATAGAAACCATTGCCATCGTCTTTATGTTACTGGCTGCAGTCAATTTCGCCCTCCACTTCCACACCGCCCGCACCATAAGGCAAAAGCACTATAAAGCGAGCTTATTACACTACTGGAAAGATGAGGAACTACGTTTCTTTCTAAGCGCCATAGCCGTCATAGGCCTCATTACGGTGAGTACTTTGTGGCTCACTAACAATATGAGCTTTAACGACAGTTTCCGTCAGGGTTTGTTTCAAGTAGTTTCTATCGCTACCACGACAGGCTTCGCAACAGCAGATTTTTCCCAGTGGCCCGCCATTCTTTCGTTCTTATTGTTTACCGCTGCCTTCATGGGTGGCTGTGCTGGCTCTACTGCGGGTGGCATGAAGGTAGTGCGTGTACTCATTTTACTTAAACAGGGGTTACGAGAAATAAAACGGCTCATACACCCTAACGCCATTATTCACGTCAAGTTGGGTTCTAGCCCAATCCCAGATCGCGTGGCAGACGCTGTGTGGGGGTTTTTCTCCGTTTATACCCTCGTCTTCATCATTATGATGATTGCTTTATTAGGCACAGGCCTAGATCAGGTTACCGCTTGGTCAGCCGTAGGCGCTACCCTCAATAACCTTGGCCCAGGGTTAGGTGACGTCGCCGTTAACTATGGTGAAATTAATACCACAGCTAAGTGGATCCTATGTTTCTCTATGCTCTTAGGTCGTCTAGAAGTCTTTACCTTATTGGTGTTATTCACCCCCATGTTCTGGCGTGACTAGGTTATTATATTAGCTGGTTTTTCCCAACCTATTCACAGACTTATCCACAGGAATCTTAAGCCATGCGAGAGCGCTGGAATCAACGTTATTCTGCAGTTTCTGAGCTGCCCAAAGTGAGTTACGGCTTACAAAATAACACGCATTTACTACCCAAAACCGGTACTGGTTTAGACTTAGCATGTGGTTTGGGACAAAACTCAATATTCCTTACAAAACATGGACTTAGTATGCATGGGTGGGACTATTCAGCGGCCGGAATAGAACAAATGGCACGCCATTGCAGCATACAAAAAGTTGAGGTAAATCAACGGTGTATAGACCTTACAACTACACCATGGCCAAGCCAGACGTTTGACCTCATTTGTGTAACGGCTTTCCTAGACCGAACACTTTGTCCACAGATTGTCTCCCACCTTAACCCTGGGGGTATTTTAGTCTATCAAACGTTTAATCAAGTCACTGATATTGAAGGTGAAAACCTTAATAAACCACGCCGTCAGCAGTTTTTGTTAGGCACAGGAGAACTGTTAGAATTATTTGCTGAGCTAGAGCCTTTGGTGTACCACGATGAGCAAGAATTCGCACAGTTAGACCACCCTTTAGCTGGCAAAGCGCTGCTGATCGCTCGCAAAGCTGCTGTCACTGGTGATGAAAACAGTGAGTCATGTTGACGATATGGGATATGCTTAGCTAGTTTACTTTAAGGTATGTTTGAAGCGGCTGTATTCCCACTGGTATTGCTCGGGTGAGCTTCGGACTAGCCTTTCTACTGATGTATTGATTGCTTGTACCTTGGCAGCCAGCCCTTCAGCATCGTCGTCGCCACTGTCACTTTGGACCATGCATAGGTCTGAGATGTCTTCGAGCTCAACAGCAAATCCTTCACTGTTAGGCAAACGCCGTGCGAAGCCCAAAATAATACGAGTGTTTTTAGTGTTGGTCAACTGAGCTGCTAATGTCATGGTATAGGCCGGCTGTCCAAACCATTGACTAATAATGCCAGCCGTTGGGGGTGGCTCTTGGTCTGGCAATATTAAATTGACCTCGCCTTTAAGAAGCGATCGTTTCAACTGCATGACCCCTTTCGCCGTTGCAGGCGCAAGTTTCATACCCGCATTACTTCTTGCTTGATGTATCAATTGATCAAGGCCAGGCAATTTAGCCGTTTTATAAAGGGCCGTAACCTTAGCTTGATGTGCAGCCCAATTGGCAAACAGTTCCCAATTACCTAAATGAGGAGTTAATAACACCACTCCCCCTTTTTCTTGGGCCTGCTGAAAACAATCTCCCCCTGTGACAGACACAATACGATCTAACCCACGTTGGCTAGGCTGCGTCCAGTTATGGCCCATCTCTAGTGCAGCGTAAATAGTATGCAGTACACTTTGGCGCACTAATTTCGCCTGTTCCTGGCTAGTGAGGTTTGGCCAGCAGCGTTGGATGTTGATACGAGTCTGTTTAAGGCTTTCATTAGGCAAAACCATCATAACCGCCAATATAATCCTAGATATACTGTGCAGCCACCACAAGGGCAGTTTTCCTAATATGCGTAATAGGCCTACAGCGAGGCTAGATTTCAAGTTTTCAGACATAAAGTGGTCAAATATTCGTTCTCAAGTCGGAGATTTGGCTCCATTAGGTAATGATACCTCGTAAATGCCCCATAAACGAGGAACTAGCGTGCTTTTAGGTACATGCCAGCTGCTTACTGCTAGTGTATAATGTGCGGCTTAAATCTTGCTCTTGGCCTCGCGCTGAAGCAACTCTTTCTTTTACTTAATGCGTGGGTTTAGTCGTGGATAAAACAACCGATACCAGCACTTTCCAAGGCCTCATTTTTGCCTTGCAACAATACTGGTCTGCTCAAGGCTGCAACATCATGCAGCCACTCGATATGGAGGTTGGTGCTGGCACCTTTCATCCAGCGACCTTCCTTAAGGCCATTGGCCCGGAAAGCTGGCGTGCGGCATACGTGCAACCAAGCCGACGCCCCACAGACGGCCGCTACGGCGAAAACCCTAACCGCTTACAACACTATTTTCAGTTTCAGGTGGTTATTAAGCCATCACCAACGAACTTTCAAGAGTTGTACTTAGAATGCCTAGATTACCTGGGCATTGACACTCTGGTGCATGATGTCCGTTTTGTCGAAGACAACTGGGAATCACCCACCTTGGGAGCATGGGGCTTAGGCTGGGAAATCTGGCTTAACGGCATGGAAGTGTCCCAGTTTACCTATTTCCAACAGGCCGGTGGCCTTGAGTGTTTCCCAGTAATGGGCGAAATCACCATTGGACTAGAGCGCATTGCTATGTACCTACAGAACGTGGACAGCGTCTACGATCTAGTTTGGAGTAGAGCGGCTGATGGTACTACCGTGAGTTATGGCGATATCTTCCACCAACAGGAAGTTGAAATGTCCACCTACAACTTCGAACATGCCGACGTTGATATGCTTTTTACCAATTTCGACCACTACGAGTCTGAATGTGCCCGCATGGTTGCCGCTAAACTGCCTCTGCCTGCTTACGAATTTGTGCTTAAAGCGTCCCATGTATTCAACTTACTTGACGCACGCCACGCCATCTCCGTCACCGAAAGACAGCGTTACATTTTACGGGTTCGCACCCTGGCCCGCCAAGTTGCATTGGAATATTATGCAGCACGCAAAGCACTGGGTTTCCCCCTTGCCAGCCAGGAATTAAAGGACGAGTTATTGCGGGACGAGGAGCAAAGTTCATGAGCCACGCCGACTTTTTGTTTGAATTAGGTACTGAAGAGTTACCACCCAAGTCTTTAATGACCTTGTCTAAGGCTCTAGAGTCTAGCATTACCGGGCAGCTAAAGGACTTAGGCCTGGTCCATGGCCAAGTGACCCCCTATGCCACACCTCGACGCTTAACAGTAATTATTGAAGCCTTAGAAGTTCAGCAGGCCGACCGTCACGAAAGTCGACGTGGCCCCTCTGTTAAAGCCCCAGAAAAAGCAGTTGCCGGTTTTGCCCGGTCCTGTAACGTTTCACTGGACGATTTAACAATAGTTGATACAGACAAAGGCCAATATTACGAATTTGATCGGCTGGTTAAGGGCGCCAAAACCTTAGATCTTTTGGCAGCTGTCATCAACCAAGCCTTAGCTAACCTGCCTATCGCAAAACGTATGCGATGGGGGTCATCACGTAATGAATTTGTCCGTCCAGTTCAATGGTTTATCATGACCTTAGGCAACGAACTAGTAGACACTCAGCTGTTCGATTTAACTAATGGCCACTCTAGTCGTGGCCATCGTTTTCATAGTAAAGGCGAAATCACCATTAATGCTGCATCAAGCTATGCAGAACAACTACGCACCCAAGGCCATGTTATTGTAAGCTTTGACGAACGTAAGACGATGATTCGTAAGCAAATAGCAGAGCAAGGGCTGGTACTTGGCGCAACTGCTGTAGTTGATGAAAAATTACTCGACGAAGTGACTGGCCTGGTAGAATGGCCGGTGTGTTTAACAGGTCGCTTTGATGAAGCCTTTTTAGAAGTACCTGCTCAAGCGTTAATCTCGTCCATGAAAGAGCATCAAAAATACTTCCACTTTGTAGATGATAAGGGTGACATTTTGCCCCTATTCCTCACCGTAAGTAACATTATTAGCAAAGACCCAAGCCGTGTTATTGCAGGAAATGAACGGGTGATTCGCCCAAGACTTGCTGATGCCGTATTCTTCTTTGAAACAGATAAGAAGACCACTCTTGAGAGCCGGAACAATGCCTTGGGCAAGGTTGTTTTCCAAGCAAAGCTAGGCACTGTGCTTGATAAAACCCTACGGGTAGCTGAATTATCAACGGGTATTGCGGGCCTAATCGGTGCAGACAGCGCTCTGGCTGCTCGTGCAGCCACCTTATCTAAAGCTGACCTTAATACTGACATGGTGCTAGAATTTAGCGACTTACAAGGCCTTATGGGCCACGTTTACGCGCTTAATGATGGCGAGGACCCTGAAGTTGCAGCTGCCCTAGAACAGCACTATTGGCCTAAATTTTCTGGAGATCGTTTACCAGAATCATCTATCGCTAGCGCAGTTGCTATAGCCGATAGGCTAGACACCCTCGTTGGACTGTTTGGTATCGGCCAGCCCCCTACGGGTAGTAAAGACCCTTATGCCCTTCGCCGTGCCACAGTGGGACTATTACGAATTATCATTGAGCAAGGCTTAGACCTCGATCTTGCTGCCCTGCTTGATACCTCTTATGGTTTACATAAGGACCTTGCGATACCCCTTGAGGAAGTTCAGCCACAGCTATTGAGCTTTGTTTTTGACCGTTTGCGCGCTTATTATGAAGATCAAAATGTTGCAATAGATATCTACTTAGCGGTTATGGAGAATAAATCCAATTCCCTTTTAGATTTTGACCGACGTGTTCAGGCAGTGAGTGAGTTTTTGAAACTTGATGCTGCGCCGGCTCTTTCTGCAAGCAACAAACGCGTGAGCAATATCCTTAATAAGAATGGCAGAGGCAATGCTTCTTTTGACCCAGCACTGTTGGCAGAAGCAGCCGAAATCATATTGGCAGATTCATTGGAAACGGTTAAGCGGACCAACTTGACAGTTATTGCTCAAGGCAACTATCACGATGCACTACAAGGCCTTGCACAATTGGCAGGCCCGCTTGATCAATTTTTCTCGGATATCATGGTAATGACTGACGACGAGTCTCTCAAAAATAACCGTTTGGCATTGTTGTCGGAACTTCAGATTGAACTGGGCCGTGTTGCTGACATTAGCCTACTAGCTCATTAAAACTCGCCTGACTGAGACTTCATTTTGTTTAAGTGTTTCACGTGAAACACTTAAACAGGCATCCTCGTAAAGCTTCTTCTTTTTCTACGGCCCATAAAAAAGCCTCCATATGGAGGCTTTTTTTGATCTAACAGATTCTAATGAACCCCATTAGAAGTCTAAGTTTGCAACTCGTAGCGCATTTTCTTCGATGAACAGCCGGCGAGGTTCAACTTCATCTCCCATAAGAGTGGTGAACATTTGATCCGCGGCGATGGCATCATCTATCGTGACGCACAACATACGACGCTGCTCTGGGTCCATGGTAGTCTCCCACAATTGACCCGGGTTCATCTCACCCAAACCCTTGTAACGCTGAACAGCAAGGCCACGGCGCGCTTCCTTCATCAGCCAAGCCAAGCCAAGAGCAAAGCTCTCTGTTGGGAATATTTTTTCACCGCGTTGGAAGTAGCCATCCTGTTCCAGCAAGCCAGATAGCGATCCATTAAGAGCCACGATAGAGCGGTATTCACCAGAACTAAAGAAGTCGAAGCTGATCATATAGTCTTCGTCAATGCCGTGAGTTGTGATGGTAATCATTGGTAAATACCCATCTCGCTCGGGATTACCACGCACCTGACCATCGTACATCGCACCACCTACTTCTTGCTCTTCCAAGCACTCCAAAATCGCATCCAGCCAAGCCGCAACCTTATCTTGATCGTGCAACTCTTCAAGAGTTAATACGGGAGCATAAATCATTTGATTCAAAATGACGGCAGGAATAATACGCTCTACCCGTTTTACAGTGGCCATAACCTGGCGATACTGAACTGCTAAACTTTCCAAACCCGGGCCTGAAATGGCTGGTGCATTTGCGCTGGTATGTAAAGATGCACCGTCCATTGCACCTTGCAATAGAAATCCGTCAAGTGCTGGGTCATCTTTTAGATACTGCTCCTGTTTGCCTTTCTTAACCTTATAAAGCGGTGGCTGGGCGATAAACAGATGTCCGTTTTCAATCACCTTAGGTAGATGCCGGAAGAAAAACGTTAGTAACAAAGTCCGAATGTGTGCTCCATCGACATCGGCATCCGTCATAATAATTACACTATGGTAGCGTAGTTTTTCAATATTAAATTCGTCTCGGCCAATACCACATCCTAAAGCTGTGATTAAGGTGCCTACCTCTACGGATGAAAGCATCTTATCAAAACGAGCCTTCTCTACGTTAAGGATCTTACCTTTTAATGGAAGAATAGCTTGTGTTCGACGATTCCGGCCTTGCTTAGCAGAGCCTCCTGCAGAGTCTCCCTCCACTAGGTAGATCTCAGAAAGACCCGGGTCTTTCTCCTGACAATCGGCTAACTTACCAGGCAGGCCTGCAATATCTAAAACGCCTTTTCTGCGAGTCATGTCGCGCGCCCTTCGGGCCGCCTCTCTGGCTCTGGCAGCATCGATCATTTTACCAACGATCACGCGAGCCTCTTGTGGATGCTCTTGCAAAAACTCAGACAAACATCGACCTAGCTCCTGCTCTACAGCAGACTTAACTTCAGATGAAACTAGTTTGTCTTTGGTTTGAGATGAAAACTTTGGATCTGGCACTTTAACAGAAATGATCGCCGTCAAGCCTTCTCGTGCGTCATCTCCAGAAGTGGCCACCTTAGATTTTTTCTGGGCAGACTCAGCTTCAATATAGTTATTTAGTGTACGAGTAAGGGCAGAACGAAAACCACTTAGGTGAGTACCGCCGTCCCGCTGGGGAATATTATTTGTAAAGCAGTGAATACTTTCTTGGAAAGAATCATTCCACTGCAGTGCAACCTCTACACCAACGCCGTCAGCATGCATGGTATTGAAATGCATACACTTGTTGATTGGCGTCTTGTTGGCATTTAAATATTCAACAAAAGCAGCAACACCACCTTCGTAGCAGAAAAGCTCTTCACGCCCAGAGCGCTCGTCTTTAAGGCGAATGGCTACACCTGAGTTTAAGAATGACAGCTCTCGCAAACGCTTTGCCAGAATATCAAAGTGGTACATGATGTTTGTAAAGGTGTCTGGCGAAGCCGTAAAAGTACATGTTGTGCCAGTGCCTTCGGTTGTACCCACAACCGCCAAAGGAGCCTGAGGCACACCATGGTGGTATATTTGCTCATGAACTTGTCCGTTACGACGGATAGTGAGCTTAAGCTCTGTAGATAGAGCGTTTACTACACTTACACCAACGCCGTGTAATCCACCTGAAACCTTATAGCTATTGTCGTCAAATTTACCGCCAGCGTGTAACACTGTCATAATTACTTCAGCTGCGGAGACGCCCTCTTCTTTGTGAATGTCCACAGGAATGCCACGCCCGTCATCCACTACGGTAACCGTATCGTCAGACTGAATGGTTACACTAACTTCACTACAATGACCAGCTAGAGCCTCATCGATACAGTTATCGACAATTTCAAACACCATGTGGTGCAGACCTGTACCATCGTCCGTATCACCAATATACATGCCTGGGCGCTTACGCACAGCGTCCAATCCCTTAAGGACTTTGATACTGGACGAATCGTACACTCTCTCTTCGCTCATTAATTACTCCGAAGTCAATTTCTTAAATAGTGGCAGCCAATCCTAAATTGAAGATTATTCCTGGCTTACTTGTCCGTGTTTCACGTGAAACATTTTTATTTTCGCTTCTTCTGGCCAACAGTCTGTTAGCTCATTTGGTCCAACACTAGTGACAAATACTTGGGTATCTAGATTCACTAGCTGCTGGCATATCTCTCGCCTGTGGGACCAGTCCAATTCAGCTGCAAGGTCGTCCACCAAAAATACACACTTACGTCCCTCAGCTTCACTTAACAACTTTCCTTGGGCCAGCTTAAGCGCAACAACAACCAACTTTTGCTGGCCCCGCGACAGACGCTCTACAGCATTGACCCCATGCAAAGTTAACTTGAGGTCTGCCCGCTGAGGCCCTCGCTGGGTATAACCTAACTGCAAGTCTCGTTCCAAGGTTTCCTCGAGGATGTCGGCATAATTACGATTTGCAGACCACCCAGAATAAAAACCAAGCCTTAAATCGGGCAAATCCACCAAGCCAGACAAAAGCTCGAAGAATACTGGCTCAAGGAGCTTCAAATAGCCCTCTCTGAGGTCATTTAACTGTTCAGCAACCTCAACCAATGCGGGATCAAAACTAGCCCTTACATCAGCTCTCATTGTACCACATTTCAAGGCACTGTTACGTTGTTTTAGCAGCCTCTGAGCTTGTTTCCACAGGCCAAAAAAACTCGGATTGTGATGATACACCCCCCAGTCGAGATACTGCCTGCGAACACTAGGGCCGGCCTCGATTAAACGAGCGCTGTTAGGGTCAATTAGCTGAATGGGCAATAAACTGGCGAGCTCTGCAACAGAAGAGAGGTTTTCGCCATTGAGGCGTACGCTATGATCACCATCAAGGCGACGATTCATACCCAATGAATCCGTTACCCCTTGTGGGTTTTTTACTTTGGCAAACAGCAGGCAGTCTGTATGACCCTGCGCGATGACAGAAGCTAACTTTAGACTACGAAATGAGCGCCCTAGGCCAAGCATGTGGATAGACTCTAAGACACTTGTTTTACCGCTCGCGTTAAGCCCATACAGAAGGTTTATACCTTCATCAAAGTGAATATCAACATGAAGCAAATTACGCAACCGCTGGATGCTTAGCTGCTGAACAGACATACGCTATCTAGCCTGTGGATAAAACCTATAACAAGGTGTGCATAACTTGTAGTCATCAGACTGTCCAGCCACTAAGCAATAGGTTGGGTTTCAAGCTCAGTTACAGACGCATGGGCATGATGACATACTGCGCAGCGCCGTTGCCGCCATCAGCCAATAGCGCACTAGAATTTGAATCACTCAAGGTAATTTTAACCTGATCACTATGTAGTACGTTAAGCACATCAAGCACATAACCAACGTTAAACCCAATTTCAATCTGAGCGCCCTGATAATCCACCATAAGACTTTCTTCAGCCTCTTCTTGCTCTGGGTTATTCGCCACAACCTGCAAGTTTGTATCACTTACCGTCATGCGTACACCGCGGTACTTTTCGTTCGATAGTATGGCCGCACGGCTCAAGACACCACGCATAGCCAAACGATCAACTAGCACGATCTTGTCGCCATTACGCGGCAATACGCGCTCATAATCTGGAAACTTGCCGTCAACAAGCTTAGACGTGAATATAAATTCATTGGTGAAAGCGCGAATATGACTCGCTCCAATAACCAACCGAACTGTCGCATCTTCTTCCGTCATTAAGCGAGCCAACTCCAACACACCCTTACGCGGAACGATCAATTGCTGTGCGGCTTGATCTGGCAAGCCAACAGGCATAAAGCTCGTTGCCAAGCGGTGGCCATCGGTGGCAACAGTCCGCAACTGACTATCTTTAATTTCAAACAACATGCCGTTTAGGTAATAACGCACATCTTGCTGAGCCATGGCAAAACCAGTTTGATCCACAAGCTGTTTAAGGGCCATTTGAGGCACCTCAAATTCGAATGATTCAGGACTATCTTCTACGTTAGGGAAGTCTGTGGCCGGCAATGTGGATAACTTAAATTTACTCCGGGCAGAACGTACTAAAACATGCTCTTCATTTTGCATCACTTCGATCATGGCGTGATCGGGTAGCGACTTACAAATGTCCATCAGCTTACGTGCCGGTATAGTCACGCCACCGTCTTCGCCAGCTTGATCTAAACTCACCCGCCCCACCAACTCTACCTCTAAATCGGTACCTGTAAGCGTAAGTTGATCACCCTCCACCACGACCAATATATTGGCTAGCACAGGTAAGGTTTGACGCCTCTCAACAACACCCGCAACTAACACTAGGGGTTTCAAAAAGGCTTCTCGGCTGATGGTAAATTTCATACTACAATCCTGTTAACGGTTCTGACTCGGCGGACTATCGACTTAGACAGTTAATGAGCGATATAAGTTATCATAATCATCGTGAATGTCACGATCTGCTTCTCGTAATTCTTTTATTTTCCGGCACGCATGTAAAACGGTTGTATGGTCTCGTCCACCAAATGCATCACCAATTTCAGGCAAGCTATGGTTGGTCAACTCTTTCGCCAAAGCCATGGCCATTTGACGGGGCCGAGCCACGGATCGTGAGCGACGCTTTGACAAGATATCAGCAATTTTAATCTTATAGTAGCTTGCCACAGTTTTCTGGATATTATCAATACTGACCTTACGATCTTGTAAGGCCAATAAATCACGCAGCGACTCTTGTATAAAGGGAGTAGAAATAGCCTCACCAGTGAAATGAGAGTTTGCGACTACTCGCTTGAGGGCGCCCTCTAACTCTCTCACGTTTGAGCGGATTTTCTTTGCAAGAAAAAAGGCCGCATCTTCGGGCAAATCAATATTCCCTTCAGCCGCTTTTTTCATCAAGATCGCCACTCGAGTTTCTAGCTCCGGAGGCTCAACCGCCACAGTTAACCCCCAACCAAAACGCGACTTCAAACGATCTTCTAAGCCCGCTATCTCTTTGGGATAGCGGTCACAGGTCAAAATCATCTGCTGACCACTCTCCAACAGCGCATTAAAGGTGTGAAAAAATTCTTCTTGCGAGCGCTCTTTCCCTGCAAAGAATTGTATATCATCTATCAATAAGGCATCAACCGAACGATAAAACCGCTTAAATTCGTTAATCGCGTTTAATTGTAAGGCCTTCACCATATCAGCTACAAAACGCTCCGAATGCAAATAGACTACTTTTGCGTTCGGATTTCGTTCGATTAAAGCTGCACCAACAGCATGCATTAAGTGAGTTTTACCTAAACCCACACCACCATATAGAAATAGAGGGTTGTATGAACTACCGGGGTTTTCTGCAACTTGTTTAGCTGCAGCCAAGGCCAACTGATTAGATTTACCTTGAACAAAGCTTGAAAAAGTAAACGCGCGGTTCAAGTAGCTCTGATGCCGCACTGAGCCCTCCACTTGAACTACACGCTCTGGGCCAGGCTCTACGTTAAACTGCGGCTGTATGATCGTCGTAGGCCGCCTTGGTATAGGTGATACGGTTGGTGGTGCACTTGGCACAAAAGAGGCCGGCGTGATGATAGAAGGTCGCTCAATAGCTTGGCCAACAACCCCTTGCGGAGAAACCCCCGACGAAGCCACAAGCAACTCTACATCTTGTGTAGCGCCTGTCGCGTAATCTGCCACCAATTCTCGTATTCTAGAAAAATATTTATCTCTAACCCAGTCTTGCACAAAACGATTAGGCGCCAACAGTTGAATAACTCGACCGTCTTCATGAACCTTTAGGGGTCGAATCCAAGTATTAAACTGCTGACTAGGCAGTTCATCTTGAAGACACGCCAAACATTGTTGCCAAATCGCTTGAGACATTTTTAACTAGAGCCAAATTAAACTAAATTTCTAAAGCCGTGTGAGTGGCCTTAAATTGATGTAATAAAGACGATCATTTTATCACCAAGTGCCTAAAGTTATCCACAGGCAGTGCTCGATAAGGCAATATAAGGCATAACTTTTGGTTCCGGTGAAAAAATTTAGCCTTTTTACGTAATTTAATAGCTTAAACGAGGAATCGGGCTTGCTATTCGATTTGCCCTCTCATATAATTTCGCCCCTAGATTTTCAAAGCCAAGATTTTGGCCATTAACTAATTTTGCGAGACCGATCATGAAAAGAACGTTTCAACCTAGCGTCCTAAAGCGCAAGCGCAATCACGGTTTCCGTGCACGCATGTCAACTCCAGGCGGCCGTGCCGTAATCAACGCTCGTCGTGCTAAAGGCCGTAAGAGCCTAAGCGCGTAAGCGACTGTTGCACGCTTAGCGTATGACTGAATTCGACTTTTCCCGGCAACGACGCCTGTTGAATGCTGGGGACTATCGAAGGGTCTTTGATCAAGCTGAATTCAAAGTTTCGGATCAGCACCTACTGATCTTGGCCCGCCCAAGTTTGCACGATCACTCCCGTATTGGGTTGGTAATCGCCAAAAAAGGCATAAAACTGGCTGTTCATCGTAACCGTGTTAAGCGTGTTGTGCGCGACAGTTTTAGAACCCTTTGTACTCAAACTAACGAATTCCCCTTACCCTTGGACATTGTCATCCTGTCCAGAAAAGGCTTGGGAGAACTCGACAATGACACAGTTCATCGCTTGATTAGCAAGCAATGGACAAGATTACGTAAAAAAACTGCCCAAACTGGCTAGATTTAGCACACTTCTATGACCTGCCCATTGCCAACAGGCGTACAGGCTCTATAATCTAACTCCTCTACAATACAACTAACGACGATTTGTTTCTATGGATTTTCAACGCATTATTCTAATTGCGGGTGTCGCCATCATCTCTTACTTGATGGTACTGCAGTGGAATCAAGATTACGGTACCGAAGCCTTTGCCCCACAGCAAGTCACCAGCACTTCTGCATACGATACGGAAGCAGTAAGCACCGACTTTGCCGTGGTGGCTGCACAGCCAAGCAATAACTCTGACATTACGGTAACCCAAACCGAAAACGCTAGTGCCGGATCGCTTATTGAGGTTAAAACTGACACCTTACAAGTGATCATTGACACTCAGGGTGGCGACATTATCCAAGCCTCGCTGGCTGACTATCTGGCAGAAATGGACCATCCCGATGTGCCATTCACACTGTTAGAACAAAACCAGCAGCGCACCTATGTTGCTCAGAGTGGACTTATAGGCGTTAATGGCACCGACATTAAGTCGCGTCCAATATTTAAAGCTGCACAGTCAGCATACGAACTGTTAGACGGCCAACAAGCTTTAGAGGTTGTGCTCAGCATCACCGACGAAAGTGGTGCAGTAATCAACAAGATCTACACCTTTACCCGCGGCAGTCACCTGGTAAACCTAACTTACGCTGTTGACAACCGCGGCAACCAACCTTGGTCTGCTAACTTATTTGGTCAAATTAAACGTGACCGTTCTGCCGATCCTAGTGCTTCTGGCGGCATGGGTATGTCTGCTTACCTAGGCCCCGCTTTTTCCTTCCCAGACGACAAGTATTATCGTTATGATTTTGACGACATGGATGACGCTAACCTAAAGCGCAGCGCTCCAGGTGGTTGGGTCGGCATGTTACAGCACTACTTTGTAACTGCTTGGGTACCTAATCCAGAGCAACAACATAACTACAGCACACGAGTTAGCAAAAACAACTATATTGCTGGTTTTGTTAGCCCTGCTTTAGAATTACAAGCGGGTCAGTCTGGTTCTACATCGGCTGATTTTTACGCCGGTCCTAAGGTCCAAGCAGACCTCAAGGCAATTTCCGAGAACCTAGATTTAGTAGTAGATTACGGTTGGTTATGGTGGGTTTCACAACCATTATTCTGGTTGTTGAACACCATGTTTGGGTTTGTAGGTAACTGGGGTGTGGCGATTTTATTAGTAACCCTATGCGTTAAAGCATTCTTCTTCTACCCATCGGCTATTTCATACCGCTCAATGGCTAAGATGCGTGCATTAGCACCTGAAATTGCCAAATTGAAAGAAAAGTTCGGCGACGATCGTGCCAAAATGTCCCAAGGGATGATGGAACTCTACAAGCGTGAAAAGGCCAACCCTTTAAGCGGCTGTTTCCCTATTATCATTCAAATGCCGGTATTCATCGGTTTGTACTGGATGCTGATGGAGACTGTTGAGCTACGTCATGCGCCATTCTTCCTCTGGATCCAAGATCTCTCCGTACAAGACCCTTATTTTGTGTTGCCGTTGCTCATGGGTGCCACCATGTTCATCCAGCAGATGCTTAACCCTACGCCTCCAGACCCAATGCAGGCGAAGATAATGAAGATGTTACCCATAGTTTTCACTATCTTCTTCCTTTGGTTCCCTGCTGGTCTTGTTTTGTACTGGGTATGCAACAACGTCCTGTCGATCACACAGCAATATGTCATTACCAAACGTATTGAAAAATCCATGGCTGAGCGTAAACATTAACCTAACGCTCTAAACGTGATACAAAGGCCTCCCAGTGAGGCCTTTTTTGTAGTCATTAAGCCCCATTTTTGTGCCACAGGAGCTCTAACTACCTTGCAATCAGATCTAGATACCATTTGCGCACAAACCACGCCCCCAGGCCGCGGTGGAGTGGGCATTATTCGTTTATCTGGACCTAAGGCGCTTGCCTATGGTCAAACACTGAGCCGTAACCAAGGCATAGTTCGCCATGCCCATTACGGCGCCTTTTTAGATACTCATGGCGAACAGATTGATGCTGGCATAAGCCTTTATTTCAAAGGACCAGATTCATTCACCGGTGAAGACGTGTTTGAATTCCAAGGCCATGGTGGGCAAGTGGTAATGGACGTATTACAGCGGGAGCTCACTCAATTAGGCGCCCGTATGGCCAGACCTGGCGAGTTTTCTGAGCGTGCTTTTCTAAATGACAAAATGGACCTTGCCCAAGCAGAATCAATTGCAGATTTAATAGATGCTAGCTCAGAACAAGCCGCCAGAAACGCATTACGCTCATTGCAGGGCGTGTTTTCTACCCATATCAATACCTTGGTTGAAAGCCTCATATATCTGCGCCTATATGTTGAAGCAGCAATCGACTTCCCAGAAGAAGAAATCGATTTTTTGGCCGATGGCAAGGTAGCAGCCCTATTAGATAACGCTCGGTCAGACCTAGATCACCTACTGCTACAGGCCCACCAGGGCAGCCTATTACAAGAAGGCATGCAGGTGGTAATCGCTGGCGCTCCTAATGCTGGCAAATCAAGCTTACTCAATGCGTTAGCAGGGCAAGACCGCGCCATCGTCACAGATATTGCGGGCACAACACGCGATATTTTAAAAGAATCCATCAATATCGACGGCCTACCTCTACATATTCTAGATACTGCTGGCTTACGTGAGAGCCCAGACAAGGTAGAACAAATTGGTATTGAGCGCGCTATTAGCGCTATTGGCCAAGCTGACCAAATTTTGTTACTGCAAGATGCCCTAGATAAAACCTCACCCCAAGATCATTGGCAGGGATTAATGGGCCCAGAGCCAATGCCCACCCAGCTCACGTTAGTTCGCAATAAAATAGACCTCTCCAACAGCATGCCTAACCTAACGCAAGTCGATGGTGTAGACTGTATTTATTTAAGCGCTAAGCACGGTCAGGGCTTAGACCTGCTAAGAAGTCAGTTAAAACAAGCCGTCGGTTACCAAGCCACATTAGAGGGTGGCTTTAGTGCCCGTAGACGGCATCTAGACGCCCTTCAGCGGTGCAGATCTCTACTACGAGACGGTGCCACACAACTGGCTTATAGCCAGGCTGGGGAGCTATTAGCCGAGGACTTACGTTTAGCTCAAGAGTGTTTGAACGAGATTACAGGCAGCTTCACTAGTGATGACTTACTAGGCCGTATTTTTGGATCATTTTGTATTGGGAAATAACCATTTATGTCCAACGTTCACCACATTTTATGTATTGAAGATGAAGTTGATATCCAAGAGATTATTGCTTATAACCTTGAAAAGGCTGGCTATACGGTCACCCTAGCCGGCGATGGTGTTACAGGCTTAGAGCTTGCGCAAACACAGCACCCTGATTTAATACTACTTGATATCATGCTGCCAAACCTAAATGGCATGCAGGTGTGTGAACGCCTCAAAGCAGACTCTAAAACCCAATCAATACCGATCATTATGCTGTCAGCAAGAAGTGAAGAAGCTGACGTTATTGGAGGCCTTAGTCGTGGTGCAGATGACTATATGACTAAGCCTTTTAGTCAGGCTGAACTATTGGCTAGAATTAAAGTGGCTTTACGCAGAAAACCAACCACACATATACTAACCATGGGGTCTTTATCACTAGACCTTGATGCCTATAACTGCAGCCTAAATGGCCAAGCATTAAAATTGACCACCACCGAATTTAAACTATTGCATACCTTAATGGCGCAACCTGGCCGTGCCTTTTCAAGGGAGCAGCTCATACTGTCTGCCTTAGGTGAGGAGTCTGAGGTGGTAGATCGTAATGTTGATGTACACATCCGCGGTGTACGAAAACAGTTAGGTATAGCTGCATCAGCAATAGAAACCATACGTGGCGTTGGTTATCGTTGTGATCCCAACTATGCTGAAATATTAGCAAGCGACGTACAGTAGCATGCGCCACTCGCCAATATTTTTACGACTTTACGCAGGTTTTGCTGTAGTTATATTATTTAGTATCTTGATTGTTGGGCTAATGGTTCAGCGTCAGATAGAGCAGGCCAGCTTGCGGGATATCAGCAACAACCTTTCTAGTCAGGCCTTTATATTACAGCAGTCCTTCGCTAATACTGACCAGCAAACTCAAAGCCAAATACAACAAACTGTAGAACAAATTGGCCAACGTATTGATACTCGAGTTACCCTGCTAACAAAAGAGGGTGTGGTTATTGCGGATTCTGAGTTTAGTGCTGAAGGAATGGACAATCACCGCTATCGGCCAGAAATCATTGCCGCCAATACGTCCAAGATAGGGCAATCGCGCCGCTATAGTAAAACCTTACAGAAGCCCATGTTGTATGTGGCTGTTTCGGCCATGGCAAGCAACTCCAATCTGGGTTACATCCGTACAGCATTATCCACACAACGCATTGATGAAGAAATCAACTATTTGCGCAGGGTGATCATCATCGCTGCTAGTCTTACGGCGCTTATTGCTTTATTTATAGGCTATTGGTTAGCCATGAGTTTTGCTCGACCCCTTAAGCAGATGACGTTAATTGCTAAAAACTATGCCCATGGCCGCTATGAATTGCGCATTCCTAGCCAAAGGCGCGATGAGATAGGAGACTTAGCCCGCTCACTCAATCAAATGGCTGATATTTCAGCCCAGCGCTTCGATATTATAAAAACTGAACGGGACCAGCTTTCTACCATCCTTAAAAGTATGAATGAAGGCGTAATCACTGTGACCAGTGAAGGCCTTATTACCCATGTTAATGCTGCCGCTTGTCGTATGCTGCGCACCAGTGGTGAACGCTGTTTAGGCCAAGCGTTAAAAGACATAGATGGGTCTAATAACCTTGACCAAGCCTTTAGACAATGCCAGCAACAACAAGCCAGCGTAGAGCGAACCATCCAGCTTGATGGCTATACCTTTTCGCGCCATTACCGCTTGCATGTCACCCTGCTAAAACAATCCCACCAGGCAGACGCTATTTTGGTGTTACAAGACATTACTGATGTTCAGCGTATCGACAAAATGCGTGCAGACTTTGTTGCCAACGCATCCCATGAGTTAAAAACACCTATCACCGCTATTCGTGGTTTTGCAGAAACCCTAATAGAAGACGATACAATAGAGCACACTACACAGCAGCGGTTTATGCGCAAAATTCATGGCCAATCTATTCGTTTGTCAGACTTAGTTTCAGACTTATTGGCCTTGTCTCGATTAGAAAGTAACGACGAAGCCTTTAACACCCAGGTAGATTTACAACAAGTGGTGCAAAGGGTGTGCGCTAACTTACAGGCAGTAGCTCAAACCCAGAAAGTCGTTTTGGAGTTACAAGCAAAAGATGGCCCAATGCTGTTATTAGGTGACGACAATGCTTTGGGGCAAATGGCTACCAACCTTATTGATAACGCCATCAAATATACAGCCGCAAATGGCACCGTTACTGTAGCACTTGAAGTTGAGCACGGTATGGCCGTACTGACGGTTAAAGACGATGGCTTAGGTATCGATGAGTCTGACCAAGAGCGCATCTTTGAGCGTTTCTATCGTGTCGACAAAGCCCGCTCACAATCCCTTGGCGGAACCGGCCTTGGCCTTGCCATTGTTAAACATATTGTGCAAAGTCATAAGGGTCGCTTGCAACTAAAAAGTAAGCTAAATCAAGGGTCTACCTTCACAATAAAAATTCCTCTTCCCTCCAATACCAATTAATTATAAATAAACTCATAATCTTTATATTACCTTAACAAAGGGTGCTTATAATGGGCACTAATTATAGGCACCCTTATCATCCGTAGAGGCAGTTCACATGGCAAATCCCATACTTAGTTTGTTTGGCCATTCACCTATTAAGCCATTACAAAACCACATGCACACCGTGCTGCAATGCGTGGAACTATTAGTCCCTTTCTTTCAAGCAGTAATCAAAGAAGACTGGGAAGCAGTAGAAGCAACTTATAACTCCATTGCACAGTTTGAAGGCCAAGCCGATGATCAAAAACAAGACATCCGCCTTCACTTACCAAAAAGCTTATTCATGCCGATCAACCGCTCCGACCTTATCCAACTATTAAGCAAGCAAGATAAAATTTGCAACACGGCTAAAGACATTGCCGGCATCATGTTAGGTCGTAAGCAAGTTGTGCCTAAGAAAATTGCTACAGACATGACTGCGTATGTAAAGTCTGCAGTGGCTGTGGCTGTGGAAGCAAAGGTAGTTATTGACGAGCTTGATGAACTCATTGGATCTGGATTTGGTGGCCGTGAAATTGATCGTATCAACCGCTGCATTACCAAATTAGAAAAAGCAGAAGATAAGAATGATAAGCGTCAAATTACCCTGCGTGCAAAATTACATGAAATCGAAGCCGACTTACCACCAGTCGATGCCATGTTTATGTATAAAACTATCGAAGCCATTGGTAATTTAGCAGACCGAGCACAAAGTGCTGGCGAACAGATTCAAGTCATCATAGCTCGTTAAATACTGATATAAGTGCTGACATAAATACCGATAACTTACACATTACATAGCTTCGAGAAAATACTATGGAAGTTTTAAACGAATACGGTCAAATTTTACTAATCCTAGCAATTATTTTTGGTCTTTTTATGGCTTGGGGTGTAGGTGCTAATGACGTGGCTAACGCCATGGGCACTTCAGTTGGTTCTGGCGCTATTACATTAAAGCAAGCCATCGTTATAGCGATGATCTTTGAATTCGCAGGCGCCTATTTAGCGGGTGGCGAAGTAACAGCCACTATTCGTAAAGGCATTATTGACCCTCTTTCCTTACAAGGCACACCCGAATACTTAGTGTATGGAATGCTCTCAGCATTACTTGCAGCAGGTACCTGGTTACTAATTGCCACTATTCTAGGTTGGCCGGTATCAACCACCCATACGATTGTAGGCGCTATCGTTGGTTTCGCAGCCGTTGCTATCTCTGTAGATGCTGTTAATTGGGGTAAGGTTAGCACCATCGCTGCCAGCTGGATCGTTTCACCCGTGTTAGCAGGTACAATCTCTTACATGCTATTTAAAAGTGTCCAGAGGCTGATATTAGATACTGAAACCCCATTTGAAAACGCCAAACGCTATGTACCTATGTACATGTTTATGGTGGGTTTTATGATCACCATGGTCACTTTAATCAAAGGTTTAAAGCATGTATTTAAAGACATTGGTTTTAGCTTAAATTACTTCGAAATGTCTTTGGTAGCTGCAGCAGTTGGCCTTGTGGTTACTATTATTGGCAGCATGATGTTAACCCGGGTAAAGCGCAACAAAGACATTGAATCAGAAGACCGGTTTGCTAACGTAGAAAAAGTTTTCGCCGTGTTGATGATATTCACAGCTTGCGCCATGGCTTTCGCCCACGGTTCAAACGATGTAGCCAACGCTGTTGGTCCTATGGCTGCGGCCATCGGTACCATTAAATCCGGCGCTGTAACGGCCAAATCTAGTATGCCGGCATGGATACTGTTAGTAGGTGGTGTGGGTATTGTTGTTGGCCTTATTACATACGGCTACAAGGTTATGGCTACCATTGGCACCAAGATCACCGAACTAACCCCTAGTCGAGGCTTTGCAGCCACCCTAGGCGCCTCTTCAACAGTTGTACTTGCGTCAGGTATTGGCTTGCCTATATCCACTACACACACCTTGGTGGGGGCTGTGTTAGGGGTAGGTTTAGCGCGTGGTTTAGCTGCCATCAACTTACGCATTGTTGCGACTATCTTTACCTCTTGGATTATTACCCTGCCTGCTGGCGCAATTTTGTCTATTATCTTTTTCTACATCTTTAAGGCCGTTTTCTCATAACCCCCATTAGATAAAAATAACAATAAAAAGCCCAAGGTCGCCTCTACGCCTTGGGCTTTTTTGTGTCTATATTATCTCTATTTTACTACACCTTATAATATGAATCAGGATAAATAGGCCCTCTAGGTAGGTCAAATTACCTGATTTTAATGATTTTTCTAAAAATCGATGAATTTTATCAAAAATACTTATACACAAGTTATCCAAAGTATATGTCATAGCTCAGTGCTATTTATCCATATAAACAACGTTATAGAAAGCTAAGTAAATAAGTAATCTAACAAAGTTATCCACACTATCCACAAACATATTCACAATTACCGAATCTGCAATCTAAAATAATAAAAATATAGTAATTTATAGACTTAAAGGCTGTGAATAAGTTGCGATCCTAACAACAACTAATCTGTGTATAACTTTACCCTGTGGATAAACACCCTAGTTATACACAACTCATCAGCAGCATTTATAACCCATACTAACGTCAAAATAACAGCTTTATCCTTTGTCTATTTATTTGTTTTTATTACTTTTTTTTAACTTATACATAAAAAACGGGTTGCTTAATAATAACAACAATAACAATATAAAAAATATATATTTTTAAACACTATATAACTAACTAATAATCAAACCAAAACAAAATTCTGGTGATTTATTAACCACTCTAAAAACGCTATACTAGCTGGCTAAGAACGCTTATAAATTTAGTAAGGAATAGCTCGTGGATTTCCCCTCACGTTTTGATGTGATTGTTATTGGTGGTGGCCATGCTGGCACAGAAGCAGCATTGGCTAGTGCTCGCCTAGGTGCGCAAACCCTACTTTTAACCCATAACATGGACACCTTAGGTCAAATGTCATGTAATCCGGCGATTGGTGGTATTGGCAAAAGTCACCTAGTGCGAGAGATCGACGCATTCGATGGCGCAATGGCTAGAGCGACAGACCTAGCAGGAATTCAATTTCGTGTATTAAATTCACGCAAAGGCCCTGCGGTAAGAGCTACAAGAGCTCAAGCAGACCGAGGTCTATACCGTAATGCCATCAGGCAAACTCTAGAACAACAAGAAAATCTCTATATTTTTCAACAATCTGTCGATGATTTAATCATTGAACAAGACCAAGTGGTTGGTGCTAAAACCAATATGGGATTAAATTTTTATGCCCAGCAAGTTGTAATGACTACGGGCACTTTTCTTGGTGGCATTATTCACATAGGTATGCAGCAAAGCCAAGGTGGCCGCGCAGGTGATCCCCCAGCTAATGCGTTAGCCCAAAGACTTAGAGAAAGACCATTTCGTATTGAGCGCCTGAAAACTGGAACGCCACCGCGTATCGACCGCCGCACTGTAGATTTTAGCGTGATGCAAGAACAACCTGGTGACACACCTACTCCGGTAATGTCTATGCTTGGAAAGTTAAGTGATCACCCACAACAAGTGCCATGTCATATTACCCATACCAACATCAATACCCATAATATGATCCGCGATAGTTTGGATCGATCACCTTTGTATGCAGGCGTTATCGAAGGGGTAGGACCACGCTACTGCCCATCGATTGAAGATAAAATAATGCGTTTTGCAGACAAAGACAGCCATCAAATATTTGTTGAGCCTGAAGGTCTAAATAGTATTGAACTATATCCAAACGGTATTTCTACTAGCTTACCTTTTGATGTACAACTGGGTTTTGTTAGATCTATCGTTGGCTTTGAAAATGCTCACATCGTAAGACCTGGTTACGCCATTGAATACGATTATTTTAATCCACAAGATCTAAAGCCCACCCTAGAAACAAAGTTGATCAGTGGCTTATACTTTGCTGGCCAAATTAACGGTACTACAGGGTATGAGGAAGCGGGCGCTCAAGGGTTATTAGCAGGAGCCAATGCTGGCCTAAAAGCCTTAGGTAAAGAGTCTTGGACAGCACGCCGTGACCAAGCTTACTTGGGTGTTATGGTAGATGATTTAGTCACCAACGGTACTCAAGAACCTTATCGGATGTTCACTAGCCGTGCAGAATATCGTTTATTACTCAGAGAAGATAATGCCGACCAACGTTTAACAGAGATTGGTTATAAACTTGGATTGGTGGGTGAAGAACGCTGGCGCGCGTTTAACGAAAAGTGCGAAGCCATTGAACAACGTAAAAACTTAATGAAAGAAACAAAAATAACACTTCACAATGAGTTGGGTAAAAAAATAGAATCGCTGTTAGATCAACCTTTAAGTAAAGACACCAATTTACTAGATATACTTAAGCGTCCTGAATTAGATTATAAAAAGCTACACATAGCAGCTGAATTGCCTGATATAGACCCTACCATAGGCGAACAAATAGAAATTGGCATTAAGTACGCGGGGTATATAGATCGCCAAAAAGAAGACGTTGAGCGTCTAAAACGAAATGACTCAACGGTGATACCAGTAGACTTTAATTACCAAGGTATTCACGGGCTATCTAACGAAGCTACAGCTAAGCTAGAGGACATTCGCCCAGGAAATTTGGGTATGGCAAGCCGAATTCAAGGTGTAACGCCAGCTGCCCTTTCTTTGTTATTAATTTATATAAAGAAACATAAGATGAAATCAAAAATAGATTTGGCCGTATAAATATGCTTACACCAAGTCCAATATTGGATCAGAACCACACACAGTGGCGCAATTTGATTGATAAAGGTAGTAACTCACTTTCAATAAACTTAACTGAAATCCAGCTCGATATACTCGTAAGTTATGTTGAACAGCTAGTTAAGTGGAATAAAGCCTATAATCTAACGGCCATTCGTGATCCGTTAGATATGATAAAGCTACATGTATTAGATAGCCTAGCTATCATTGAAAGCTTATCCAGCCTAGATGGACAACGTTTTATAGATATAGGCACTGGGGCTGGATTACCGGGTATGATTTTAGCCATAATTTGGCCCAATAAAACCATCCACCTTCTAGACACTAACGGCAAGAAAACCCGCTTTCTAACGCAATTTAAACACCTTCATCAGCTCCATAACATTGAAGTATTTAACCAGCGTTGTGAAACTTATATACCTGATAAAGCCTACGATGTTGTGCTATCACGGGCCTTCGCTTCAATCACCGATATGCTGGAAGGTTGCCAACACTTAGTTACCAATGAAGGAGTATTTGTGGCTATGAAGGGCACTTATCCCCAACAAGAACTGGATGCTATGCCCGCAAACTATAGCCTGCTAAACTGTGAAGCCTTGCAGGTACCAGGCGTCAAGGCAGAGCGTCACCTGTTAACCATTAAAAAGCAATTAGCGTAGGTCATTTGTGAGCAGAGTCATTGCTATAACTAATCAAAAAGGTGGCGTAGGTAAGACCACCACATGTGTTAACTTAGCAGCATCGTTGGTCGCTATTAAGCGCCGTGTACTTGTTGTTGATTTGGACCCCCAAGGCAATACGACCATGGGCAGCGGTATTGAAAAAAACAGCTTACGTTATTCAGTGCTCGATGTGCTAACGCAGAGTGTAGATGTTAATAAAGTATTGCAGATCAACACTCCAGCCGGCTATGACCTACTGCCCGCAAACGGGGATTTAACAGCAGCCGAAGTTGAATTAATTCAAGTGCAGCAAAAAGAGGCTCGTTTACGAATTGCGTTAAGTCAGTTACAACAGCCCTATGACTTTGTATTGATCGATTGTCCTCCCTCTTTAAGCATGCTTACCGTCAATGCTTTGGCCTGTGCTAACAGTGTATTAGTGCCTATGCAATGCGAGTATTATGCATTAGAGGGTATTAGTGCTTTACTAAATACGGTAAAGCTTATTAAGAACAGCTTAAATCCAAATTTGGTGATTGAAGGCATATTACGGACTATGTATGACCCACGTAATAGCCTCACTAACGATGTGTCACATCAGTTGATTAATCACTTTGGTGACCTAGTCTACCGCACTGTTATTCCTCGCAATGTGCGTTTAGCCGAAGCTCCAAGCCATGGATTGCCAGCATTGATGTATGATAAGCACTCCCGTGGTGCAGTTGCTTATTTAGCATTAGCTAGCGAATTTATTCGTCAACAAGAAAAAAAATAGAGCAGTATTATGGTTAAAAAACGTGGCCTCAATCGTGGTTTAGAAGCATTACTCCAAGGTGCTGGTAGCCTTGATGTTGATTTAACACAAAACCAACCTAAAGCAAAAGATGGGTTACAGGACTTACCCATTGAATGGGTACAGCGTGGTGTCTATCAGCCACGAAGAGATATGGATCCAGAAGCACTAGAAGAGCTGGCAGCCTCTATTCGTGTACATGGCATCATGCAGCCCATTGTTGTTCGCACAGTAGGCATTGATCGATATGAAATTATTGCTGGCGAACGCCGCTGGCGTGCAGCTCAGTTAGCAGAACTAGACAGCATACCTGCCCTTATTAAAGAAGTGCCTGACGAATCTGCCATTGCCATGGCTTTAATTGAAAATATTCAGCGTGAAGACCTTAACGCCATAGAAGAAGCATTTGCATTACAACGTTTACAGAACGAATTTGAACTCACTCAACAGCAAGTGGCTGACGCAGTAGGTAAATCTCGCAGTGCCATTGCGAATTTATTACGGCTATTACAACTAAGTGAGCCAGTGCGTTTAATGCTAGAACGAGGCGACTTAGAAATGGGCCATGCTCGTTGTTTGCTGGCACTGGATGGAGACCGGCAACTACAGTCAGCCCGTGAAGTTGTAGCCAAAGGCCTGTCTGTGCGTCAAACTGAAGAGTTGGTACGCAGAGCCCAGCAAGCACCAAAACTTGTTATAAAACAAGCACCTGATGCAGATACAAACAGGCTTCAAAACCGTCTATCTGACGCCATTGGTGCAGCAGTCAGTATTAAGCATTCTACTAAAGGTAAAGGAAAGTTAACCATATCGTATGCTACTTTAGACCAACTAGATGGCATCATCGCAAGGCTTGAGCCTAGATAACACGGGCCCTCCTCTTGGTTGGGTATAATAGGTATACAATTTTAAAAAGTGAAAATTGTTGAGATTTCAAAACAAAATCCCTATAATACGGGCGCTCTGGCTTTAGTTGCCAAAGTGAGCATAATTTAGACCAACAACCAGCGGATTTTGTAAGCACATATGGCGCTCAATAAAGCCCCCCTTTGGTTGCAAAAAACATTAACCTATCAGGCCCTTATAGTGGCACTGACGGGAGTGGGTTTATCTATAACAGACTGGGTTACGGGAATGTCCGTGATTCTTGGTGGTACCATATATAGCCTACCTACTTATTGGGCCTTTAGACGAGAGTTTGCGCGTGGTAACAAGCGCAACTCAACTCCAAAAGCTACAGCAGACGCAAAGCTAACCTTGGTGCAAATGTACGGCAACGAAATGCTTAAACTAACCTTGACGGTTGTTTTATTCGGTTTAGCATTCGGTTTAGTCAGTCCACTAAATCCTTTAGCCCTACTACTAGCCTTTATTGGCTCCCATTTACTTGCAGCAATGTTGCCAGTGGTTATAGATAAACAAACTTCTACGAAATCAAAGTGAGATAAAGCATGGCTAGTGGCATGACGTCCTCTGAGTATATCGCTCAT
>Ga0307995_1000193_pt1 | contig 43671 bp, 45 predicted proteins | sample EllFjometagen262_FD_203132 | JGI IMG/M metagenome (GOLD analysis project Ga0307995, IMG submission 203132) | Marine microbial communities from Ellis Fjord, Antarctic Ocean - #262 | ecosystem: Environmental > Aquatic > Marine > Unclassified | place: Southern Ocean | collected 2014-11-02 | reverse complement strand
AATCTAGAGCCATTGGTGCAGATTGTATTTTGCTGATTGTGGCCTGCTTGGAAGATCAACAAATGCAGCAGTTGGCTCAGTTAGCTGAAGACTTAGGTATGGATGTATTGGTAGAGTCGCACGATGCTCAAGAGTTGGCTCGTGCCTTAATGTTAAGTACACCTTTGGTGGGTATTAATAATCGGAATTTACACACTTTCGAGCTGACTCTGCAGACAACCTTTGATTTATTGGCCATGATGCCAGAAGATCGAATGGTGATTACCGAAAGTGGTATTCATACTCCTGCTGATGTAGTGTTGATGCAAGACCAAAATGTGAATGCCTTTTTGGTAGGAGAATCCTTTATGCGCGCCAGTGACCCTGGTGCAAAATTAGCCGAGCTGTTCGGTTAATCATAATTAACAACAATAAGAGATCATTTGTTATGAAAAATTCATTTCCTCCCCAAACCCGCGCCATTGCAACGCCGGTTGTTAACCCAGCCCTTCGTATCATAAAAGCAGTGTTGCTTACTGCACTAGTTGCTTTGGTTTGGTTACTAAGCACCACTTCTGTATGGGCTAATGGCGATCAAATTGTTGGTTCGTGGATTACTCCAGACGACAAGGCAGTGGTTGAAATTTATCAACAAGATGGTCAGTATTTCGGTAAATTTGTCTCTTTAAAAGAGCCAACTTATGCCGTAGGTCATGCCGATGGATTAGATGGCCAAATAAAAGTAGACCGTAATAATCCAGACGCTACACAACATAGCCAACCGATTATTGGTTTAGTGATGCTTAATGACATGGCCTACATTGGTGAAAAGAAAGGCAAGCATAGCTGGAAGGGTGGCACTATTTACGATCCAAGTAACGGTAAAGCTTATAAGTGCACTATTAAACTTAATGCCGATGGCACCTTAGATTTACGTGGCTATATTGGTATTTCTTTGTTTGGTCGTACTCAAACTTGGCGCCCACAGCAGTAACAGTCATAGATCAACATATATTAGGTAGTAGAACATTATGGAAGCAAAAGTTAGTTGGGCCGGCGGCGTTAGTTTTAACGCTGAATCGGGCACAGGCCATACAGTGACGTTAGATGGCCCACCTAATTTGGGTGGTGAAAACCTTGGTGCTAGGCCAATGGAATTATTACTGATGGGACTGGGTGGTTGCACAGCTTTTGACGTGATGACTATTCTTAAAAAAGCCCGTCAAGACGTAACAGATTGTGTTGCAGAGTTGAGCGCAGAACGTGCCGACGCTGTACCTTCTGTGTTCACCAAGATCCACGTTCACTTTGTAGTGACGGGCCGAAACTTGAAAGAAAAACATATAGCCCGTGCTATTCAATTATCTGCTGAAGAGTATTGCTCTGCTTCTATCATGTTGGAGAAAGGTGGAGTGGTAATGACTCACGACTACGAAATTGTAGAGTTGGATACCTAACTTGAGTTCATCGAACACAGATCTAAGTCGTTTTTGGTCACCTAAAGTGCATGAGTTATCGCCTTATGTGCCAGGAGAGCAGCCTAAGCCAAGTAACTTATTTAGTAACTTATCTAATAGCTTAGTGAAGCTTAACACCAATGAAAACCCATTTCCGCCTTCGCTCAAAGTGCTGGCAGCAATGCAGGATCAATTGGGCGATTCACTCCGTTTGTACCCAGACCCTAACGCCACCGAATTACGCAAGTGTTTGGCCTCTTATGCAGGCTTAACGGCGGATCAGGTGTTTGTAGGTAACGGGTCTGATGAAGTGTTAGCCCATGCTTTTCAGGCATTATTGCAACACGGCCAACCTTTGTTGATGCCCGACATTAGCTACAGTTTCTACCCAGTGTATTGTGGTTTATACGGTATAGAGAAGTGCGAAGTGCCTCTATCGGAAGACTTCACTATTAATGTGGCAGACTATCAGAAGCCCAATGGTGGTGTGATTTTACCCAACCCCAATGCGCCTACTGGCGAGTTACTCAGCCTAGACGCTATCCGTCAATTACTTACAGCTAACCCTAACAGGGTGGTAGTGATAGACGAGGCCTATATTGATTTTGGTGGCCAGTCGGCTACGCAGTTAGTGCCAGAGTTTGATAATATTTTGGTGGTACAAACTTTATCAAAGTCACGTTCGTTAGCGGGTTTAAGGGTGGGTTTTGCGTTTGGCCAAAGTCATCTTATAGAAGCTTTGGAGCGAGTGAAGAATAGCTTTAATTCATACCCTTTGAGCAGTGAAGCTCAAGCGGGGGCCATTGCGGCAATAGAAGATGAAGACTACTTCCAACACACTTGCCAGGCCAATATAGCGCAACGGGAAGAACTTGCGCAGCAGTTACAGGCATTGGGCTTTAGCATGACAAACTCCCATGCGAACTTCTTGTTTGTAACCCATGAAACTATGGATGCCGTAGCTATTGCAGCCGCATTAAGGCAACAAGATATTATTGTGCGACACCTCACCAGTAGCCCACGTATCACCAACTACTTGCGTATTAGTATAGGCAGTGCCAGTGAATGTGAGTTGTTAGTGCAGGCCCTTAAAGACCTGCTCTAACGGTGTTCTCCGAGCTAGGTGCTCAACTAAGCACTAAACGCTCTGCCACCCATCACATGTAAATGAATGTGATACACCACTTGGCCGCCGTCTGGGTTGCAGTTCATCTGCACCCGGTAGCCACCTTCCGCAACACCTGCTTCTTTAGCTAGCTTAGCCGCCGTAAGCATCATGTGGCCTAGCAGTGCTTGATCCTCTGGATTGGCGTCGTTAAGTGTGGCTATGGGCTGTTTAGGAATAATCAAATAATGCACTGGCGCTTTAGGTGCGATGTCCTTAAAAGCCAAAATTTGTTCATCTTCATAAACGATATCAGCTGTGATTTCTCGGCTGATAATTTTGTCAAAAATAGTGCTCATATAGTACTCATATAGTGCTTACGTAAAGTTGGCTTGTTAATGAAGTAGCTCACGAGCAATAGCTCGATAGGCGATATCACGACGGCAAAACATACCATCCCAGCTGATCTTGTTGGCAAGTTCATAGGCTTTATGTTGCGCTTGGCCCACTGTATCACCGAGTGCCACAGCACAAAGAACCCGCCCGCCATTAGTGACCACCATACCGTCTTCATTAAGAGCAGTACCGGCATGGAAGATCTTACAGGTTCTGTCGGTCTCTTCGGGTAGGTTGATAACATCACCTTTAGGGTAGTTATCTGGGTAGCCTTGAGCGGCTAGTACTACGCCCACGGCAGGTCGATCGTCCCAATAAGCCATGGTTTGATCTAGTACACCCATCGTGCCTGCGATACAAAGTTCTACAATGCTGTTTTTAAGGCGCATCATAATAGGTTGTGTTTCTGGGTCACCAAAACGACAGTTAAATTCCAGAACCTTAGGAGTGCCGTCGGCAGCGACCATGATGCCTGCGTATAGAAAGCCGGTATACACATGGCCATCGTCAGCCATACCGTGAACGGTTGGCATGATGACTTCATCCATAATGCGCTTATGCATCGCTTCATCAACTACAGGGGCGGGTGAGTATGCGCCCATACCCCCTGTATTAGGGCCTTGGTCACCTTCGTCTCGTGCTTTGTGGTCTTGGCTAGAAGCCAATGGCAACACATTTTTTCCGTCTGCCATTACAATAAAGCTGGCTTCTTCGCCGATTAGAAACTCTTCAATAACGACGCGGTTTCCGGCCTCACCAAAAGAGTTACCCGCTAGCATGTCTTCAACTGCGGCGCAGGCTTGCTCTACCGTGTCTGCTAAAATTACGCCTTTGCCTGCAGCTAAACCGTCTGCTTTAACAACAATGGGGGCGCCTTGGGCTTTGATGTATTCAACAGCAGGCGCAATCTCTGTAAACGTCTCGTATGCTGCAGTAGGAATGTTATGGCGTTTGAGGAAGTTTTTAGCAAAGGTTTTAGAGCCTTCAAGCTGTGCAGCACCTTGGGTTGGACCAAAAATATCCATGTCTGCGGCGCGAAATAGATCCACCACACCTGCAACTAGCGGTGCTTCAGGCCCTACGATGGTTAGGTCTATATTATTTTTCTTGGCAAAGCCTAATAGACCCTCAATGTCCATCACATCAATGGCAACATTTTCGGTTTTGTTTTCTAAGGCGGTGCCAGCATTGCCTGGCGCTACGAATATTTTGTGTACACCGCGGTTTTTAGAGGCTTGCCATGCAAGGGCATGTTCACGACCACCACCACCGATAATTAATACGTTCATGTTGTTTCCTGTTGCTTATGCGTCTACGTCTATGTCTATTGCCATTACACATGTCCCTCGCGAAAAATAGCGAGTACTGGGCCTAGCTACCGTCTTAATGACGGAAGTGGCGCATTCCAGTAAATATCATACTGATGTTGTGTTCGTCGGCCGCAGCAATGATTTCATCATCACGCATCGAACCGCCTGGTTGAATAATGGCACTAATGCCTGCTCCTGCTGCGGCATCGATGCCATCGCGGAAGGGGAAAAACGCATCGGATGCCATCACTGAGCCTTTAACTTCTAAGCCTTCATCACTGGCCTTAATGCCTGCTATTTTAGCACTGTAAATGCGGCTCATTTGGCCAGCGCCAACGCCAATAGTCATGCCGCCTTTGCAATATACAATAGCATTGGATTTAACATATTTTGCTACTTTCCAAGCAAACTGTAGGTCGTGCATTTCGGCTTCTGTGGGCATACGTTGGCTAACAATTTTTAGGTCGGCTTCAAGTATTTGGCCTAAGTCGCGATCTTGAACTAATAAACCTCCAGTCACACGTTTGTAATCTAACTCTGCCACATGTAAGTGGGGTAAGTCGCCACAGCTTAATACCCTAACATTAGGCTTTCGGGCTAAGGTTGCCGCTGCAGAAATACTGACACTTGGGGCAATAATAACTTCTACAAACTGTCGGTCGATAATGCGTTGTGCTGTACTTGCATCTAGCTCACGGTTAAATGCAATAATGCCACCAAAAGCAGATGTGGGATCGGTGCTGTAGGCTTTCTCATAGGCTTCGGTGATGTCGTTACCCATTGCCACACCGCAAGGGTTGGCGTGCTTAACGATGACACATGCAGGATCTTGGAAGGCTTTTACACACTCTATGGCAGCATCTGTATCCGCAATATTATTAAAAGAAAGTGCTTTGCCTTGCACCTGGTGTGCGGTGGCTACGCTGGCTTCTTTAGGTTCATGTTCGATATAAAAAGCGGCATTTTGATGTGGGTTTTCACCGTAACGCATATCCTGAACTTTTTTGAATTGGGTGTTAAATGTACGGGGAAACTTGGAACTCGTATCCAGTTGTGCACCTAAGTAATTAGCGATAGCACCATCATACATAGCCGTGTGTTCAAAGGCTTTACAGGCCAAATCTGTACGTGTGCTTTGGCTTAAACCACCTGTGGTCTTGAGTTCTTCAAGGACGCCGGTGTAGTCGGAGGTGTTCACTACAATAGCGACGTGTTTGTTATTCTTTGCAGCCGAGCGCACCATGGTAGGTCCGCCAATGTCGATATTTTCAATGGCCATATCTAAGGTGCAGTCATCACGCTCAATGGTGGCCTTAAAGGGATAAAGGTTCACTACCACTAGGTCGATCGCATCAATGCCATGTTCTGCCATCACATTGTCGTCTTGGCCGCGGCGGCCCAAAATGCCACCATGAATTTTCGGGTGTAATGTTTTCACACGGCCATCCATCATTTCTGGAAAGCCTGTGTAATCAGACACTTCAATAGCAGCAATGCCCGCATCATTTAATAGCTTAAAGGTGCCCCCAGTGGATAAGATTTCCACCCCGGATTGGCTCAGCTGTTGGGCAAATTCTACAATGCCTTGTTTGTCTGAAACGCTGATAAGAGCGCGGCGAATAGCGTGTGCATATGACATGATTCTTTCCTTTTAACTTTGGAGATTGGTGCTGTCTAAAGTAAATCGTATTGTTTTAATTTTTTGCGCAAGGTGCCTCGGTTAAGGCCAAGTAACGCAGCCGCCTTAGACTGGTTGTCTTGTGTGTGTTGCATGACACACTCAAACAATGGTGCTTCTACCTGGTGCATGAATAAATCATATAGTGCGGTAGTTTGCTGGCCATCGAGTTCGTTAAAGTACTGAGTTAAAGATTGTTCAACACTTTGTCGTAAAGACCTGGGCACTTGTAGCTGCTCGGCTTCACGATCTTCAACGATTGTTGGGTTGGCAGCATTACTGCTAGTGTTTGTGGTTGGGCTAGTGATTTGTGTCATGCTATTCATCGTGTTTTTAGTGTTATAGCTCATAGTATTAAGCCGCCTGTTCTTCAGTGCTGGCAAAATAGTGGTTTAAAAATTCCAGTTGTTGCAGTTGGTTTTGTAATTGATTAAATAGTTTGCGCTGGGCAGGTTCTTGTTTCAAATACCAACCCACATGTTTACGTGCAATACGCGGCCCCATCACCTCTCCATATAGGCTATACAGGCCATATAGGTGTTGCTGTAATACATGCCACATTATGGCATTGCTAGGCTTTTTCAGGGGTGTTCCATGTTTAAGGTAGTGGTGCATCTGTTGAAATAACCAGGGATTACCTTGTGCGCCTCTGCCTATCATAAGCCCATCCGCGCCAGTATGAGAGAGGACATTGCTAGCATCTTCTACAGTATTGATGTCACCGTTAGCGATCACAGGAATGTCTAAGGCCTGTTTTATAGCAGCGATAGTGTCGTACTCTACCTCGCCTTTAAATCCACAGGCACGGGTTCTGCCATGCACTGCTAGGGCCTGGATGCCTGCATCTTGGGCAATGTTGGCAATATCTAAGCCATTACGTTGGTCAGTGCTCCAGCCCGTGCGTATTTTTAACGTTACAGGTATGTCTACGGCAGAAACTACGGCTGTTAGTATGTCTTTAACCAATTCAGGATCTCGCAATAGTGCTGAACCTGCGGCTTTTTTGAGTACCTTTTTTGCAGGGCAACCCATATTTATATCTATAATCTGAGCCCCTAGCGCCACATTAGCTTGGGCAGCATGTGCCATTTGAGCTGGATCACTGCCGGCTATTTGTACACTAATAGGCGTACCGTCATCAGCATGGGGTAAGCGGCGTTGAGATTTTTGTGTATGCCACAAGGAGGTGTCAGAAGTGAGCATTTCGGCAACAGCTAGCCCCGCACCAAGTTGACGGCACAGGTGCCGAAATGGGCGGTCAGTAATGCCTGCCATGGGTGCCAAAATCAAGCCATTTTCAAGCTGATGGGGACCAATGGCAAAACCGTGAATAACGCTAGAGTAATTCATTACAAGTTTAAAAAATGCCTAAAATTCGTCAAAAGTGAGGGTTAAAACTCAAGACCGCTATTGTACGAGTTGTACGTTTTTTGTTCAACTCATCTAGTGGTGAAATACGCACTATGCGTTAAAACGAGCATCCAGGGGGCGTATTTGGGGCGTATTTAAGGCGGTATTCAACCCCCTTGCTAGTACAGAAAATGTACTATATTTAATCTGTAGAAGAATGTACGATGAACTTAGCCTGCAAAAATATTGAGATTAGTAGGCAGTCTATAGTGATGCACACAGTGCGCCTAAATAACTACAATAAAGGGAAATTTATAATGTCGATGTACGATAAAATGACACAGTCAATGGCTGATAAAAATGTAGCTGCCTACATGGACCTTCTACATGAAGATTTTGTTTTTGTTTTTCATAAATCAGGCAACAGTTTTTCCAAAAGCCAATGGGGCGAAATGTTTACGAGCATGCTTGCCAATGACAAATTCATTCAGGATTCTACCCGTTGTATTTATGAGAATGACGACATCATGGTGCAACACATGTTTATGTCTTACCCAGATGGCACAAAAGAAGCCGTTATGGGCGTTGCTGTGCTGAAAGGCGGTAAAATCATTCGTATGGAAACTGGCGCTACATTGTTGAATTAACAACTTGGTAGCGTTCTCAGTGCCGTAGGGAGCCTCTTGTTAGCCAGAAATCTATTTGTGGTTAACTATTTGAGCAAGAGAATAACGTTCCCTTATTGTGCCTCCCTTGAAGCAAAAATTCTTCCGCCGAGGTAAGATCGTAACCATTGCAAAGAAACATGTCGCGGCCCTGATCTAGCATAAATTGGGCAGCTTTAAGCTTGGTTACTATGCCCCCAGTGGCAAATTCGTGGGTAGACGTATCTGGCTTCTTAAGCTCAGAGGGAGGAATTTCTGTGACTAACTTGAATAACACTGCGTCATCGTGCTCGTTAGGATTTTTATCATAGTAGCCATCAATGTCACTAAGGATGACTAGAATTTCTGAGCCACTATGGTGGGCAACATGAGCGGATAATTGATCATTGTCACCAAATACTTGCTCAGAAATAGTAGTGATATCATTTTCGTTAACGATTGGCAGTATTTCGTGTTCAATTTGTGAATCTATAATTTGACGGAAAATTTCGATATGGGCTAATGAATCAAAATCTTCTTCTGTCATTAGTACCTGGCTAGTGTCGACATCATAAATATCAAACAACGCTTTATAGTTACTCATCAAAATAGGCTGGCCTACAGCTGCGAGTACTTTTTTACTGATATGCTTTTTTCGATCTAATTTGAGTGCGGTATAACCCGATGAGACGGCACCTGAAGAGACCAGGATGACATCATAAAACTCCTTCAACTTGACGATAAATGAGACTAAATTAAGCATGCGTTGCTTGGCCACGGCATTATTTTCAGTTAAAACACCACTGCCTACTTTCAATGTAATGCGCTTCATTTGGCCCTCGTCACTGTTGTATTTAATAAGATGTTTTTTACTCCTGTGTCGTTAACTGCACTGCGTTATTGTAACATTCGCGACATAATTGTAACACAAGCGACACTAAAGCCCTACTCCCACAGGGCAATACAGACTATCCCTAATAAACCTACTCCAAGCCATTGACGTACCACTTGAGGGTCACCCTTTAGCATTTGTTGATGGAATTTTAATCCCATCAGGTGGCCTATGGTGGTGGGCAACAATAGCATGAGTGACCATTGCCACTGCAGATCCACACCGGCAATAGCAAAGGCCGACATCTTTATGACGACAAGGATGAACCAGAGTACAAATAAGGTATCACGATAGGTTTCTTTAGCCATTTTTCGTACGGCGACGGCAATGATTAGTGGGGCTCCAATAAGTGACACACCACTAAAATATCCCCCCACTATGAACAGTAAGCGGTCTACCCAGGGAGACTGGCTGCGAATCTCCCACTTAAGAATCCATGTAATGGCATAAAAACCAGTGATGGCATAAATGATCCACACCATCCAATCATTGGGCAGGCTTAAGAGCCCAATCACGCCGACTAATTTGGGAATGATCATCCAGCTGAGGGATTCTTTCAAAAAGGCGCGATCAATATTTCTGAAGCCTCGGCCAGCTGTGATGCTAGAAAAAATCAATAAGTGGGTTGCGATAATGGGTAAAAAGAACAGTGGCTGATCTATCACCATGAGCAATAAAGGTAATGCCAGTGCCGCACCACCAAAGCCAAGGCCTGCGCGCACAAAGCCAGACCAAACAAAAATGGCACTAATGGCGACAAGCTGCGCAGTACTAAAGTCCATAGGGTTGATAAGTCATAGATTAGCGCTTTTGTCCGTCAATACGCACCCACTCGTCTTTAGAGACCACTGTATGCATATCAAACCATGGCTCATAAGCTTCTATAACGGCATCAGCCTGGTGCTCAAGGATGCCAGACAAAGCAATTAAACCGCGAGGTTTTGTGAGTTCAGCCAAACGCGCAGCCATATCGATCAATGGGCCGGCTAAGATGTTAGCAAGCATTACATCGACCGCCTCATTAGGTGTGTTTTCTGGTAAGAACACAGGGATTTTTTCAGCAGTAATTCCGTTACGCTGAGCATTATCTAAGGTGGCAGTTAACGCTTGGGTATCGTTGTCTACGCCAACCACATGTTCGGCGCCCATGAGTATTGCTCCAATGGCTAAAATGCCTGAGCCACAACCATAGTCGATTACCGTCTTGTCTTGCCAGTCTTGCTCTGCAATCCATTGTAAACATAACGCCGTAGTGGGGTGGCTGCCAGTGCCAAAGGCTAGTCCTGGGTCTAGCATCAAGTTTGCTGCGCTTGGGTCTGGTGCGGGTTTCCAGCTGGGGCATACCCACAGGCGTTCACCAAATTGAATGGGTTCAAAACGGTCCATCCACTCCCTTACCCAATCTTTGTCTTCTAGAATTTCTAGTTTGTGGGTTGGAAACGTGATGTGTGGGAAAGCCTCTTGCCATCCGCTACCCAGGTGCTCAAGCAAAGCATCACCGTCTGTATCGGCTTCAAATAAGCCCATCACTCGCGTGTCTTGCCATAGAGGTGTAGTGCCTTTGATCGGCTCAAATACCGGTTGGTCTGCGCCATCCAGCATGCTAACAGCCACCGCACCGCATAGTAGTAGCATGTCCTCTAAAAATTCAGAGTGTTCAGGCGTGGTAGATAAGGTGATTTGAACCCAAGGCATTTTTATGACCTCTGTAAGCTATTGTGCTTAATATTTCGGCGTTAAAAAAGGGCTCAAGCTTGTCATTTACTTAATGTACTTAACGTACTTAATGTAAATTTCTCGCTATTGCCCTTTTTTGCCTTGATCTATTGGCGCTCATGACGCTTACATAGGTCAAAAGCGGCCCTGATAAGATCGAAGGCGGGGTGTTAAGTAGGCCTAGACTTAAAGGCCTAGCTTCTTCTCTAGGTAGTGAATATTAACGCCACCTTCGGCAAAAAGTGCATCTCGTACAATTTCTTTTTGTAGTGGGATGTTGGTCTTAATACCATCAATGATCATTTCGTCCAAAGCCACTTCCATGCGCTTTAGCGCTTGTTTGCGAGTGGGTGCATGGGTGATTATTTTTGCAATCATTGAGTCATAGAAGGGTGGCACGGTATAGCCGCTGTAAAGGTGTGAATCTACCCGAACACCTAAGCCGCCTGGCGCGTGAAACTGTGTCACTTTGCCTGGGCTTGGCATAAAGGTTTTAGCATCTTCTGCGTTGATTCGACACTCAAAGGCATGGCCATTAATAACCACATCTTCTTGCTTCACAGACAGTGGGTAACCACTGGCAACAAGCAATTGTTCTTTGATAATGTCTATACCTGTGATCATTTCTGATACAGGGTGCTCTACCTGAACACGGGTATTCATTTCGATAAAATAGAAACCGCCGTCTTCATACAAAAATTCAAACGTACCCGCGCCACGGTAACCGATTTCCAGACAGGCATCGGTACAGCTTTTAAGCACTTGCGCCCGGGCTGCTGCATCCATGTGCGGTGCTGGTGCTTCTTCCACCACTTTTTGATGGCGACGCTGCATAGAACAGTCACGATCATATAGGTGAATAACGCCACCTTGGCCATCGGCCAAAATTTGTACTTCTACATGGCGTGGGTTCTGTAAGAACTTTTCCATATAGACCGTGTCGTTACCAAAAGCACTTTTAGATTCTGCCTTGGTGACTAGAATAGACGTGATTAGCGTTTCTTCATTGTGCACAACACGCATTCCACGACCGCCACCGCCGGCAGAGGCTTTAATAATGACTGGGTAGCCGATGCCTCTTGCAATGCGCTTGGTGCGTTCTTCGTCATCGTCTAAGGGGCCGTCGGAGCCAGGTACTGTGGGAACACCTGATTGCTGCATGGCTTTGATAGCTGCAACTTTATCGCCCATTATGCGAATGGTTGCTGCGGTTGGTCCGATAAAGGTAAAACCACTGCTTTCTACCATTTCTGCAAAGTCAGCATTTTCTGCTAAAAAACCATAACCTGGGTGGATGCCCGTGGCGTGGGTGACTTCTGCAGCAGATAAAATACGCGGAATATTCAAATAGCTTTCGGTAGACGAGTTAGGACCTATACATACGGCTTCATCAGCTAAACGTACATGCATTAGGTCTTTGTCTGCTTTGGAGTGAACCGCTACAGTCTTAATGCCTAATTCTTTACAGGCACGCAAGATGCGTAGGGCAATTTCTCCACGGTTAGCAATAACAACTTTTTCTAACATAGGGAACTCCGGTATTAGGCAATGGTGACCAGAGGTTGATCAAATTCAACAGCTTCGCCATCTTCAACCAATATAGCTGTAATGGTGCCAGACTTGTCAGCTTCAATTTGATTCATCATCTTCATTGCTTCGATGATGCAAATGACGTCACCTTCTTTAACGGTTTGTCCTACTTCAGAAAACGCTGGTGCGCCTGGTGATGGGCAACGGTAGAAGGTGCCAACCATAGGAGAGGCTACGGCGTGACCACTGATTGCAGGCGCACTTGGTGCAGTAACAGGCGCGGCAACGGCAGCAACAGCTGCTACGGGAGCAGCTTGCATCATTGGAGCAGCTGCGCCCATCATCATCGATGGTGAACCGCGGCTAATGCGCACAGATTCTTCACCTTCTTTGATTTCAATTTCGTTAATGTCAGACTCTTCTAGCAACTCGATGAGTTTTTTAACTTTACGAATATCCATGGGATCTCTCTATAATATTTACAATGATAATTAACTGCTCAAACGGCCAATGGCGGCGTCCATAGCAAAATGATAACCGTCAGCGCCTAGGCCGCAAATAACGCCCTCGGCAATGTCGGATAAATAAGAATGATGGCGGAAAGTTTCGCGCTTATGCACATTACTTAAATGGACTTCAATAAAAGGAATGTTCACTCCAAGAAAGGCATCACGCAGTGCCACGCTAGTATGTGTATAAGCAGCGGGGTTAATAACGATAAACTGCACACCTTGATCAGGCGCTTGATGAACTGCTTCTATGAGCTCGTGCTCGGCGTTACTTTGTTTGCAGTCGAAGGATACTCCAGCTTGCTGACACTGAGATTGGCATTGGGACTCTATCTGCGCCAAGGTTAAAGTGCCATAAATGCCAGGTTCTCTCTTGCCGAGGAGGTTGAGGTTGGGGCCATTAAGTAGCAGAATCTGTGCCATTAAATACTTTCCATTGCTGCAGCAAGTTCATGAAGATAATGGAAGATGATAGCAGGTTGGCAGGAATTTGCCGAAGTTTTTGTACTTTATTTAGTTCTAGAGGAGTCTTCGCGCGTCTGTTACTCTTATAGGTGTAAATTATTCTGGATTCTATTTTATGACACTACCACGCTTCAACTCTCTAATAAGGCTTCAAACTGTCATTTTGGCAAGTGTATTTTTAATGCTCACAGCGTGTTCTGCACAGCAACCCATTACCTCTGATGAAGAACCTGTTGCTAACGACCCAGTTATTGAGCTGCCAACAACATCGACTTCAGAAGTGCCTCCATCATCCATAGTAGACTCGGGGCCATTAGAAGCTCCCCAAGTAGAGCCAGCCCAGGTAGCAGCAGCCCAAGTAGTACCTGAGGTAAAGATGGCCTCTGTCACTGAAACATCGACACCGGTATCTGATCTAACGACGCCTGCCCCTAAAAAAGCAACGCCGGTGGCCAAGAAAACAGTGACAGTGGTAAAAAATATAGTGACAGTGGTTAAGGAAGCAGTGTCTGTCGCTAAGAAAACAACACCTGTGCCATCGGTATCCAATCAGAACCCGACCGACAGCGTTGCTTTTTTGTTAGGAGCTGCCGGCTGGGCCTTTGAGAAAGATAAATTAACCACGCCTAAGAGTGAAAGTGCCTATTATTATTTGTCTCGAGTGTTGGCAAAAGAACCTCAGAACCCCTTAGCCTTAGTGGCCTTGGAAAAAATTGTTCAGCGTTATTATGTGCTGTTACAGGCCAGCCTTAACAAAGATAAGGTTGAGCAGGCGCGAGTGTTTTGGTCTCGAGCCAAAAAAGTGATGCCTAAGCATGACGGGCTAACCGCGATGAAGGTGCTAATCGACAATCATAAGGTTAAACAAGCAATGGCTGTAGTGCCTGGCCCAGTAACAGCATTACCAGCCCTACGTACCCAAAAACTTCTGTTGCCTGTTGGCCTTATCGAGCAGCAAGATAAGCAGTTAGCTCAGTGGCTAATGGCGGTGGCGAAAAAGGCCCACGATTTGCAGGCCACTATGCTGATTGTGGCACCTAAAGACACCCAGGCACGATGGGTGTATCAGGCTATGAACAGTGCAGATCCAGAGCAGCGTATTAGAGCCAATATTAAACACAGTCGGCCGGCACGGGTAGAAATTAGCTACCTTGCTCGCAAAGATGAGCTTGAAGTTTACGGTAACTAGCACCATATACATGCTGCTCTACTGGCTATGTTAAGTGCCATATGAAAGACTATATACAAGGCTATATGCTGGGTAAAGCACCTAGCAATACACCTATGAATACACAAGGGAATTAGCAATGCTGAACATCAAGCAGGGATTACGCAATATTAAAGAAGATTATGTGGATGGCAGCCACTGGGTGCTTAAGACTGTTGGTGCTCTTTTATTAGCGTATGCGTTAATAGCGTCGGTGTTGGGCTTTTATTGGAATACTGAGCCCGATGTTTCGCCGCCACCTAGCGCCCAAACTATCACTGGCGCAGCTACAACGAAGGCTTTATTGCATCTGGCCAACACCTTGCTGGATAAACCAGGTGGTTATCTCTCGAATGATGTTTCCTTGCCTGGTGTGTGGATGGACAACATCCCTAACTGGGAATACGGCGTATTGATTCAAGTGCGCGATTTATCCCGTGCGATGCGAAAAGACTTTAGCCGTTCTCAATCCCAGTCTACTGAAGATAAGGACTTGGCTGTTGCAGAGCCACAATTTAACTTTGATAGTGAAAGCTGGATGTTGCCGTCGAGTGAAGGTGAATACCGCACTGGTGTTAAGGCGCTTACGCGTTATTTGGATAGGCTGTCAGATCAGCAGCAAAGTCAGGCACAGTTTTATGCCCGCGCAGACAACTTGACGCGCTGGTTAGGTGATGTAGAAACTCGTTTGGGCAGTTTGTCGCAACGCCTAAGTGCAAGCGTTGGCCAAAAACGTTTGAATACAGATCTAGCAGGAGATGCTGCGGCAACACAATCCACCAGCGCCGCTAGTGAGTTAGAAATTAAAACACCTTGGTCAGAAATAGATGACGTGTTCTATGAGGCCCGTGGTGCCAGTTGGGCATTGATTCAGCTGTTGCGTGCTGTTGAAGTAGACTTTAAGTCAGTGTTAGAAAAGAAAAATGCCCTGGTGAGTTTGCGACAAATTATTCGTGAGCTAGAGTCGACACAAGAAGCATTATGGAGCCCTATGGTTATGAATGGCTCAGGGTTTGGTTTGGTGGCAAACCACTCGTTAGTTATGGCGTCTTATATAGCCCGGGCTAATGCAGGCATTATAGACTTAAGAGGGTTGTTAACTCAGGGCTGAGTTAACAGATTGCCTCATTGAGAATTCAGTGAGGCAATCGTGCAGTACTTAGCCTTTGTATGCAGCAGCGGCCACTAGGATCTTGGCTTTGGCAGACTCAACGCCTTCCCAACTTTCAACCTTAACCCACTTACCTTTTTCTAGATTCTTGTAGTTTTCAAAGAATTCTTTGATTTGGTTGCGTAGCATTTCTGGCAGGTCGGTAATGTCCTGTACGTCGTTGTAAGCTTGAGTTAGCTTCTCGTGAGGTACAGCTAGTAGCTTAGCGTCTTCGCCAGCTTCGTCTGTCATGTTCAAAACGCCTACTGGGCGACAGCGGATAACACTGCCAGGTACAACAGGGTAAGGTGTCACAACCAAAACGTCTAGGGCATCGCCATCGTCGGCAAGGGTGTTGTTTATATAGCCATAGTTGGCTGGGTAAAACATCGGTGAAGCCATAAAGCGGTCAACAAATAAAGCGTCAGCGTCTTTGTCAATTTCGTACTTAACAGGGCTGCTGTTGGCTGGAATTTCAATGACAACGTAGATGTCGTGAGGTAAATCTTTACCCGCTGGAATGTTTTGGTAGCTCATGATCTTGTCTGATCCTAGTAATGGTTAATAATAGTGTGATAACTAATACACTGCCTAATTAGTGCACCTAGTCGTGCAATTAGGCTTGATGGTAACGATTAACTCGCTCAACTTCTTGTTTAGAACCTAATATCACCGGCACACGCTGGTGTATATGATTGGGCTCTACGTCCATAATAGGTTTCTGAGTATCGCTAGAGGCGCCGCCTGCTTGCTCAATTAGGAAGCTCATAGGGTTGCCTTCGTACATTAGGCGTAGTTTGCCCGCTTTGCTTGGGTCACGGCTGTCGTAGGGGTACATAAATATACCGCCGCGGGTCAAGATCCGGTGAACTTCAGCAACCATTGAGGCAATCCAGCGCATGTTGAAACGTTTGCCTAAAGGGCCTTCTTCGCCAAGCAATAAATCGTTGACGTAGCTTTGCATGGGAGCTTCCCAAAAGCGTTGGTTAGACATATTAATAGCAAACTCTTCTGTGGTTTCAGGCACTTGAATTTGGTCTTCTGTTTGGTAAAAATCGCCATCTGCGCCCAAGTTATACATGGCTACACCCTTGCCTGTAGTGATGGCAAGAATTACTGAAGGGCCATAGAGTACGTAACCTGCGGCTATTTGGTTACGGCCCGCCTGTAAAAACGTGTCAGTGGTGACTTCGTTGCAGTCGTCAGGTAAGGCTAGTACTGAGAAAATGGTACCTACAGTAACGTTAACGTCAATGTTTGAACTGCCATCTAATGGATCGAAGGTGACTAGGTACTGACCTTCTGCATTGCCTGCAATCGCATCTTCTTCTTCTTCAGAGGCAATGCCAGCAACGTTACGATTAGCCAACAAGGCTTGTTTGAGTAGATCGTTAGAAATAACGTCTAGTTTTTTCTGTATCTCGCCTTGAACATTTTCTTGCTCAGCAGATCCATATAGACCGCTTAATGCGCCACCGCGTAGGCGTTCGGCAATGTTTTTACAGGTGATGGTGATAGAGTCAACTACAGAGACAAGTTGTGGGTCAACTTGGGCTTGCTCAAAGGCTTGATTGAGGCTCAACATGAGATTTTAGAGGTGTCCATTATGGGGCATAAAAGTTGAGCGTAATTATATGATACTTACCACAAGAAGTCTTGCGGCTTAAGTCTAATGTGCTGCCCTTTTGCGCTCTTGTGTTGGGTATGAGAGTTTGTGTCTTTAGCGGGTGGTAGCTTATGGGCTTTTAGCTGGTACAATGATGTTGAAATTCACTTTTTATACGCACTTATGAATCAAACAGCTTCTCCAACGCCACCTCTTCCAGTAGCGCCTTACGAAGTGACCCTTAAGGTAACTCTGGCCATTACTGGTGCTTCAGGCGTCCAGTATGGCTTGCGCTTGTTGCAATGCCTATTGGTGGCGAAGTGCGAGGTGTCGCTTATGGTCTCTGCTGCAGCGCAGGTGGTGCTGGCAACGGAAACAGATCTTAAAGTGCCTGCGGCTACGGCGGCAATGCAGGCCTTCTTTAGTGAATTGTACGGCGCGCAGGAAGGCCAGTTACGGGTGTTTGCTAAGCAGCAATGGATGGCTCCGGTAGCCTCAGGTTCTGGCGGTGGTGATGCAATGGTGGTGTGCCCATGCAGCACAGGTAGCTTGTCTGCAATTGCTTGTGGTGCAAGTAACAATTTGATCGAGCGTGCGGCTGATGTGCACTTAAAGGAGCGGCGCAAATTAATTTTAGTGCCGCGAGAAGCGCCTTATTCAGAGATACATCTAGAACATATGCTCAAATTAACGCGTATGGGCGCGGTGGTTATTCCGGCTAGTCCTGGATTTTATAATCGGCCGCAAACTGTGGCCGATATGGTGGATTTTGTGGTGGCGAGAATTATGTCGCAACTCGGTTTACCACAGACATTAGTGCCGGCCTGGGGAGAATAGAAAAATTCCAGTAATTGCTCTGGTTTTTACTCTATTTAGGTTCAATTCGGGCTATAATGTGCGCGCTAGTATTTTTACATATTTTTAAGAGATTTTTACCATGTCCGTCGCTGATTATATGCTGCAATTAGGGTCCCAAGCTAAAGCCGCTTCTACGGTTTTGGCCACAGCTCCGACTATGGTAAAAAATAATGCATTGTTAGCTATGGCAAGCGCTTTAGATGCGTCCAGATTAAGCTTAATAGCAGCGAATGAAAAAGATTTAGCAGCTGGCCGAGATAATGGTTTAGATGACGCTATGCTAGACCGCCTTAGGGTGACCGACGAAGGCATTGACGCCATGATGGTGGGCTTGCGTCAGGTTGCAGCGCTTGCAGACCCTGTGGGAGAAATTTCAGAAATGAGTTTTCGTCCGTCTGGCATTCAGCTGGGTAAAATGCGTGTGCCTTTGGGTGTGGTGGGGATTATTTATGAATCGCGCCCCAATGTGACTGTAGATGCAGCTAGTTTATGTATTAAATCTGGTAATGCTGCCATTTTAAGGGGTGGCTCAGAGGCCACTCATTCAAACCAAGCGATCGCCCAGTGCGTAAAGCAAGGGTTGCTTGCGGCAGAATTGCCCGCAGCATCGGTACAAGTGATTGAAACGACAGACCGCGCTGCCGTAGGCGAGCTGATTACCCTGACCGAATTCGTTGACGTCATTGTGCCTCGTGGCGGCAAGGGCCTGATCAAACGAGTGAGCGCAGAAGCACGCATTCCTGTGATCAAGCATTTAGAAGGCAACTGCCATGTGTATATTGATGATCATGCCGACACAACTAAGGCCATTAATATTGTCATCAATGCCAAAACCAGACGTTATGGTGTATGTAATGCCATGGAGTCTTTGTTAATTGCTGAGTCTCGCGCAGCAGAATTACTACCTCAGATAGCTCAGAGCTTGCAAGAGTTCGATATTGAATTGCGCTTGTGTCCACAAGCCATGGCCCTAATTGGCAGCTATCGAGGCATCATTGTTGCGGCCACAGAAGATGATTGGTACGCAGAATATTTAGCACCTGTACTGTCTATTAAAATAGTGACAGACATGGAAGCAGCTATTAATCATATTAACGCTTATGGCTCCCATCACACGGATGCCATTGTCAGTGAAAACTACACCAAAGCTCGCGAGTTTATGGCGCGGGTGGACTCAAGCTCAGTGATGATTAATGCATCCACTGCTTTTGCAGATGGCTTTGAATACGGCCTTGGTGCGGAGATTGGTATTTCTACAGACAAGATACACGCCCGTGGGCCTGTTGGCTTACAAGGCTTAACATCACAGAAATATGTGGTTTTTGGTGATGGCCATACCCGAACTTAATCCAAGCCTTACAGCTGAAGTTATAGTGTTGTGGGGCGGCACCTTTGATCCTATACATCAAGGCCATGTGTCATCAGCTATTGAACTGAGTGAATACTTAGGGGTGCAACCGGTACAACTGCTACCTAACAGTCAACCTGCTCATAGACAAAGGCCTGAAGCAACGGCGCATCAAAGGATAGAAATGTTATCCCTGGCTATTGCAACCCATGACGAATTAGCCATGGATACTCGTGAGGTCGAACGCCAAGGGCCAAGCTATAGTGTGTTAACTATGGCAGAAGTAAGGCAAGAAATAGGGCCTATTAAGCCATTAATATGGTGTATGGGAATGGATGCGTTTGTTGGGTTAAAGCAATGGCACCGTTGGCAAGAATTATTAGATTATGGGCACGTTTTAGTGCTTACTCGGCCTTCAAGTACTTGGCCGCAAGATCCTGAGTTGCTTACCTGGTATGCAGCTCACAAAGTGGATGAGGCTAAACACTTGTTGGCTTCACCATCTGGTCAGGTGGCCCACCTGAAATTAGGGCAACACCCCGTATCTGCAACACAGATACGGCAGCAGCTGCGTTTAGGTCATAAACCCAACGCAACAGAATTAGCGCCTGCAGTGTCACAATACATTGCAAGCCAAAGCCTATACGGCATTAATTAGATTTTTGGAACACGAATTATGGCTATGCCCATTGAAGACTTATTAAAATTGATCACCACCGCCTTAGAAGATATGAAGGGCAAAGACATTGTGCAGCTAGATGTACGTGGCCTATCCAATGTAACCGATTACATGGTGATCGCTACGGGTACGTCTAACCGTCATGTAAAATCCCTAGCCGACGAAGTGTCATACCAAGCTAAACAAAATGGCGTTATACCTTTGGGTATTGAAGGCGAAATGAGCGGTGATTGGGTGTTGTCTGATCTTGGCGATGTTGTAGTACACGTGATGCAAACAGAAGCTCGCGAGTTCTATGACTTAGAGCGTTTGTGGAATCCAGCCCTTAAAGAAAATTTATCTAGTGATGTAGAGCCTCGCGTATAGATGAAAATTAAGTTGCTAGCAGTGGGCACGAAAATGCCGGCTTGGGTCACTCAAGGCTATGACGAGTACGCTCGTCGTATGCCTAGTGACATGCAACTTCAGTTACAAGAATTGAGCTTAGGGTTTCGAGGCAAAGGGGCAGATTTAAAACGTGCCATTGCTAAAGAAGGGGAGCAAATGTTGGCTTCTATCCCAGCCCAAGACCACGTTATTGCGTTAGATGTACAGGGTACCCCTTGGAGTACCGAGCAACTGGCTAAACAATGTGGCGATTGGCGTATGGGTGGTCGTAATGTCACTCTGTTAGTAGGCGGGCCCGATGGTTTATCCCAAACCTGTGTGGCAAGGGCAGATCAACGCTGGTCTTTATCACCACTCACGTTACCCCATCCCTTAGTCCGTGTGCTATTAGCTGAGCAAATCTACCGTGCGTGGAGCTTGCTCAATAACCACCCCTACCATAAGTAATTGACCTGATTATGCCTTGGTCAAAAATGGATACTCAGCGCCAAGAAGTCAGTCAGTTTACTGCGCGCCTCTGGTGGTCTCTATTTCTCATCGTGATCGTCTTTGCAGGACTCGTTGCCCGATTGGTTTATTTGCAAGTGTGGGAACATGAGCGCTATGCCACTGAATCGGACGATAATCGCCAGCAATTGCAGGCCATTGCTCCTACTAGAGGGTTAATTTACGACACTAACGGCACTTTGTTGGCAGGTAATCGTGCCAGCCATAGTTTAACGTTAGTGCCTGAACGGCTGGTGGGTGGGCGGCGAGGCATTGATAACGTTTTAGCTGAATTGGCCAAAGTTGTCACCATTGACCAAGACGACATAAAGCGCTTTAAACGGCGCCTAAATCAGCCCCGTAGGCCCTTCAGTCCTGTGGCATTACGTTTTCAGTTGAACCCAACAGAAATTGCTCAAATCACTGTCAATCAACACCGTCTTCCTGGCGTGCGTATCGTGCCTGAGCTGGTGCGCTTTTACCCATTGGATGACGGTTTTGTGCATGCCTTAGGTTATGTGGGGCGTATCAACGACCGTGAACTCGCCAAACTAGACAGCATTAATTACAGTGCTACTCATCACGTAGGCAAGCTGGGCGTAGAACGTTTCTACGAAACGGAATTACACGGTACTGTGGGCCACCAAACTGTAGAAACCAATGCCAGAGGTCGAGTTCTTCAGGTGTTAGACCGCCTTGAGCCAGTGCCAGGAAAGGACATTACTCTATTTTTAGATGCGCAATTACAGCAGGCCGCCGCTAAGTTACTAGAGGGCAAGCGCGGAGCAATTGTGGCTATAGATCCTAAAACAGGGGGAGTGTTAGCAATGGCTAGTGCGCCAAGCTACGGTGCCAATCAATTCGTTACCGGAATTAGTTACACTAATTACCAGGCCTTACGAAATTCAGATGATTTACCCTTGTTCAATAGAGCACTTCGGGGCCGTTATCCCCCAGCTTCAACGGTAAAACCCGTGATCGCTATTGCAGGTATTGATTCTGGCATCATATCCCGTAAGTACTCCATTTGGGACCCTGGTTTTTACCAGATCACCGAAGGCGGGCGTCTTTATCGTGATTGGAAAGAAGGCGGGCATGGTCGAGTTAATATGCACAAGTCTATCGTTGAATCTGTTGATACCTATTATTACGCTATTTCCCATTTAATGGGTAATGACCCCATGACAAAGTACCTAGCCCAATTTGGCTTCGGGCAGATGACTATTGCCGATCAGCCTGAAGCGACTAAGGCTGTTCTGCCTACTAGAGAGTGGAAGAGAATAAATCGAAGTGCCTCGTGGTTTCCAGGAGATTCGCTAAACCTAGGCATTGGCCAAGGATTTTTATCAGCTACACCTACGCAGTTAGCAACCATGGCTATGGTGCTGGCCAACAAAGGCGAATGGCATCAAATTAGAATGATTAAATCCATGGATGATCAGCCCGTGGCAAAGGTTAGCGACATAGGTCGCAATGACCCTAAGCAACCGAGCAATATTGAGCTGACGCGTAGTAGTGATTGGAATAAAATTCACAGTGCGATGACTGACGTAATGCATGGTAATAAAGGCACAGGACGACGCAGTGGTGCCAACAGTAGTTATAAAATGGCGGGAAAAACGGGTACCGCTCAAGTATTAGGCATCAAACAAGATAGTACTTATGATGCTGCAAAAATTGCCCAACGATTCCGCGATCACGGCCTATACATTGGCTGGGCACCGGCCAAAGATCCGGTGATTGCTATTGCGGTGATTATTGAGAACGGCGGTGGTGGTAGTTCCGCTGCGGCGCCGTTAGCTCGTAAACTTTTTGATCTGCGTATTCTAGGTGCCAAGCCTGAAGACAAACCAGAAGTCCAGGCTGGAGTTAAGAACGATGGCTGATTTCCAACGCTGGGCTCCAGAGGCACAAAGTCATTTAAGGCAAGGCCCAGGTCTATGGGTAAAGCTTAGGCTAGACCCATGGTTGCTAGTGTTGTTGCTGGCCATTATGTCGCTTGGTTTGGTTGTATTGTATTCTGGCTCTGGCTCCAGTGAAGCTGCGGTACAAAAACAGCTTGTACGATACGGCTTAGCACTATTGGGTATGGTGATTATTACCCAAATTAACCTGCGCAATGTACAGCGGTGGATCCCCTTGTTATACATTGTTGGGATATTACTGCTGCTTGCTGTGCTGTTATTTGGAGTGGGTGCGAAAGGGGCCCAACGATGGTTGGAGATTCCAGGATTACCACGCTTTCAACCTTCTGAAATAATGAAGCTAGTGGTGCCGTTAACAATATCTTGGTACTTGGCCAGCCGGCCAAGACCACCTCATCTCATCCACGTTATAGTGGCTGTGGCGCTAGTGGCCTTGCCTGTATTTTTAATTGCCAAGCAACCTGACTTAGGCACCGCTTTGCTTATTGGCAGTTCTGGGGCCTTTGTTATTTTCTTTGCGGGGTTATTGTGGCGTTACCTTATTGCTGCAATTGCCATAGGTGCGGCTGGTTTACCCTTGCTATGGATGGGCATGCGCGAATACCAAAAACAACGAGTGATTACGTTCTTAGATCCAGAAAGTGATCCTCTGGGTGCAGGTTGGAATATTATTCAGTCTAAAATCGCCATTGGTTCTGGTGGTATTGAAGGCAAAGGCTGGCTACAAGGTACACAGTCTCATTTGGACTTTTTGCCAGAAACCCATACGGACTTTATAGTTGCCGTTCTGGCAGAAGAATTTGGTTTAATAGGTGTGTGTGCGTTGCTTTCCCTCTATCTCTTGGTATTGATAAGAGGATTAATGATTGCGGGTTCCGCCAGCCATCCGTTTGATCGGATGTTAGCAGCAAGTTTAACCCTAACTTTCTTCGTTTATGTAGTGGTCAATATTGGTATGGTGAGTGGTTTATTGCCGGTGGTAGGTGTGCCCTTACCTTTGGTAAGCTACGGTGGCACTGCGGCAGTCACCCTAACGGCTAGTTTAGGTTTGTTGATGTCTATTCATGCCCGCAGGCCTCAACGCACTTAGCTTAACAAGTGAAATGATTAATAGGTATATTTAATTGGTAGGCGTTGAGTGACCCTGGTCATCAGTTCGTAACCTATAGTGCCTGCGTGACGAGCCACTTCATTAATGTCTAATCCTTTGCCCCATAAACACACGGGGTCGCCTACTTTAATGTCACTCAGGTCTGTTACGTCTATGGTAATCATATCCATTGATACGCGCCCAACAATACTTGCACGCTGACCATTTACAACCACTGGGGTGCCACTTGTGGCGTTTAGTGGGTAACCATCACCATATCCCATAGCTATAGTGGCAATAACAGAAGGCCGCTGAGCACGCCATTGTTGTGCGTAACCTACAGCTTCTCCAGTATCGATTTGACGCAACGAAATAATCGCCGAGCGCACCTGCATCACAGGCTTTAAACCTTTACTTGAAGGGTGATCTACATCTAAAGGCGAATTGCCGTAAAGCATAAATCCAGCCCGGTTCCAATCGCCATGAGCTTGTGGCCAGGCCATTATAGCGGCCGAATTAGCTAAGCTTATCGGATGCTTGAAGCGATTAGCAGTTTCCATAAACCGCTCTACCTGGTCTAAAGTAAAGTTGTTAGTGGTTTCGTCAGCACTGGCAAAGTGAGTGGCAAATAGCATGTCTTCAGACACATTATTGCTGGCAAGCAGTTGTTGATAATAGCCGTCCACGCGCTGAGGGCTTAAGCCTAAACGATGCATGCCAGTGTCTACTTTAATCCACACTTTTAGCGGCTTAGAGACGCGGGCATGCAAAATAGCATCCACTTGGATAGGGTCTTCTACCATCACCCAAAAATCGTGTTCGGCAGCAACCGCTACCTCGTCAGGTGAAAAGGTGCCTTCTAATAGTAATATGGGTTTGTGGATGCCTGCTTTACGTAAAGCTAACGCTTCTTCAATACAGGCAACGCCAAACGCGGGTGCATAAGGTTGTAAAGCGGTAGCGCAGGCCACAGCTCCATGGCCGTAGGCGTTCGCTTTCACCACGGCCATGGTTTGGGCTTTGGGAGCGAGCTGACAAGCCCATTGATAATTGTGAATCAATGCAGCAAGGTCAACCACCATGTGACTAGGACGGGCCATGGGTAGATCTCTAGTAGTTAAATTTGCCAGCGCTATACAGCTTAGCGGCTTTTTCCCAAACAGGCCCCGGCATACCATCACCTACAGCTTTACCATCGATTTGGGTAACAGGGGCGATCTCTTTACTGGAGCTAGAAATCCAAATTTCGTCAGCATCAAACACTTCTTGCTTAGTCACAACTCGCTCTTCAACGGCAATGCTGCCGTCTTCGCGCAATACACCTAAGGCAATGAGTCGAGTGATACCAGGTAATATTTGGTGGTCTAAAGCGGGTGTGATAACGGTGCCATTTTTTACAATATAGGCATTACAAGCGCCACACTCAGTAAGCTCATCATTGCCATTAAACAACAACACTTCACCACTTCCCTGGCTATAGCCTTGCTGATAATGCATCACATTACCGAGCAACGAAATTGACTTTATATTGCAACGTTGCCAGCGCTGATCTTGCATACTAGTCACTTTGTAGGCAGTTACTTTGTCCCTTTCTGGAATAGGTGCAGGGGGAATATCCGTAGGCATGGCGAATACAGTAGGTTCTACACCCTTAGGGTAAGGGTGATGGCGCTTAGTATCTGCCCCGCGAGTAACGTGTAAGTACAAGCCAACTTGGGTGCTAGGGTTGCGTTCAATAAGCTCTTGGCATACCTCACGCCACTGATCATGGCTCCAGTTGAGTTCAATTTCCAGCGCAGCTAAGCCTTCGATCATACGGTCAATGTGAGGTCCAAAACCAACCATTTTTCCTGCATAAGAAGGAATAACTTCGTAGATGCCATCACCAAACAAAAAACCTCGATCAAGAGGGGAAATCTTGGCTTCTTCAATTGGCATATAAGTGCCATTAAGGTAAACAATGCTCATAACTTAATCTCTAATGATTTGACTGACCAAATGACTGGCACTGTCGGCTAATAGTTGTGGTAATAAACGGTCTTCATCTTGACGCCAGCCGCAACAAAACTTCAATTTTGGCGGTGCTGGATCAACATCAAATGCGATAAGCCGTTCGGCCCTTAATGCATCTTCTACAATGGGTTGCGGTAGTAATGCTATACCAGCACCTTGTTCGGCCATGGCTAATAAGCCAGACACAGAGTTACTGGTATGAAATTTAGGTTTTTCTGCAACTTGGCTAAACAATTCTTGTAAGTATTTACCTGGCCCAGTAGCTGCTGGAAAGCTCAAAATAGGACAGCGACTTAGGGCATCGATGTCCATGCTGTGGCCACCCTTAGCAAAGTGAGGGCTACCTACCCAGGTTTGTGGCAGGGCGCTTAATGGTTGCGTGTTCACTGAAGCAGCTTGGCCAGTGTAGACCATAAGAGCTAGGTCTAACTGATGCTCTTCCAGCTGTTTATATAATGCTAATGACAGGTCAATTGTGAGTTCAAATTGAATCAGAGGGTGATGTTCACGCCAAACTTTTAATAAATCTCGTAGCCATAGGTGCGCTACAGTGTCGGCAATGCCAATGCGGAACACACCTTGTTGTGGGGCGTCATCTTTCAGCTGGGCTTTCATTTCATTACTAATAGCCACTAAATGTTCTGCAAAAGGTAGCAACTGTCTGCCGCGTGCGGTGAGTTTAGTGCCACTTTGATCACGCTTAAATAGCTTAACGCCTAATTCTTCTTCTAGAGTGGCAATGCGCGCAGAAATTGCTGGCTGAGAAGCGTGCAATTGAGCCGCAGCACCATGAAAGCTGCCTAAGGTGGCTACCTTTATAAAGCTATTGAGGTTGCGAAGACGCACGTTATGCTCCTACAGTTAATTGACTTAACACGATCAATGACTAAAGCCAGTTATTTGGCGTAACTGATCAATCACAGACAGACCTTCGCTCACTGGCAGACCATCTTCTGTGAGTTGGTTTATGCGTGTCACACCATCCACACTGCCAAGGTCTGACAAATACTGCAAAATGGCTAAGGGCTCAATTTTAGCTAATAAATCCTGTCCATGCCAGAGGCCAAGGAAGGCGATCATACCATAGGCACCCCAGTTGGAAACGTCGGCTACAATGAGCTCATCTGCACTAGTGACTGCAGGCACAATATCGAGTTTTTCCAGTACATCAATAACCTTGCCCATGCCTATTTCATTACCACCATCGCCTACAGCAATAGTGGGGCACTTTGCCCAGTTCATGAAGCCATCAAAACAGGCTGTTCGCTCACTAATGCTTTCGCCACGCATATTGTAATAACCACCATCTTCAGCCTGACCCGGACGTTCGATCGAAACAATGGCTTGGGGATTAAAGTGTTCAAGGGCTGCTAAGGTATCGGCCTCTACATCAGCGTGAATCCCTACCCGTATTTCATGGGTACGATAGCGCTCGGAAAGGGCGCCCACCAAAGGTTGACCACACACAATCACTGGCACTGCACCTAAATACTCTAAGGTGTCATAAAGGGCTATAGTGCCTACAGGTCCATCAGTTTCAAAAGTGCCTACTACAGGAAATCCGGTGCCTATGAGTACCGTGGCACCTGGCTTATCCTTAATACAGCTTTGCAAAACTTGGGCGGCCCTTAGACAATAACCAGCTGTTAACGCCGGTTGCACTTGGGCCATTCCACGAGGGTTGCGGGCCACTAGGGCATCTTCAATCAGTTGGCTGAGATGTTGGTTGTTTGGCATGATTAATCCTTCAGATGCAGCAGCGAAGCGGCATCAAATTTAAGTTGCGCTAAGGTATTGATCGTTTGGGCTTGGTATAAATCCACTGTTTCAAAGTGCAGGGTGTCACCGGGCCTTAGCTGGGCAAGTCGTGCGGTATCACGGGCCATAACAGCGCCTATTTTAGGGTAGCCACCTATGGTTTGTCGGTCATTAAGCAGTACAATAGGTTGGCCATCTGCGGGCACTTGAACAGCACCTAAACAAATGCCTTCAGAGAGCATTTGTTTAGATGGGCAGGGCACAGCAGGTCCTTCAAGGCGCATGCCCATACGGTCACTACGATCGGTGACTGTGTATTGGCTGTTAAAAAATCGAGCCCGCGTAGCAGCGTCAAATAGGTGATGTTGATAGCCAGGTAATAGGTGTAATACCGTATCAGCGCTCTGTTGGCCATATAGTGGCCAGTCTGTTTCAGACAAGGCTTGGCGTAATAACTGCGCGGTCTTAGCACAGGGAAGGCTATCATTGGTTGCAAGCTTGGCTCCATTTAAACCGCCTACTTTCTCGCGCATTACCGTGGCACTGCTACCAAAGCTTGGGTTGATGTTAAACCCACCAGCTACGCCAAAGTAACTGCGGCACCCATGGCTAGAATAGCCGAGTTTAATCTCATCACCAGTGACCACTTTGTGGCTGGCCCACAAGGCTTTATTAACACCATTAACAGTTAAAGCTAAGTTGGCTCCAGTAACGCAAAAGTAGCTGTCTGTTTGCGCGAGCAGTTGTAAACCACCAAAACTCACTTCAATAGCACAAGCGTTAGGCGTATTGTGCAGTATGCGATTGGCCCATAAAAATGCTTCACTATCCAATGGCCCGCCAGTGGTCAAACCAATGTCATGCTGACCAAAGCGGCCAAGGTCCTGTATCAGGCTAAGTAAGCCAGGCTGGAGAACTTTAAAGCTCATGTAGCTGGCCTCCCATGGATAGATATTGTTGCTCATCTATGGGAACAAATTGCACTCGATCACCCACCGATACGGGCATGTGGGGTTGTTTTTCAGGGTTGAACATAGGCGTAGGGCACAGGCCAATAAGGTTCCATCCGCCGGGTGAAGTTGCAGGATAAACGGCAGTTTGACGGTCTGCTATCGCTACCGCTCCAGCAGGCACTTTAAGTCGAGGTGTGGATAGTCTTGGCGCAGCTAAGCGCTCGTCCACTTCACCTAAATAGGCGAAGCCTGGGGCAAAACCAATAGCATAGACCCGGTATTCTGTGGCGCTATGAATGTCGATGACTTGGGTTACAGAAAGACCTGCATTTTCGGCCACTAATGACAGTTCTGGACCGTATTTAGTACTATAAAAAACCGGTATCTGAACCAGTTGGCCACTATTTTGGCTATGTTTTTCGGGCGTGTTCAATAGTGATCTTAGGGCATCTTTTGCCCATAAATGGTCGCATTGATGGGTGTCATAAATGACCAGTAGAGAAGCGTAAGACGCCACTAAGTCTATTAGACGGCTACCAAAGTGTTGTTTAATCAGCTCACAAGCTGTCGCAATAGCCGCACTTGCCTCAGGGCTAATCGTTAGACTGTCCGGGTCTCCAAAATAGATGATATAGCTATTTTCGCTGGCTATTTCTATATGTGTTTGGCTAGTGTTCATTGCTTTAGGTTATACATCTAGGTTATGTCTTGTCGGTGGACGGTTGGTCCATCAATTGGCGAATGGCTGCAATGGCTGCAATACCTGCATCGTTGTCTCCATGCACACAGAGGCTATCTACCTTAAGTCGCAATGTAGCACCACTGGCGCTGGTAATTGTGCCGTCTTGGACTAATTGTTCTACTTGTTTGAGCATGGCATTATGACCCAGCACAGCACCAGCCTTAGAACGCGCCATTAAGCTGCCATCATCTTCGTAACAACGGTCGGCAAAAGCTTCAAAGTACAATTCTAATGTTAACTCTGTTGCTTGCTTTAGATGCTCGTCAGCTTGGGCGTTGGCTTGCAGCATTAATTTCAATGGTGGGTTGGTTACTCCGTTGGCAGACACTCGGCTTGGATAGCTACTTACAGCTTGCATAATAGCCTGCCTCACAGCTGGTTTGCTCATCATGTCGTTGTACAAGGCACCGTGGGGTTTTACATAGCTTAGCGTTAACCCTTGGCATGCAGCCATGCCTTCCATGGCTGCGATTTGATAATGCATGAATGCAATGATTTCTTGCTCTGAACAGTTCATGGAGCGGCGGCCAAAACCCACTAAATCTGGGTAGGCAGGGTGAGCACCCACCATAACCTTGTGTTGTTTTGCTAATGCCAAAGTGTGTTGCATTACCAGTGGATCACCGGCATGGAAGCCACAGGCAATGTTAGCTTGATCGATGTGTGGCATAGCCTTAGCGTCTTGACCTATAGTCCAAGAACCGTAACTTTCACCTAAATCGCAATTAAGTAACATATTTATTCCTTTTCCTTTCGTTGCCTGCCTTGCCTAAAATATGGCTAGTTGGCTGTTAGGTAGGTCTGTCACCAGCATACAACCTGGTGCATGAGTAATGCAAAATGGCGGTTTAGCATTTTCAACGGCCACTTGGGGGGTTACACCGCAGGCCCAAAATACCGGTACCTCGCCTTCATTAAGAGAAACCCTATCGCCAAAATCAGGCTGGTTTAGGTTGGTAATGCCAATGTCACTAGGATCGCCAAAATGCACTGGTGCGCCGTGTACAGAGGGGAATCGGCTGCATATTTGAATCGCTCGAATAGCGTCGGCAGGTTTGTATGGGCGCATGCTTACTACCATGTTACCTGCAAATGGACCTGCTTCTTTGCAAGCAATATTAGTGCGATACATAGGCACGTTTACGCCTTCTGTAAGGTTGCGTACGTCTAGGCCATCGGCGAGAAGCGCTTCCTCAAAAGAGAAAGAGCAACCCAGTACAAAAGCCACTAAGTCGTCACGCCAGTGATCAAGGATGTCAGTGACTTGATGTTCGGCCTTGCCGTGATTAAATAGTTTATACTGCGGAATATCAGTGCGCAGATCGATGTCCTGACCTAGGCTTTTAACCCGGAAGTCACCAGGGTTTTCTGACATACCAATAATAGGACATGGCTTAGGATTTAGGTGGCAGAATTTTAAAAAATCATTGGCATAATCTTCAGGTAAGATGCATAGGTTGCCCTGCACGTAACCGGAACATAATCCAGAGGTATTATCGGTCATAGACCCGCTACGGATCTGTTGCCTAAGTTGCAGTGGTGTAAGGGTCATAGAGCTTCCTACAATCAATGATGGCTATATATTTAGTACCGTGTATTTTGCAGGCCAAAGTGGGTAGTGTCTAATTAAATCTATTTCTACTATTGATAGAGTTATTCTATCAATTGATCGGATTATTGATGTTTTCCTTGCTAATTGATAGATTTTATTTCGAAAAGAACGTAACTAGAACGAATAGGGCATACACTGTAAAAGTAGAATTTCCAAGGAGAGGGGTGTGAAAAAAATAGTATTAAGTTGGCTGATAGTTGGGCTTTTTAGCGCTCATGGGCATGCCGGCTTTGACCAGCGAGATGACGTTTCAAAGTGGTTAGATGATGCAGGTGATATGGGCTTTACTAGAGCTGAGGTGGTGCAGTATTTGGCGCAAACTAAAGCTAAGCCCAGTATTGTGCCTGTGTTGCGTAACGCGCCGGAAAGCAAGTTATTATGGAGTGGTTATCAAAAGCGGCTGGTTACGCCATCGCGTATTAAGTTAGGTCGAGACTTTGTCAAAGAACATGCTGCCCAATTGAATTCAGTGGCTCAAAACACTGGCGTTGATGCGGCAATCATTGCCGCCATTGCCGGTATTGAAAGTAGTTACGGCAAGAACATGGGTCGGCATTTAACCTTGCGGGTACTTGCCACATTATCTTTTGACTACCCCCGCAGAAGTCAGTTTTACCAGCGTCAATTAGCTGAATTTTTCCGCTTGTGTTATAGCCAGGGCTTAGATCCTACACTCGTTAAAGGGTCTGCTGCAGGTGCGGTGGGTATGGGGCAGTTTATCCCCACGAGTTATCGTGATTTTGCAGTAGATGGTGATGGTGACGAGCGCATCGATTTATTCCACAGTGAAGCTGATAATTTTGCCAGCATTGCTAATTACTTGGCACGTCACGGTTGGCAGGCTAATGAACCATGGCTGTTAGAAGTGGACACAAAAGTAGAACCAACTTGGCTTAGTAAAAAGGCTAAGCGTCAAGGAGTGGCCTTAGTAGAATGGCAGGGTAGAGGCATGACGGTGCCCGAGTCGGCAGATAACACCAGGGAGTTCAATTTGTATGCTTTTTCCACCGACGGTGAAAATGAACATCGCCTAGGAGGCGCTAACTTTTACGCCATAACACGTTATAATCATTCTCTTTGGTATAGTCGTGCGGTAGTGGAAATTGCCCAAGGCATTCAAGGTATTCAAGGTATAGCCAAGCCCTAAACTAGGTTTTTAACATGCAGTATAGATTCCGACTCATTTTAAGTGCCATTTTGTTACTGGCTGTTGGCGCTTGTTCTACTAATAGCCAGCAACCTAGCGGCGATGCCAGTAAACAGTCCAGTGGTAATACTAGCGGTAGTGTGTCGCAATCGGCAGTGGTGGCGGCCGCGAAAGCTATAACCGAAGCGCGTTATGCCATTAAGCAAGACTTGGGCCCCAAGCAGCACCTTGACATGAGTAAGGCCCCTGATGCCATTCCAAAAGTAGAGCCCCGCAGCCGCGGTGGCAATAAGAGTCAATATGAAGTGTGGGGTAAAACCTACTCTGTAATGGCATCTAGTGTTGGCTACCAAGAACGTGGTTTAGCCTCTTGGTACGGTCAAAAGTTCCACGGGCATTTAACCTCTAATGGTGAAACCTATGACATGTACACCATGAGTGCAGCCCATAAGTCTTTGCCCTTGCCTACCTACGCTCGTATTACTAACCTAGCTAATAACAAAATGGTGATTGTTAGGGTTAACGACCGGGGTCCATTCCATGGCGATCGTGTGATTGATTTGTCCTATGCTGCTGCCAGTAAATTAGATTACCGCAAAACCGGTGTGGCAGAAGTGTTGGTTGAGGCCATTGATGCAAGTCGGTGGAGCCCAGCACTAGAACAAAGTATTCGCAAACAGCGCAACAGTAATCAATTTTCTGCGTCACAAAGTGGGGCTAATGTGGCTATTTCACCCGCAGCTAAGGCTTCTGCACCCGCAGTTAAATCCGCAGCTAAACCTGCTGCAGTTATAGTAAAGCCTGTGGTTCAAGTGCAGGCCTCATCCCCGAATGAAATTCGCCAACAATATAAACGTGCCTCTGGCTATTACGTGCAAGTGGCGGCGGTATCAAAAATTGGTGGGGCTTTGTTGTTACGCAATACCCTGGTACAGGAACTTAGGAGAGCTAATGTGTTTGTAGAGCAGGCGAACGATAGACCAGATTTATTCCGAATATTAATAGGCCCTATCACCGATGCCGGCAGTGCAACTATATTAATGCAGCAATTGGCAGCGTTAGGGCATGGTCAAGGGCTTATGATAAAGCCGTAATTTACTGCCTCAACCCCGGGTCTCATGGTACAATTTGAGCCGTTGAAAATTGCCAATGGAAATGTTTAGTTTTCATTGAACCAATAAACTAAGGTGTTTGAGTATGGTAAATATTGTGGCTTCGGCTAAATTATTATTCTGCAAGGTTAGGCAGGCAATAAAATATGGGTTTAGAACAGTGGCGTTAGTCGCAGCCGTATCTATACTCCTACCCATTGGCCTAGCCACTTCCGTGCATGCTGCCCAAGCCCTTGTGCCCCAACCACCACAACTTGCAGCTAGCGCATATATATTGATTGATGCGATAACGGGCAAGGTTATCGTTGAAATGAACGCCGACGAAGTGTTGGCACCTGCCAGCTTAACCAAGTTGATGACAGCTTATATGCTGGACTACGAGGTGGCTTCAGGTGACGTTTCTTTAGACGACCAGGTGCGTATTAGTGAAAAGGCATGGCGTACACAGGGTTCGCGTATGTTCATCCAAGAAGGCACCTTTGTTAAGTTGGAAGACTTAATGCGTGGCATCATTATCCAGTCTGGTAACGACGCTAGCGTAGCGGTTGCAGAACATGTGGCGGGTAGTGAGGAAGCGTTTGCAGATTTAATGAATCAGCATGCAGTGCGTTTAGGTATGACCCAATCTCATTTCATCAACTCCACCGGTCTACCCGCAGAAGGTCATCAAACTACAGCAAGGGATCTCGCTATTTTGGCACGAGCTATTATTCGTGATTACCCTGAGCAATATAAGGTGTACTCCGAAAAAGAATTCACCTTTAATCAAATCAGACAGCCAAACCGCAATAAGTTGTTGTGGCGAGACAGCACCGTAGATGGCCTCAAGACAGGTTATACCGTAGCGGCAGGATACTGTTTGGTAGCATCAGCTAAAAAGGATGGCCAACGGTTAATCTCTGTTGTTTTAGGTGCAGCCAGCACTGAGGCTCGTGCTCAAGAATCGCAAAAGCTCATCACCTATGGCATGCGCTTTTTTGAAACTCATTCACTTTACGACGCCGAAGAAATTCTAACCCAAGCCAGAGTTTGGGGTGGCGCTGAAGACTATATGGAATTAATGCTTGAGAGCGAAGTAGCTGTAACTATTCCACGTGGACAAGCCAAATACATTAACGCCACCATGGATATGAATAACGGCATAGAAGCACCATTATCTGCAGGCGATGTCCTAGGTAAGCTTGTTATTACCCTAGATACAGACATTATCCTAGAGCGGGATCTAGTGGCTAGTAAGGATATGCTTGAAGGTGGTTTTTTCAAAGGCATCGCAGACAGTGCGAAACGACTAATTAGCGGTGAATGATGAAAGTTAAGCCTGAAGCCCCTAAAATAGAGTTTCCCTGCGCTAACTATAGTCTGAAAATTGTGGGTCTTAAAACGGTGGATTATCACGCTTGGGTGGTTGAGTGTGTGCAGCAGTTGGCACCAGACCTAGACCCCAAAAAAGTACGGGTGGTTGATAGCCGAAATGGTACATTTCAGTCCATTCGTCTTGCAGTAACCGCCCAAAGTGAAGATCATCTGAAGCACATACATCAAACATTAATGGCCAGTGGTAAGGTTAAACTTGTCCTCTAGCTTAGCTGTACATGAAGGCGTGTTAATAAGGCGATTACCGCCCCAACCCTACGAGCTAAGCTGGCAAGCGATGCAAGATTTTACCAACCAGCGAAATGCGACCACCTTGGATGAGATATGGGTATTGCAGCACCTCCCGGTGTTTACCCAAGGCCAGGCAGGTAAGGCAGAGCATATGCTGGATCAAGGCACTATTCCGTTAGTGCAGTCGGATCGTGGTGGTCAAGTGACTTACCATGGGCCGGGGCAATTGATGATCTATCTAATGCTAGATTTAAAACGTTTAAGCATAGGTGTTAGGGCGCTAGTCTCGCATATGGAGAAAGCCCTGATAGACTGCTTACAAAGCTACGGTATTACTGCTAATGCAGACGCTAAAGCACCAGGTGTCTATGTACATGGCAGTAAAATCGCCTCGCTGGGGTTGCGGGTTCGTAAAGGGTGCAGCTTTCATGGCCTAGCTCTTAACGTAGACATGGATCTTAGCCCCTTTGAACGCATTAATCCCTGCGGCTACCCTGGCTTAGACATGGTGCAGATGATTGATTTCAACGATTCGACTCATACCATCGAGTTTGATCAAGTGGCCAATAGCATGTGCCAACATTTAGTAAAACAATTGCATTACCCACAGGTTAATACAACTCAACAGCCTTGGGTTGAACATCATTGAATATAACAGACGAGCGATAAGTCACTATGGCAACATCATACAAAGCAGAAGCAGGCGTTAAACTTCGTGGCGCCGATAAGGTAGCCCGTATCCCAATTAAAGTTATTCCCACTGAGAAAATGCCTCGTAAACCAGATTGGCTGCGCATTAAAGTGGTGAGTTCTCCTGCGATCAACCGTATTAAAGCTAAGCTTAGGGAGCACAAGCTGGCTTCCGTATGTGAAGAAGCCAATTGTCCCAACTTAGGGGAGTGCTTTAGCAACGGCACAGCGACCTTTATGATAATGGGTGAAATATGCACGCGTCGCTGCCCATTTTGTGATGTAGCTCACGGCCGTCCTAACCCACTGTCTGTAGACGAACCTGGTGAATTAGCCACAGCTGTGGCCGATATGGCGCTTAAGTACGTGGTGGTAACCTCAGTTGATCGTGACGATTTAAGAGACGGCGGTGCACAACATTTTGCAGACTGTATTAGTGCTATTAACGAGCGCACACCAGCGACTCAGGTTGAAGTACTAGTGCCAGATTTTCGTGGACGTATGGACATTGCATTAGATATTCTAGCGGAAACACCTCCTCATGTGTTTAATCACAACTTAGAATCCATTCCCCGCCTATACAAAAAAATCCGCCCAGGTTCTGATTATCAATGGTCCTTGGATTTACTGCAGAAATATAAGCAGCGGTGTCCTGATGTGTTAACTAAGTCAGGTTTGATGTTGGGTTTGGGTGAAACCAACGAAGAAGTATTACAGGTGTTACAAGATTTGCGAGATCACGGCGTAGACATGCTCACACTTGGGCAATACTTGCAACCTAGTTTGAATCACTTGCCAGTGGATCGGTTTGTACCCCCTGCAGAATTTGATGAATTGGGAGCGGCAGCTAGAGCCATGGGCTTCAAACATGTAGCCAGTGGGCCGTTAGTAAGGTCTTCTTATCATGCAGATTTACAAGCCAAAGGCGAAGTGATAAGTTGAGCCTTGACGATATAGGCGCACGTTATACCGCGCCACAGAACACACAATAAAACAATATAAGGGCTAATTATGGCGATCATTCATTGGTTAGGTGCTGGACTTTCTAGCGCGCCAGGCATCAAACGACTCATCGCTAACGGTGCAGAGTTATGGTTGTGGAACCGTACTCTCAGCAAGGCCGAGGCCGTTATCTATAATTTGGCAGGCCAATGTCAGGCACGCACCCTAGATTGGCAACAACTAGCCAATAATGTAAGCAAGGGCGATATTTTAGTGTCTATGTTGCCTGGGTCATTTCATCTTCAGGTTGCTCAGTTAGCTTTAGATAGTAATGCTCATTTTGTGTCTAGCAGCTATATATCACCCGCCATGGAAGCCTTAAACCAACAAGCTAAAGCAAAAGGGTTATGTTTGGTGAACGAGGTAGGTTTGGATCCTGGCATTGACCATCTTTTGGCCTTTGCTTTATTAAATGATTACCGTGGATCTGCGGCTTATGCAGAAAGTAATCATCTGGAGTTTAGGTCTTTTTGTGGTGGTTTGCCCGCTGAAGAAAATGACTTTAAGTACAAGTTTTCTTGGTCACCTCTAGGTGTGCTCACTGCCTTAAGGTCTACTGCTCAATGGCGAGAAGACGGTGAAGTTAAAAGCAATAGCAAGCCTTGGCTTGCGGTTCGTGACTATACTATGCCGCTTTCAGAAGACCGCAGCGCAACCTTTGAGGCCATTCCTAATCGTGACTCATTACCTTTCATAGCCCAATACCAGTTTGACCCCCAGTGGCCTGTGGACACCTTTATTCGTGGTTCATTGCGTTTACCAGGCTGGTCACATGCGTGGAAAAACATTTTTAGTTTAGTGGAATCTGCTGAAGGTGCTGATGGGGACGCTGAGCTTGCAGCCAAGTCTGATGAGCTTTGGCAGCGGTATGCTTTTAAAGAGGGTGAGCGAGACCGCGTAGTACTATATGTAGAGCTGCTGGCTAAAGATCCAGATACCAATCAGTGTATTTGGCGTGAAAGCTATTCAATGGATGCCTTTGGTAATGATCAAGGCAGTGCCATGGCGCGCTTAGTGTCAACCACTGTTAGCTTGGCTATTGAAGCCGTTTTAGAAGAGCGTATTAGTGCGGGAGTTAGTGCAGCACCCAATGATATTGGTTTAGTGTCTGATTGGTTGCGGTATTTAAACGATCACCATGAGCCTATTAAACACCTTAATCACCTGGATTAATCGTGCAACAATCTCAAAGTACTATTGTTAATGCTATTGTTGTCGGCGCTGGAATGGTGGGCCTATGTTGTGCTTATGCCCTCCACCTTAGGGGGGTTAAAGTCACCATTATCGACCGTGATCCTACGGGAGATAAAGCCTCTTATGGCAACGCTGGTGCATTAGCCATCAGTGAATGTGTACCCCACAGTTTACCAGGCCAAATCTGGTCTATCCCAAAATGGTTAATAGACCCAATGGGACCCTTATCCATACGATCAGGCCACATTCCTCAACTTATTCCTTGGTTGCTGTCGTATCTTGGCCATAGTCGTAAAAAAAATGTAGCGCACATCGCCAAAGCCTTGCACGCTATTAACTGCAGAGTAAGTGCAGACTACGATCCTATGCTACAAGCCATAGGTTATGCAGATAAAATGCGAGATAAGGGCTGTATTAGAGTCTACGATGATTACAAAAGTTTTAAATTAAGTGCTCAAGAGTGGAGTATCCGTAAGCAGTACGGACAAAATTATGAACTCCTGGGTGAGAGTGATTTACGGTCCATGGTGCCTGCTATAGGGAAGGCAAAGACGTTTGGTGTATTCCAGCCGCAGTGGCGTATTATGGATGACCCAAAGGCCCTAGTGGGCAGTTTGCGTGAATGGCTAGTGAACCAAGGTGTGGCATTGGTTGCGGCTAACGTAGATGCTTTAGTTACTCAAGATGAACGAGTGGTGGGTGTTAAAATGCCAACCGGTGAGCATTTGGCAGACATCACAGTAGTTGCCGCAGGCGCTTGGTCTAAGCAGTTGGCCAAACAAGTGGGGGAAACATGTTTGCTGGAATCCGAGCGAGGTTATAACACCACGTTGCCTTATCCTAATATAGCTTTAAACCATGAGCTTTTATTTGCCGAACAGATGTTTGCTGTATCTCCCTTGTCCATCGGCGTGCGCGTAGGTGGGGCCTCAGAATTTGCTGGCTTAACAGCCGCGCCTAACTTTAAGCGCAGTGACAACTTATTGGCTTTAGCCAAGCGTTACCTACCAGAGCTAAATACTGAAAACGGTGAGCAGTGGATGGGGCACCGGCCTTCTACGCCAGATTCATTGCCCGTGCTAGGGCCATCAGTAAAGTGGCAGGGGTTGTGTTATGCATTTGGCCATTCCCATTTAGGTATGACTCAAGCGGCGTCCAGTGGGCAAATGTTGGCTGAAGTGTTGCTGGAGCCCGAAAAAGGCACAGACTTAACAGCCTATAGCATTGGTCGTTTTAGCTGAAGCTGATTGTTATCTGATCAAAAAGCAGATCGTTAGCGAATAGGTTTGCCGGCAAGTTGCATGATTAAACCGCTCAGCAAGTCCCACTCATTGGCTTTACTCACACCCTTTACACACTGATCAATGGCTTCGCATTGACGCAGCATATCTTGCGCACTGTGGCTGTTGTGATGCTGTGCAGCAGTACGTAGGTAGCTTTTGCGCTTTTCCCATACCCGCTCTTGCTGAAGCCCGGCTTCAACCCCTTGTGGGTGGTTAATGACATTAATGAGCAGCCTAATTTCCCGGCTTAACACCCATAGAATTTCCATGGCCTTGGTGCCTTCTTCCTTTAAGCCATAGAGCATGGTGAGGCTGTGGCTAGCTTGGCCAGTAAGGGCTGTATCCACAAGTTGGTAGTTACTGTAACGGGCAAGGCCACCAACATCGGCATCTATATGTTCTGCAGTGATTTCGAAACCAGCACCATTAAGGGTGAACTTCTCTAGTTCCTGAGCCGTGGCGAGCAGGTTGCCTTCGGTTCTTTGAGTCAGTAATTGGCAAGCGTCTGGGGTGATTTTTAGGCCTAGTGTTTGGACTCTATTATTAATCCAACGACCCATGTGTTGGGCCTCTAATGGAAAAATCGCCATACACACCCCAGCCGTGTCGAGGGCTTTAAACCATTTAGCGCTTTGGCCTTTGGAATCGATTTTGCCACTGCTAATTAACACCAAATTGTCGGGGTTAGGCTGGGCCACCAATAAGCTTAAGGCGGCAGCGCCTTCCTTGCCAGGTTTGCCACCAGGCATTCTAATTTCAATTATTTTTCGGCTAGAAAAAAGAGACATGGCTTGATCTGAAGCGGTGATCTGCTGCCAATCAAACCGTCCTTCTGCGTGGAATAGGTCGCGTTCTAAAAAACCTTCTTCACGGGCTTTATTGCGGATAGCATCACATATTTCTTGCTGTAACAAAGGTTCATCGCCATGCACCATGTAACAACCAGCTAAGCCTTTAGTTAAGTGGTTTTGAAGTTGATCCGGTTTAAGACGCATTATTCGAAGCTAAGCTGACGGGTGATGCGAGTAGCAAGTTGCTTATACAGCAAGGCCCAGCTTTCAGATTCAATGCGCTCATTAACAGTAGCCTTACCGCCACCCAAATCAACGTCGGTAGTTACAGAAATAAGTAGTGAACCTGGTGTGATGAGTGCTTGTTCAGTTTCTGGTTGCACACCTGCTGCTACAAGCAGGTACTGGCTACTTAAGGTGTAGCGCCAGATTAAGGCATCACCATTAGTGTCTAAAATAAGCTCGGAACGGTGTTTTAGAGTACGTGTTAGCTGCAAGGTTGGGGCTGTAGTATCAGCGTCTACTACCGACTCTAACAGTTCTAACGCAACTTGACGTTCAGACAAGTCGCTCGCAACCATCGATCCTAGTATAGGATCGTCTACATAGAGGTTTAGTTGGGGTGGAAAAGACTGTTGGTTTTGGCCTTGCAAATGAAAGCCACAGCTAGCCATAACCAAGCTAAGGCATACAACTGTACCAAGCTTGGCTAGGCCACGTAAGACACCTAGGCCACGTAATCCACCTAACGTAGAGGTTGTGTTGATCATTTGTTGTTTCCTATTTAGACCCACTTGAGCCACCTTTCTAGGTGTTAACTAACAACTATATTAACCAGTTTATTCGGTACTACAATAACTTTACGCACCGCCATGTTGGCGATAAAACTCTGCACTTTTTCGTCTGCTAAGGCAAGTTGTTGAATCGTATCGCGGTCCATATTAGCATCAATACTTATCTTGCCGCGCAACTTACCGTTCACCTGAATCATCATATCAATGTTCGATTTCACAAGCGCGCTTTCATCCACTTCTGGCCAAGGTGCTTGTAAAATAGTGTCCGTGCCAGAAAACGCTTGCCATAACGTGTGGCATAAATGAGGAGTAAAGGGCGACATTAATAACACCGCAGTGCTCAAGCTTTCTGCTCGTACAGCACGGCCTTGGTCGCTCGTGTCGTCAAACTTAGAAATTGTGTTACTTAATTCCATGATTGCTGCAATGGCGGTGTTAAAAGTAGTGCGGCGCTCTATGTCATCGCTAACCTTATGAATGGTTTCGTGGGTTTTACGGCGCATGTCTTGCTGCTTTTGGTTAAGCTGACTTACGTCTAAGGCAGGCGCAGCAGGCCCTGCTAAATGCTGGTGTACTTGCTTCCAAAAGCGTTTGATAAACCGCTGAGAACCTTCAAGGCCTGCATCAGACCACTCAAGAGATTGCTCTGGAGGCGCAGCAAACATGGTAAACAAACGCACAGCGTCTGCACCATATTGATCAATCATCGTTTGTGGGTCAATACCGTTGTTCTTAGACTTAGACATCTTGCCCATACCGTCATATAGCACCGTAGAGCCATCAGATTTTTTCACTGCACCAGTAATTCGGCCTTTATCATCGATGACTGGATCCACGTCTAATGGAGAGATCCAATCCTGACCGCCTTTTTCGTCTTGCTGGTAGTATGTATGAGCCAATACCATACCTTGGCAAAGGAGCTTCTTGAAGGGTTCGTCAGAGGACACAAGGCCCATGTCGCGCATTAGTTTGTGGAAGAAGCGCGAATACAATAAGTGCAAAATAGCGTGCTCAATACCACCCACATAATGATCCACAGGAGCCCAGTAATCCGCAGACTGCGGCGCTAACATGTTGTCATTATGGTTAGCACTGGTGAAGCGCGCGTAATACCATGACGATTCCATAAAGGTGTCGAAGGTATCCGTTTCACGTTTTGCCGCAGCGCCACACGTGGGGCAGCTAGTATTGATAAACGACGCCATTTTCTTAAGTGGAGAGCCGCTGCCGTCAAATTCTACGTCTGTTGGCAATACCACAGGCAGTTGATCTTCCGGCACAGCTACGGGGCCACAAGCATCGCAATTGATGATGGGAATGGGAGTTCCCCAATAACGTTGGCGGGACACGCCCCAATCGCGTAAGCGATAGTTGGTGGTGATTTTGCCCTTACCATGGCGCTCAAGTTCTGCCGCAATGGCATCAAAGGCCAGCTGGAAATCCATGTCGTCAAAAGTGCCAGAGTTAACCAAAAGGCCTTTTTCTGTGTAGGCTGCTTTAGCAACATCTACTGCTACGCTATCATCGGCAGGGCGAACCACTTGTTGGATACTAAGGCCGTACTTGGTTGCAAATTCCCAGTCACGTTGGTCATGTCCTGGTACAGACATTACCGCACCAGAACCGTAATCCATCAATACAAAGTTGGCAGTCCATACGGGTACAGACTTTCCTGTAATGGGGTGAATTGCAGTAAAGCCAGTGTCTAAGCCTAGCTTTTCCATGGTAGCCATGTCGGCTTCAGCCACTTTCATGTTCTTGCAGCTGTCTATAAATGTGGCCATCGCTGGATTGGTTGCCGCAGCTTTAAGGGCAAGTGGGTGTTGCGGCGCTACCGCTAAGTAGGTAACACCCATTAATGTGTCTGGACGAGTAGTAAATACGTCTAAAGGGCCGTGATCCGCTACATCAAAGCTGAGTTCTACCCCTTGAGAGCGACCAATCCAATTACGTTGCATAGTACGAACTTGCTCAGGCCAACCGTCTAGTTGGTCTAAATCGTCTAATAGCTGATCGGCATAGTCGGTAATTTTAAGGAACCACTGAGGGATTTCTTTGCGCTCAACTAATGCGCCAGAACGCCATCCGCGGCCATCAATCACCTGTTCGTTAGCCAATACAGTTTGGTCTACTGGGTCCCAGTTAACCACGGCATTCTTTTTATAAACCAAACCCTTATCTAATAATTTGGTAAAGAACCACTGTTCCCAACGGTAGTAGGAAGGTTCGCAGGTAGCTAATTCACGGCTCCAATCGTAACCAAAACCCATACGCTTGAGTTGGTCACGCATATAGGCGATGTTCTCATGGGTCCATTTGGCTGGTGGTACATTGTTTTTCATTGCCGCGTTTTCAGCAGGTAAACCAAAGGCATCCCAGCCCATAGGCTGTAATACGTTTTTACCTTTCATTCGCTGAAAGCGAGAAATCACGTCACCAATGGTGTAGTTACGCACATGGCCCATGTGTAAACGGCCACTAGGGTAGGGGAACATAGATAAGCAGTAATACTTTTCTTGGTCAGGATTATCCTGCACCTCAAAGCTATTATTAGTTTCCCAAAAGGCTTGGATTTCTGGTTCTATGTCGTGCGCGTTATATTGTTCGTTCATGGGTGCCGTAAGTCGTGATAAAGCCAATGTGGCTAGGAAATTAAATCGACCCACATAATACCACTAGAGCAGCAGAAACAGGTAGCTAGATCGAAAAATTGATCGATAAAATAGGAAGTTTAACGGTTAAGTAAAAAAACAGTGAGGCTTCGGATTATTAAATAAATCTCTATTAATCAATCAATAACAGTTGAATTTATGGTCCACTGTCGTTATGATACGCCTCCCTTATACGGCATCAGCCGGACCAAGGTATAGCGCGCCCGTAGCTCAGCTGGATAGAGTACTCGGCTACGAACCGAGCGGTCAGAGGTTCGAATCCTCTCGGGCGCGCCATTTTCTTTTGTAAGGCGCTGTTTTATAAGTACTTTTTCGTTGTATTATAAAACGGAACCGTCAAATATACCGTCATTTGTGTTTCTTTTTTACCCCAATACCCTTTTAGCTTCCAAGCTGAACTAGGTCTACCTATTAGATCGTTTCAGGGTGTTTCTGTGGCTCGTCACTTTATCTCTACAGTAAGCCAATCCAACGCTCAAGATAGGTTCCTACCCAAAGCTCTGTTTTTGTTCGATGAGGCGTTGAAGTAAATAGGG
>Ga0307995_1000190_pt1 | contig 43706 bp, 44 predicted proteins | sample EllFjometagen262_FD_203132 | JGI IMG/M metagenome (GOLD analysis project Ga0307995, IMG submission 203132) | Marine microbial communities from Ellis Fjord, Antarctic Ocean - #262 | ecosystem: Environmental > Aquatic > Marine > Unclassified | place: Southern Ocean | collected 2014-11-02 | reverse complement strand
AGTAGCGGCCTGGGTGCGCCACTACGGCTATGCCCGAGGCATTAAGAATCGCAGTTACTCCCTCGTCTAGACTGCAACAGCTTGACGCGGCATAGACTCTGCCGCGCTTGCCGAGATGCGTCTTAAAGGCCTTCTGCTTATTCTTGCAAACTTTTTCCTGCACAAGGAAGTCTGCAATGTGACTACGTGTATATGCGGTGCACGGCAGCGATTGTAAGTAAGACATTAGTCCGTGTGTGCCGATCTTCTGTAAATTTTTATCGATGGCCACTGCGCGATTCTCGCGCTGGGCTTGCTGTGACGCTAACAGCTTTTCTATATGACTGTTCGCAGGGTCAATGAACAGTCCGACGATGTGAATCTCCATGGTGTTCCATAGACAGGAAAGTTCTACGCCATTGATGATGGTTATGTCTCCCGCATCACGCTGCAGAGATTCTAACCCATCGATACAGTCGTGATCGGTAAGTGCCAGATGGGTAAGCCTGTTTTCTGTTGCGCGCTGTAATAGAAAAGAGGGTGGTTGCGTACCGTCTGAGAAATGGCTATGGCAGTGTAAATCGACTTTCATTATTGATTGCTATGATCTCTGTCAATACATTGGCGTGGGCTGCTCAGTCTATTCGAAGCAGGCTGCGGTATTCTATAGGAATACCGATAAAGAGATTACGGTAATGCAATAAAAAAGCGCCCAACATGGTCTTAAAGGGTGTGATCAAAAGATTCGCGAAAGTCGGCACTTCGGTCGGCTCCATAGTAGCTAATTGGCTGCTATGCTATATTCACGTAGCTACTCGACTCGACATAATTGTTCCGATATTTCAGTCAGCAGCTTCTCAATAAGCGGTAATAGTAAACTAATGACGTGCACCGAAATAGAGCAGCGAGTCGCCGGATTCGCAGATCAAAATTCTAAGTCACTTTTGATCGGTGGGTGCATTAACTGCATCGAGCAGTGCGATCAAATTTTAAGCATCATATCCCAAGAAAACTACACCGATGCCTCCAGGGGCAGTTCCCCGATTGGTGCGCATATTCGACATATCCTAGACAGATTCCATTGCTTCTTTGCAGGACTGGCAGATGCTTCAATCGATTACGATGCGCGAAAGCGCGACCGAGAGATCGAGCAAAACTTGGAGGCGGCCACGTTCGCATTGGCGAGTGTTGCGCGAAGAATAGCGCAGCTACGCGAGTTGCCATCAGGCAATGAACTCATCTCGGTCAAGGAATCTGTGCTGCCCTCAAGCCCCGCTGTTGAAATCTCCAGCACGCTAGAGCGAGAATTGATGGGGCTGATTACCCACAGTATTCATCACCTCGCCATAATAGCCCTGCTAGCGAAGTCTTTCGGCCATCAAATGGACAGCGATTTCGGCAAGGCGCCTTCCACTATCGTCTACGAGCGAGCCTAGTACTTCATTTGCGCACCACGCCTTGCTTGGCAAGTATCGAGAAAGCGTTAAACCCATCAATTCAGAGGTGGGTGGAGTGCTAGCACTGGCGTTTCTGCCAGATCAATAGCGCGCCCATATACTTGACTAATTTACTTAGGTATTCGATACTTCTCGTTATTCAATAGGCATATAAAGGGCTCCCATGCGCTTGACGACAAAGGGTAGGTACGCGGTAACGGCAATGCTGGACTTGGCTTTGCATAAGAATCAAGGGCCGGTGAGTCTTGCTGATATATCTCAACGGCAGGCAATTTCTCTCTCTTATCTAGAGCAGTTGTTTGCTAAATTACGCCGTGGCTCATTAGTGAGCAGTGTGCGTGGTCCGGGTGGAGGCTATGAGCTACAGCGTGGCTCCGAGGCGATTTTCATCGCTGAGATCGTGGACGCCGTGAATGAGTCGATCGATTCTACGAAGTGCAAGGGAGCAGGTGACTGCCAAGGCGGCGAGACCTGTCTGACTCACTATCTGTGGGAAGATCTCAGTGAACAGATTCATGCCTTTTTGGAAGGCATCAGCCTTGCGGATCTGGTGGCGAAGAATGAAGTAAAACGAATTTCGGATAAGCAGGACCGAAAACACTTAATTGTCAGCGAGCACGTCGAAGACATAAGGATTTTGGCCCCTAGCCTGTAAGGCAGTAGTAGCGGAACAGTCAATGAAATTCCCAATTTATCTAGATTATGCAGCAACTACCCCGGTAGACCCGCGAGTTGCGGCGGAAATGGCGCAGTGCCTAACTCTAGAGGCAAATTTCGGCAATCCAGCTTCACGGTCACATATGTTTGGCTGGAAGGCGGAGGAAGCTGTAGAAATCGCACGTCGCCAGGTGGCGGATTTGATCAACTGTGATCCTCGCGAGATCGTGTGGACCTCGGGTGCAACCGAGGCCGACAATCTGGCGATCAAGGGTGCTGCTCATTTCTATGTAAAGAAGGGCAAGCACATAATCACCTCCAAAATCGAACATAAGGCGGTGCTAGACAGCTGCGGCCAATTGGAGCGTGAAGGCTTCGAAGTAACCTACCTAGATCCTACCGAAACAGGAATAATAACGCCTGAAGCGGTCGCTGCCGCGATTCGCCCCGACACTACACTCGTTTCATTAATGCATGTGAACAATGAGATTGGGGTGATCAACGACATTGCAGCTATTGGCAAAGTAACTCGCGAGAGCGAAGTTATTTTTCATGTCGATGCGGCGCAGAGCACGGGCAAAATTGACATAGATATGGAAGCGATGCAGGTAGATTTAATGTCCTTAACGGCACACAAGGTGTATGGCCCTAAAGGCATTGGTGCCTTGTATGTTCGTCGCAGCCCGCGCGTTCGTATCGAGCCGCAGATACATGGCGGCGGTCATGAGCGCGGTATGCGTTCCGGCACACTTGCTACGCACCAAATTGTAGGAATGGGCGAGGCTTACCATCTCGCGAAAGAAGAGATGGTTGATGAAAATGCACGACTATTTGCCCTGCGTACTCGCCTGCTAAATGGCTTTGATGGGTTGGAAGAAGTATTCGTCAATGGTGATGTCGATCGTCGTGTTGCCCAAAACCTAAATATTAGTTTTAACTTCGTCGAGGGCGAGTCGCTGATGATGGCGCTTCGAGACCTCGCTGTCTCTTCGGGGTCTGCCTGTACCTCTGCGAGCCTCGAGCCGTCGTATGTGCTGAGTGCCATTGGGCTGAGTGACGAATTGGCACACAGCTCACTTAGAATCTCTATTGGTCGTTTTACTACGGTAGAAGAGATTGACTACTCGATAGAAAAGATACGCGAAGCTGTAGGCAAATTAAGAGAGTCATCCCCGCAGTGGGAGATTTACAAAGACGGTGTCGACTCAAATCAAGTAGGACGGGCAGCTCACTAAACCGAGCAAGTCTGGATGCGCTGAGAGCTTTACTACCTGACTCTACTGTATTCGATGTCGCCATAGCGCTTAGTGTTCAATCCCCCACACCGGTCCTCAAAGCTGTCTGTATTGCCGTCCTCAGAAAGTGGGCGCGAGTTCAGCGATGACCCGGAATGCTACGGCGAGAGAATTCTAGGGGCGATACAAGCTGCCCGTATGGAAAAAGACGGCCGATTAAGCCCCTGAAAAGTAGCGTTTTTATTCATTAAAAGCGTACTAATCCCAGATTTACCGCGTATAATGCGCGCTCTCAAGAATTCACCCTACATTGGAGTTAAGATGTCGATCGAACGTACTTTATCCATTATCAAGCCTGATGCCGTAGCGAAGAACGTTATTGGCGAAATCTATACCCGCTTCGAGAAAGCAGGGCTGAAGATTGTTGCTGCAAAGATGCTGCAATTAGACGACGAATCAGCAGGCGGATTCTATGCTGAACACAAGGAAAGAGGCTTCTACAAAGACCTTATCGAATTTATGACATCTGGACCGGTCATGGTAACGGTTCTGGAAGGCGAGGGCGCCGTTATGATGAACCGCGACTTGATGGGCGCTACGAATCCTGCAGATGCAGAGGCTGGCACGATTCGCGCCGATTTCGCTGTCTCTATCGATGCCAACGCAGTTCACGGGTCCGATTCAACAACCTCGGCAGCACGTGAAATCGGCTATTTCTTCAGCGACAAAGAAGTCTAATCCTGAAGCAAAACTCTTGAAGAGGATGAGTTGAGCATGACGGCGATACAAAAACCCAATTTGGCTGGCCTAAGTAGGGCAAAGCTGCGGGCGTTGTTCGTAGACATGGGCGAGAAGCCTTTTCGCGCTGAGCAAATTCTGAAATGGATTCATCAGCGCGGAGTGCTTGATATCGATGTCATGACCGATATCAGCAAGGACCTTCGCGAGAAGCTCAAGCAAACTACAGAAATCTCTCTCCCTAAAATCCTAGAAGACTTCAAGTCTGAAGATGACAGCCGCAAGTGGATTGTGGAAGTCGCCAGCGGCAGTCATGTAGAAATGGTTTTTATTCCCGAGGCGGGGCGCGGGACTCTCTGCATTTCTTCTCAGGCAGGCTGTTCATTGGATTGTTCATTCTGCGCGACTGGCAAGCAAGGCTTCAATAGCAATCTGACAGTGGCGGAAATAGCCGGTCAGCTGTGGTGGGCAAATTACCACCTAGGTGTTTTTGAGGGCAAAGCGGAACAGCGAGTCAGCAACGTGGTGATGATGGGAATGGGCGAGCCACTGCTGAACTTTGACAACGTCATGGACGCGCTAAGTATCATGATGGAAGATTGCGCCTACGGTTTATCGAAACGCAAGGTGACGATTAGTACATCGGGTGTTGTCCCGGCGATCGATAGATTGAAGGACTACACGGACGCATCGTTGGCGATTTCCTTGCACGCGCCTAATGATGAGCTGCGCAGTCAGATCATGCCGATCAACAACAAGTACCCGATCAAGGAAGTGCTTCGATCTGTGCAGGGCTATATGGATAGCCTGTCGGATAAGCGAGTCCCAGTAATCGAGTATACGATGATCGCGGGTGTGAACGATCATCGTCAGCATGCTCGTGAGCTCGCGGTACTGTTGGAACAACTTCCCTGCAAGATTAATATAATACCTTTCAATCCATTCTCGCTCAGCGAATATCGTCGTCCTAGCTCTTCTTCGGTTACCAATTTTAGGCAGATATTGCAAAAGGCTGGATATACAGTGACTGTCCGCACCACGCGCGGGGATGATATCGGGGCGGCCTGCGGCCAGCTAGTAGGCGACGTCGAGGATCAGACCCGTCGTAGCGAGAGGCACAAGCGCCGCCACGAAGAAAGAGAACTAGCCAAAAAAGATGGCGCTAAAGTGTTCGGTAGTACTGATAATCTAGCGATAGCTGCCGACAGACTATAAAGCCCTGAATAAACTAGATGGTTCTGAACAACTAGATATACGGTTACAAATAATGTTATTTCTCGAGTTTGGATTTGGAAAATCACTTAGCAGAAAGCTAGCCTCTGTGCTCGCCGCGTTGCTGGTATCAAGCATGCTGTCTTCCTGCGTGACTACGACGACTGGGGGCTTCATGGCGGATGCCTCCGAAGAGCGAGCTGCTACCGATTATATCCAACTCGCGCTAGCCTATTTCGATAATAGCGACATGCCCGGTGCACGGCGTCATGTGAATAATGCCCTGGATATCGATGATCGAATTTCTGATGCCTATATGGTGTTGGCGATGATTTTTCAGCGCGAGGGTGATTTAGATTTAGCCGATTCGAATTTTCGAAGAGCGATCAGTCTTGATGAGGATGATTCCAGCGCGCGAAATAATTACGCGGCGATGTTGTTCGCGCAGGAGCGCTTTCGCGAATCCTATGATCAATTGGAAAGAGTAGCGAATGACACCAGCTATGAAGGTCGATCACTCGTCTTCGAAGGGTTGGGAAGAAGTGCTTTGCGATTGGGTAGGCAGGAGGAAGCAAAGGCCGCGTTTCAACGTGCGCTGCAACTCAATGAGAATCTTTTTATAGCACCACTCGAATTAGCATTGATATATTTCGATCAGGAAGACTACCTCCGGGCTAGGCAATACTATCGAAATTATTTGACCACGATCCAGTTTCTGCAATTACCGCATACGCCGCGAGCGCTATTGACGGGAATTCAAATTGAAGGTTACTTCCAGAACGAAGAATTTGTCGAAAATATTTCTTTGGTGCTTACCACTCTTTATCCGACCTCGCCCGAATATCAAACATTCCAAAGGCTGAGTGATGCCAACTGAGCCCCTTATGGAGGCGGCCGCAGGGACTGATGGCGCCGAGGATGCGATTGGTGTCCTGACAGCAGGCGATATCCTCCAGCAGGAGCGACAGCGTCTAGGTCTGAATGAGAAAGAAGTCGCCGACCGACTGCATATCACCATGCATTACGTTAGGGCATTGGAATCCAATAGCTATGAAAAGCTACCTGGCGCTGTTTTTGCGAAGGGGTATCTGAAGAGTTACGCCTTATTGCTGGGTTTGGATGATGAAGACCTGCTGTCCCGCTATGATGAATTTACGCATCAACAAAAAGAAGATAGTGAGGAAGAGAGGCGGTTAGTAAGAGCGCGCAAGAAGAAAGATCGCAGCAAGCCTTTGGTAATTATTTCCTTAATAATCTTTGTCTCCGGCTTTTTGGTGTTATGGCTTGCGAATAGCTATTTTACAGAGGAGTCGGATTCCGATGTGCCTAGCTCCGTTGAATCTGTTGATGACATTAGACCGGCCTTGTCCCAGGTTGATGAGCCACAAGTAACGACACAGCCGCAACTTACCTTGGAAGTGGAGCCTGAAGAAATCTCCGCCCCTACTCGTCAGTCGACAATAAACTCATCGCTAGTAACAGAAGCAGTCGATGCTCCTGAGCGGTTGATTGAAGTAGCTTCGGGATCAATAGTGAATTCAGAGGTCACTCAGAGACTTGAGACTGGTGAGAGTAGTGGAGCCGAAGAGGGGCCTAGCCTGGAAGATTTAACTGCAACGCTAGAAGCATTGAGGGTAGAGCAAGCAGCGAACGCAGAGCTGATTGCCGGTATCGAGCAGCCTCGTGTGATCAGCATAGGAGTGATCGGGGACGATATTCTACGAATCAGTTTTACTGGAGAGAGTTGGATCGAAGTCAATGACAGCGAATCTCAGCAGATCTATCGCGATATCCGCGCTGCGGGCTATATTCTGGAAATTACTGGCAGTGCGCCATTCAATATTCTGCTAGGTGATGCTCCCTTTAATAGCATGAGTCTAAACGGCAATGAAATTGACCTCTCGGCTGATATTCGAATCGACAACTCAGCACGCCTCACTGTAGGCTTGTAACTCATGAAGACTAACCCGTTAATAACTCGTCGTAAGACTCGCCAGATTATGGTCGGCAATGTTGCTGTAGGCGGCGATGCTCCAATTTCCGTGCAGACCATGACCAACACCGAGACCTGCGATGTAGATGCGACATTAGGCCAGATCAATAGCATGGTAAGAGCGGGTGTCGATATTGTCCGCGTCTCCGTTCCGAGTATGGATGCGGCTGAGGCCTTCAAGAAAATTCGTTCGCAGGTGGAAGTGCCCTTAGTCGCTGATATACATTTCGATTATCGCATTGCCTTGAAAGTATTAGAGAATGGGGTTGATTGTCTACGCATCAATCCGGGTAATATCGGCAGCGAAGAGCGTATCCGCGCCGTTGTCGATAGTGCCAAAGACAAGAATACACCGCTTCGAATTGGCGTAAATGCAGGCTCTCTTGGTAAGAACTTGTTGCGGAAGTACAAGGAGCCGAATTCCGAGGCGATGGTTGAGTCCGCGCTTAAGCAAATAGATATACTCGACAAGCTCGACTTTCAGAATTTCAAAATTAGCCTGAAAGCCTCCGAGATATTCATGACACTGGCGGCCTATCGCAGTCTAGCCACACAGATCGATCAGCCATTTCATCTCGGTATCACTGAGGCAGGCGGTCTTCGATCTGGCACGGTTAAATCTGCCATCGGGCTCGGAGCCATGTTGATGGATGGGATTGGCGATACGATCCGAGTCTCCCTCGCAGCTGACCCAGTCGAAGAGGTCAAGGTTGGATTCGATATACTAAAGAGTTTGGGCCTGCGTCATAAGGGCGTTAATTTAGTAGCTTGCCCGAGTTGTAGCCGGCAGAACTTCGACGTGATCTCGGTGGTTAATGAATTAGAGGCCCGATTAGAAGACATAACCATGCCGATTGATGTCGCTGTCATCGGTTGTATCGTGAATGGTCCGGGCGAGGCGAAGGTTGCTGAGATCGGTTTGACCGGTGCTAGTCCAAGTAACCTCGTCTACAAAGAAGGCGTTCCTGATCACAAGATAAAGAATGAAAATCTTGTGGATGAATTAGAGGCGATGGTGCGTCAGCGCGTTGCCGATAAGAAGAAAATGGAAGAAAACCTAATAGCCTCAAGCTAGCGATCAGTCACAAACCTATGGCAAAACTACAAGCAATTCGAGGTATGAATGACATACTTCCCGACCAAACTCCTAACTGGCAATATGTTGAGAAGTGTTTTCAGCAGGTAGTGCGCCGTTATGGCTATCGGGAAATTCGTTTCCCTATTCTCGAGCAGACTCAACTGTTTAAGCGTTCAATCGGCGAGGTCACCGACATCGTCGAGAAGGAGATGTACAGCTTCGACGATCGAAATGGCGATAACTTGAGTTTGCGGCCAGAAGGCACGGCGGGTTGTGTGCGTGCTGCAGATCAGCACGGTTTGCTGTTCAATCAGCAGCAACGACTCTGGTATCAGGGGCCAATGTTTCGCCATGAAAGGCCACAGAAGGGCCGCTACCGACAGTTTCAACAGTTTGGTGTCGAGGCCTTTGGTATGGCGGGGCCGGACATCGACGCCGAGGTGGTCCAGGTTTCGGCTTCGCTTTGGCAAGACCTGGGCTTAGAGGAATTTCTCACCCTAGAGATTAACAACATAGGCTCTGCGGAAGATAGAAAACGCTATGCCGCCGCCTTATCAGCATTTCTAGCTTTCCATGCAGAAGAGCTCGATGATGATGCGCGCAATCGGATGCACAGCAACCCGATGCGGGTGCTTGATAGTAAGAACCCCGCGGTTCAGGAAGCTCTAAAGAATGCGCCGGCTTTAGTGGATTACGTCAGCGACGAAAGCATCGCCCACTATAGCGAGCTAAAGAGCCTGCTTACCCAGGTCGGGATTGAATTCATTGAGAGTCCTCGTTTGGTTAGAGGATTGGACTACTACAATAACTGTGTGTTCGAGTGGACTACCGATTCTTTGGGCGCCCAGGGCACAGTCTGCGGCGGGGGTCGCTACGACGGCCTCGTTGAGCAGCTAGGCGGCAAGCCAACGGTTGCGGCTGGCTTTGCTATGGGCGTCGAAAGACTTGTCCTGATGCTTGATTCGCTAGGCAAGATTCCCGAAGCTACCGCGCAGGTAATCGATGTGTATATGGTGGTTGTCGGTGGCGAGCTGGCTGGGTCTGCTGCGCTACTAGCCAAGCAGCTGAGGCAGCGATTTCCTGAAATTGGCCTTCTCGCGCATTGCGGTGGGGGAAAGTACAGTAATCAGATTAAGCGCGCGTTCAACAGCGGCGCACGGTTGGCTATTGTGTTGGAGACGGAGTTTGAACAGCCTCTCGAAACAGTCAAAATCCGCCATTTAGATGATTCCGGTGACTCGGTCAGCGTCGAGATAGCCAATTGCGGCGATAAACTGGCCGAATTTCTTAGTATTTCAGAGTGATAGCAGCATTGATTCGTGTCAGTCGTGTCTTAAACAGGTAGAATTAGCGGTTGGTCAGGGATAGTTTGCCGATTGTGGTGGTCTGATAATCCGGGCAGGTCAAAACTGTTCGAATAATTAAATGAATTAAGGAGTAAGTCGTGGCGATTAACGCGGCAGAAGAAGAAACAGTAGAATCACTTAAGCAGTGGTGGGAAGAAAACGGCAAGCAGCTAATTATCCTCGTTGTTGTCGGTTTCGCGGCATTCACTGGATGGCTGGTTTGGACTAATTCCCAAAACGCTAACATCGATAGTGCCTCGGACATGTACGAGGAGATTCTCACGTTGGCGATAAGCGACTCTGGGCAGCCGGGCACGCTACTTATTCCGCAAGATTCGGGACGAATAGTTGAGCTAGGTGAACAGCTACGCAGTGAGCATGGCGGTTCTACCTACGCTAAATTAGGCTCCTTATTCGCTGCGCAACAGTCTGTGCAGAACGATGATTTGGATGCGGCTGAAGCCTCCTTGCAGTGGATTTTAGATAACGAGCAGGGCGGACTATTAAGCGAGGCCAATGAAGGCCTGATACTGACCGCGAATTTGCGGCTTGGTCGGATTATTTTGGCGAAGGGCGAAGCGGAGCGTGCACTTGCTCTAGTGAACAACCTAGACCCTAAAACCTTTGAAGCTGGCTATTCGGAACTACGTGGTGATATCTACATAGCGATGGGCCGAGAGGTGGACGCGCGTGATGCGTACGTCGCAGCCCAGGAAGCAGGATCGAATAGTGATGGTCTGCGAATGAAGCTGGACGAACTGTCCAACGAAAGCTAGCCCTTACCGCTAGTTAACAGATAGCCAGATGAGTTCCATGATGAATCCTAGCAGCACCGGATCAATACAAAATTGCGTGACCTCCGGGGCTCGTTTGCTAGTGCTGCTTGCATTAGCTTCTGCGTTAACTGCCTGTGCAGGGTTTAGCGCCGCCAGCCTAAATCCATTGGGTTGGTTTTCCGATGATGAAGTCGATCCACCTACGCCGCTGGTCAATATTCCCGTTGAGGCTACGCTGAATCGTCAGTGGAGCGTGGATGTCGGAAACGGGCAGGGCAATAATTACACAGAGATAACCCCCTCTATAGATGGCGGCGTAATCTATGCCGCTAGCGAGGACGGTGCTGTAGTCGCGATAGAAATTAGCTCAGGAAACGCGCTCTGGAGAACTCGAATCGAGGGAGTGATCACCGGCGGAGTTGGATCTGGTGAGGGTCTGGTCATGATTGCTACTGAGAGCGCCGAAGTCGTAGTGCTCGATCAAGCTGATGGAACTGTTAAATGGCAGCACGCGGTATCCAGTGAAGTTTTGTCTGCCCCACAAACGAATGGCGATGTCGTAGTCGCACAGACGGTTGACGACAAGCTGGTTGCACTCGATTTCAACGATGGTGAACAGCGTTGGATTTACGAGACTACACAGCCAGCACTGACACTACGCGGTAGCAGCAAGCCTGTTTTTTCTGCAGATGCTGTGATCGCAGGATTTAGTAATGGCACGCTCGTCGCTGTTTCGGCGGAAGATGGCGTCTATCTTTGGGAGGAGCGGGTAGCCGTTCCTGAAGGCGAATACGATATCGACCGTGTCATCGATGTGGATGGCGATTTATTGCTAGACGGCGGTCGAATTTTAGCAGCAAGCTATCAGGGTAACTTGATGGCGTTTGAGGTCACTTCCGGGCGAATCGTCTGGGGTATGGAGGCTTCTAGCTATCATGGCATGGTACTGGGCTTCGGTAACATCTACTACAGCGATGATAAGGGCCAGGTATTTGCGATTAGAGACAATAGCGAAGATATCGTTTGGGATAACTCTGATCTACTCAATAGAGAAATTACGGCACCAACCGCAGTCGGTAACTATATCGCAGTAGCTGACTACGAGGGTTATGTTCACTTACTATCGCAGATCGATGGGCGCATAGTAGGTCGGGTCCAGGCTGATAATGATGGGGTCAGGGCTAATCTTTTAGCTAACAATGGTCGCCTTTACGTTTTCGGCAATAGCGGTCGACTGACTGCTTACCAACTGCAGTAGCATTCGCAACAAACTTTTTTGCAAACTAATCTAGGTTACTACCATGAGGCCAGTCATAGCCCTTGTTGGCCGTCCCAACGTAGGCAAATCAACTCTCTTCAATCGACTCACGCGATCGCGCGATGCGTTGGTTGCAAATATTCCCGGTCTTACTCGCGATAGGAAATATGGCGGCGGAGATATTGATGGTCAGTCATTCATTGCTATCGATACCGGCGGTATTAGCGGCGATGAAGAGGGCATCGATTTGGAGATGGCCTCGCAGTCACTTCAAGCTATCGAAGAGGCCAACATCTGTCTGTTTATGGTAGATGCGAAGGATGGTCTCCTGCCAGATGACAACCGCATCCTCGATCATCTGCGCAAGCGCAGCAAGAACACCTACCTCATTGTAAACAAGATCGATGGTCGCGACCCCGACGCGGCGTTAGTAGATTTTTATAGCCTAGGTCTGTCGGAAATTTTCCCCATCACTGCGACGCAGGGCCGTGGCGTGAAGAGTATGTTGGTGAAGGTGCTGGCCGACTTCGAAGAGGCGGCAATTGCTGCGGGTGAAGGCGAAGCAGTTTCTGAGGATATTGAAGCAACAGGTATAAAGATTGCGATTGCAGGCAGGCCAAATGTCGGTAAGTCGACGCTGGTAAACAGAATGCTGGGTGAAGAAAGAGTGGTCGTGTTCGATGAGCCTGGCACCACTAGAGATAGTGTCTACATTCCCTTCGAGAGGCGCGGAAGGCGCTATACGCTTATCGATACAGCGGGAATAAAGAAGCGCGGCCAGACTAGGCAAACAGTTGAAAAATTCTCGGTAGTTAAGTCGTTGCAAGCGATCCAAGACGCGCATGTGGTGGTGTTGATCATCGATGCTCGCGCCGGAATCGTAGAGCAAGATTTACACCTACTTGGTTATGTTATCGAGACGGGTCGTGCGCTCGTTATCGCCATCAATAAATGGGATAACATGCACTCTGAAGACAAGGATCAGGTTAAAGATGATATTCGTCGCCGTTTTGTCTTCGTGGATTTCGCGAAAATTCATTACATCTCGGCGCTCTATGGCACCGGGGTAGGTGATCTCTATAAGTCTATACATACGGCCTACGAATCGGCGACTAAGACTCTGACAACGCATCGGCTCACCGAGCTACTTCAAGATGCGGTTACCGACCACGCGCCACCGCTGATTAATGGTCGACGCATTAAGCTGCGCTATGCTCATGCCGGCGGACAGAACCCGCCGATAATTGTTATACATGGTAAGCAAACTGATAAGCTGCCGGGCAACTACAGTCGTTATCTGGAGAAAACCTTTCGTAAAGTGTTGAAGCTGGAGGGCACCCCGGTGAGGATCGAATTGCGCAGCGGCGATAATCCTTTCATTAAGGGCGAAGAGGGCCTGACGCAACAGCAAATTTCACAGAAGCGACGAATTAAGAAGAATAAGGATTTAGGTAAGAAGCTCGGTAAGAAAAGAGTATGACTGTTCACCTCGAAGATATTAGAAAAGCCGCAGATCGACTTCGAGGCATAGCAATCGAGACACCAATTCATACATCTGCAGTACTAGATGAAAGATTAAACGCTAGAGTCTTTATCAAGCCAGAATGTCTTCAACATGTAGGCGCGTTCAAGTTTCGTGGTGCCTACAATCGACTATGCCAAATGAGTGACGCCGAGCGAGCGAAAGGCGCGGTGGCATTCTCCTCAGGTAATCATGCGCAAGGTATCGCTTACGCAGCCAAGTTATTGAGAATGAAGGCGACCATCGTCATGCCCTCCGACGCGCCATCCATCAAGAAGGAAGGTACGCAGGGCCTCGGCGCAAGCATTCGCCTCTATGACCGCGCTACGGAGTCCCGCGAAGAAATTGCAGCAGACATCGCGGCGTCTAGTGGAGCCACCCTTGTCCCTGCTTTTGATGATGTAGATGTGATCGCAGGTCAGGGCACCTGTGGTCTCGAGATAATGCAGCAGTTGGCGGCTAGAGATTGTGTGCCGGATGCGGTGTTGAGTCCCTGCGGCGGGGGCGGCCTGCTGGCTGGCCTCTCAACAGCGGTCAAAGAAACTAATAGCGCGACAAGGGTCTACGGCGTAGAGCCCCAGAACTACGACGATCATAGTATCTCGAAGGCTGCCGGCGAGCGCGTCAAGATTGATCCGCGGCACACGACTAGCTGCGATGCGTTAATGGCTACGCAACCTGGCGTGATCACCTGGTCGATAAATAGTAAAACAGTAGACGATTTTCTGGTGGTTAGCGAGGATGAGGTTGCTCATGCGATTAGTTTTGCGTTTCGCTACCTTAAGCTCGTGGTTGAGCCTGGCGGGGCGGTCGCCTTAGCGGCCTTGCTACATGATAAATTGGACATCAGTGGTGGGTCTGCCGCGATAGTACTTTCTGGTGGTAATATCGATAGCGAGACATTTTCCAGCTGTTTGCAGAATTATCCTTCGCCGTAAGCCAAACGTTTTGCAGACTAGGCGTCATCAAATTAGCAATAAATATAGAGGAAGAATCATGAGAATCTCTTTAGCGAATTCAGGTAGCTTGCTGGGCTGGGTAGCAGTCTTACTCCTAACAACAGTGTCTTTTTCGGTTGCAACATCAAACGCGCAATCTACAGATGACTGTGTTGACTCCCTGCAATGTGAATCTTCCTGGATAGGCATGTCAGACAGTGAGCGCGAGACGGTATTTGCGTTTGCCGAAGATTACAAAGCGTTCATTCATAAGGCGCGTACAGAGCTTAGTTTCGTTGCCGAGGCAGTCGCCTTCGCAGAGCAGAATGGCTTCGAAGAGCTAACAAGTTCTACCGACATCGTTCCTGGCAAGAAGATATATGAAGTCAATCGAGATCGCACAATCAGCCTTTTGGTGATTGGCGAAGATGCGATACAAGATGGTTTCCATATCATCGGTTCACATATTGATTCACCGCGCCTGGAACTGAAGGGAAGGCCACTATACGCAGACAGTGAATTTGCACTCTTCCAGACTAATTATCACGGTGGCATCAAATACCATCAATGGACCAACCTGCCATTAGCTCTGATGGGGCGTATCGATAAGAAGGATGGAACCAGTGTTCAGGTATCAGTGGGTCTGGATGCCGACGACCCTATTTTTATGATTCCCGAGTTGTCCCCGCATGTTGATCGCAGCAGAAACTCACAGGCTCTAGCTGATTTCATGACTCCTGAGGATCTCGATCCGGTCATAGGGCATATTCCAGATGAAGACGGCGGAGACGTCGCGGATCAGGTGCTAGCCTATTTAAGTGAAGAATACGGCGTGACACGTGCGGACTTGGTTTCGGCCGAGCTCTCCTTGGTGCCTGCCGGCGCTCCACGGGACATGGGATTCGATAGAGGGCTAATCGCCGCCTACGGTCAGGATGACCGGCTTGCTTCCTATGCAGCTATGCGTGCGGTTGCCGAGATCGACTATCCAGAGAAGACTACTATGGCCTTCCTCGTAGATAACGAGGAGGTTGGAAATAGGAATAATACCGGCGCACACTCCGATTATTTTGCGGATCTGCTTTCCAGACTTTTGTATGTGCAATTGGAAGGAGACTATCGTGAACCTCTATTTCGTAGCGCACTGCGTCAGACCAAATTTATATCCATAGACGTAAACCCGGGTATCAATCCAATGAACCCAGGTGTATGGGAATCAGGGAATGCCCCTAAGTTAGGTTATGGAGTGAATCTCAAGCTCTACGGGCAAGGGAACACTGCCAATAGTGAGTTTGTCGCGTGGACTCGGCAGCTGCTGGATAGCAACGATGTGCCATGGCAGACAGTGACTTATAAAGTTGGAGTCGGCGGTGGAGGCACTATCGGTGGAGAGTTTTCTGCACAGAATATTGAGGTTATCGATTTCGGTGTTCCCCTGCTCTCGATTCATACGCCCTACGCGGTTAGTTCTAAGGTCGATGTATATAGTCTCTATCAGGCAGCCTTAGCGTTCTATTCCTATTCTGATTAGTATGTTACTGAAGAATAGGTTTTTAGCTAGGTAGTAAACGTGCCAGTTCAAACACATTATCAGGGTGCTGGTAATGACATAAGCAGTATTAGATTCACAGCTGAGCAGGCAGGGATTCGCTGGCTGCTATCTACTTTAACAACGATGCACCTTCGAAGCAGAGGCGGTCTTGTGGCTCCCTTTTGGCGATATGAGAGCAGGTGGCCAGGCTTAGTTGTTGGGGCTTAGCTGACCGCCTGAAGCCACGGGAAAGCGCCTCTGATAGACCTCCAATGCAATTCAGATTATCCTCTACATTCTGATAAAAATAATGATGAAGCTACTATGAAAATTCGAATTTCGAGAATTGCTCGTCTCTGGGGTCTCTCGACCCTCCCCACTCTGGCACTCTCTGCATTGATCGCGATGTCTACGCATCAGGTCCTGGCGCAGGAGGTGGGCGACCATCAATATACGAGTGAGGCGGTCGAAGCGGGCTCTGCCGTGTATACCCAGCAGTGTGCTCTATGCCATGGACCACAGGGCGCCCTAGTGGATGGGATTAATCTGCGCATTGGGCAATTTCGCACCGTACAATCCGACACCGATCTAAGGCAGGTTATTAGTGAAGGAGCGGGAGAAGGGCGTATGCCGGCCTTTAGTCTGCGCCCCGAGGAATTAAATGGAATAATTGCCTTTATTCGCGCCGGCTTCGATCCTGAGGGAGAGGCAGTTCGAATTGGCGACCCAATTCGCGGGAAGGCGCTATTCGAGGGCGAAGGACAATGTGCAGACTGTCATCGAGTGAGGGGAGTTGGCCCGCGCACAGCTCCTGACTTGAGTAACATCGGCACAATTAGTACCCCAGCTTCGTTGCAGCGAAACCTACTTGACCCAGCGACTGCACTGCTGCCGATCAACCGAGCAGTTCGGCTCGTTACACGATTAGAGGAGACAATCGTTGGCAGACGACTTAATGAGGATACCTATACCGTTCAGGTGATCGATTCACAGGAGCGACTCCGGTCGTTGAAGAAAGTCGACTTGGTCTCCTACGAGATCAGCGACGAACCAAGTAAACAACCAACGACTATGTCCAGTGATGAAGTGGCAGATGTCATTGGCTACCTGCTTACCTTGCGAGGTTTAGAATGAAGTTAGCAAACCAAATTAAAACAATTAGCATTGCATTTTTTATATGCCTAGCGGCTACGAATGTATCCGCGCAGGTTTCCTACGAGCGAATTCTAAATGCTCAAGACGAGCCAGAAAATTGGCTTACCTACAATGGCGGTTATAAGAGTCAGCGTTATAGTCAGCTAGATCAAATTACGCCGGAGAATGTAACTGACCTTAAATTGCAGTGGACCCTGCAGAATCAGGTCTTTGGTGCATGGCAATCGAATCCTATAGTGATCGACGGCATCATGTACATCACCGAGCGGCCGAACAGTGTGATGGCGGTCGATGCAATAACAGGAAGAGTCTTCTGGAAGTATCGGCACGTTCCTGCAGAGAATGCCTTGATTTGTTGTGGGGCGAATAATCGCGGTGTTGCTGTATTAGGTGACAAGGTATTCATGGGCACGCTAGATGCGCGTCTCGTTGCACTCGATAGAATAACTGGTAGCGCACTATGGGATGTGGAGGTCGGTGATGTTGATCTCGCCTACTCGGTAACAATGGCGCCTTTAGTGGTAAAAGATAAAGTCATCGTCGGCGTAGGCGGGGGCGAGTTCGGCATCCGTGGATACGTCGCAGCCTACGACGCTGAAACCGGTGAAGAGGCCTGGAAGACCTATACGATCCCGGGCCCTGGCGAGCCAAATCATGACAGCTGGGAAGGAGATGACTGGGAACACGGAGGCGCGCCCGTGTGGATTACAGGTTCTTTCGATCCGGAATTAAATCTTACTTATTGGGGTGTTGGTAATCCCGGGCCAGACTGGAACGCGGGCCAACGCCCCGGTGACAATCTCTACTCTGACTCGGTGATCGCCTTGGACCCCGATACCGGCGAATTGAAATGGTATTTCCAGTTCACGCCGAACGACGCCTACGATTATGACTCGGTACAGGTGCCTGTGCTGGCCGACATTGTATGGCGCGGCACACCAAGCAAGATTATGATGTGGGCAAATCGGAACGGCTATTTCTATGTGATAGATAGAGTGACCGGCGAGTTTCTAGAAGGCAAACCCTATGTAAAAGTGAACTGGTCCAGCGGTCTCGATGAGAGCGGACGGCCGATTCCAACACCACAACCCGAGGGCATGCCTACCTTCCCTGGAAATCAGGGCGGTACGAATTGGTACCCGCCGTCATTCAGTCCTAGAACGGGCCTCTTCTATTTCAGTGCGTGGCAGGACTATGCAACCATCTACGCTCCGGAAGAGTCTGATTACGAGCCGGGCAGGGCATTTCTTGGTGGGGGGTTTTCGGTGTTAGCACCGGCGCCGGGAGCACCGACTATAGGCATCGGTAGAACTAATCCTATTAACAACTGGACCAACGAAGTTGGCTTCGCCTCCTTGAAGGCGATGGATCCGCAGACTGGAGAAGAGGTTTGGTCTTATGATCAGTTCGATGTGAGTGACTCTGGCATGCTAACGACTGGGTCAGATATATTGTTTACGGGCGGGCGCGAAGGCTATTTTCATGCGATCGATGCGCGTAACGGCGATATGCTTTGGAACGTCAATCTCGGCGGTCAGATCGTTATGGCACCAGTTACTTTTAGCGTCGATGGTGTTCAGTATGTCTCTGTAATTTCCGGGCACGCCTTGTCCACATTTGCATTGCCCCACTAGGAAGCTCACATGGAATTAAAAGCCCGCCAGCGAAAGACACTGATTTCTCAAATCGCCATCTTCGTTGCTTCGTCGCTGTTGATGTTGCCGGCGCTGGCGCTGGCGCAGACTGCGGCGATTCAGCACACAGTGGAGGCAGATGGTCACCCGATGGCGCTATGGGAGAAATCGGTTGCACAGCCTAAGGGTCACATTCTTCTGCATCACGGTCGTACTTGGAGTTCTATACCAGACTTCGATCTCCAGGTGTCGGGAGAAGATCTCTCTCTGATGGATGGCTTTAATGACATGGGCTACAGCGTCTGGGCACTCGATGCCAGAGGCTATGGTGAGACCCCCAGAGATAGCAGTGGCTGGAACACGCCGGACCGGGCTGCGCAGGATCTTTCGATAGTCCTAGACTGGTTGCTCGCAAGAAACGGTGAAACTACTCATGTATGGGGCTGCTCCTACGGGTCTATGGTTGCGCAACTCACCGCCCAAAGGTATCCCCAGGCCGTGGCGAGCGTTACTTTGTTTGGTTATCCAACTGATCCCGATGCAGAGATTCCGCAAAGCAATAGCCAGACTGAGCCCTCGGCTCGCCCGACTACTAGAGCCGCAGCATCATCTGATTTCATAGTGCCCGGTTCCATTTCTCAGCATGCGATAGACACCTATGTAGCCGCTGCACTTAAGGAGGATCCTATTAGAGCGGATTGGAATCAGCAGCATCAGTGGAATGCGCTTGATGGTGAGGCGCTTACGTTGCCTACATTGCTGCTTCAAGCAGAGTTTGATCCATTGGCAGATACCGATGCGCACGCGCGCTTCTTCGCGAAAATATCGAACCCGAATAAGCAATGGGTGATATTGCCCGGCGGTGATCACGCCGCACTCTTAGAGACGCCTAGGGCGAAGCTGATAAAATCGACAATCGATTTTATCGAGTGGCTAGCCTACTAGATTCGTTGTCCAGACGCGTTTAACTGAATACTCTTCTCACCTTCTCTCGGATGCTGAAGACGGGAGCTCGTGCGAGATGAGACTAATCGGGTTGTCAGAGTTGCGGTGAGAAATACTAGTGGCCGCAGTTAGCGGCTAGCCATGTCGAATTCTATTACTTGTCCATAGAGCTAGCACGGCGGCAAGTAGCGGTAGTAGTCCCTGCATTACCAAGTAGCTCAGCTGTACTATCCAGATGTCGTGAGCCAGCAAATCAAAATTGTTCGCACTAAACAGCCACGCGAAATTTAATTCCGCGAACACGGCTCCTATTCCCGATAAGTAGATCATCTGTGTTTGTGTAAGCACACAGTCGCGCATCAGCTGCCTCATCATGATTACCAAAGAGACTGGAATTAACAAGACTAGTATCCAAAGATGATTAGCGAATATCCTGCTAATAGCATGGTCATGTGCAGCTGCGTCTCCGTCACCGTAAATCACCATGAGTACGATAGACCATAGGAAAATATAGGTAGGAACTATCGCTGATACAATTGCTGCGGGTCTGCTATATAACATTGTCCATGTGAAGAATGTGGCGAGTAGGAGCAGAGTTGTAAGAATGCCAACAAGTAACATGCAAATTCTGAGCGGCGTGCCGAAGATGTTCAGTCCGGTGAAGATACTGACGGACTCCAAAAAGTGGTTTTGCATATTTTGGAAATCACTGATCAGAAAGGGTCCTAGTATCCAAATGGTTATTAGCATGACCACGCCAGCGAGAACCGTGCTGCTAAGAGAAACTCCAGTACGAATGAGCGTCAGCCAGGCCGTGCTAAGTGGAATAGTCTTGTCGTGTAGGCTCACATTGGGTGCGCCATTCTTATAGCGTACGCCATACATGTAAATGGTTAAGCCAATACACATAGCTCCGTAGAGAATTACAGCGAGACCCCAAGCATTCTCAAGTTCAGGATTGGCGCCCTTTGGCAGGGTGAAATTGATAATAGCCAAGATAGCTATCGTAGCGGCTGCGGCTGTTAGTCCAGCGAACAATGCGCTATATCCTCCATGGAGTTGACATTCCTTCCAAAATTCAGCCGCTATGGAGGAGTGTGTCGGGCAATCAGTTATGGGCAGGGGCAGCCTTTCTCTTATGACGCCTTGCTCTGTGGTATTGAACACGCTTTTGCCAACTTCGATGAGAGTCTCACCGCTGCGTTGCTGCTTGACGCCAAAATAAGTTATCACCAAAAGGGCTGCAGTAAAAATCATAGCGACAAAGTAATCAGAGGGGTTTGCGGCAATCCAGACCCAGCTGCCTTCGGATCGACTAAACTCCGGCATAAGCAGGCCATTCATGTATAGAGTTAGCACGAGCAGCCAGCCTGCTATGCTGGCGACCCCATTTTCTGTCTACCAGGTCAACATCAGAGTCAGAATAGTGAATTGGAAAATCATGAAGCTGATAGGTAGGACGGATATATCTGTAGTGAAGTATAAAAGGTTGACGATTACTATAGGGATGAAAATGGCTGCCTGTGTGAGTACACAGAAGAACAATAGGGGCGTCAGAAAAAGCGTGCGTGTCGACACAGGTAGCGAGAACTCTGTTCGATAGGGAAAGCCAATAGAGGAGCGAGTGCGAGCAATGCTGCGGCTCTTGTGCAGCGCTACTGAGTAAATGAACGTTAATCCAGCTAGAAGAACAAATTCAGCGGCTTTAAATAGATCAAGGGTGTCTCCGTCTGGACCCAATCCAAGGTCAATGAGGATAATAACGCTAACCACGACGGCAATCTGCATAAGCAGTGCAGGCCAGTTCAGACTAAATGCGCTCCATGCGAGTGCTTGGCTAGGGCTTCTCATTTTGCATCTACCTTAAGTTGACTCTGCTCGCGATTGTCGAGGTGACCCACCCTTGAAACAAAGACTTCCTCCAAAGTAGCATTGCGTGATTCGAGAACTTTGCCGCCTATTTTTTTAACGGCATCTTGAAAAGCGGCAGTAGAACCTTGATGAATAGTATTCCAAAATCTGCCCTCGCCCGTGATTGCAACTACACCGTCTAGTACTGGAAGAGAGTTTTGCAGTTCTGCAAAACCAATCGAGGAACAATGATGATTGTTATTAATAAGTTCTAAAGAACTATCCAAGGTTATTTTTCCCTGATGAATCATTGTTACATGGTCTGAGAGCCTTTCTACTTCCTCCAATAGATGAGAGGGAAAAATCACAGTGCGGCCTTCTTCGGATATGGTGCGTACTACTGCATTGAGGATATCTTTTCTAACAACAGCATCCAGACCGCTTGAGGGTTCATCGAGAATCAGTAGGTCGGGTCGATGCGCGACAGCGCTTATAAGTGCAACTTGAGCACGCATACCTCGAGAGAGTGTCTTAATTTTTTTGGCTGGATCCAAGAAAAACGTGTTTAGTAGTTCGGCGGCATAGCCCTGATCCCAAGAAGAATGGTAAGCGCCGGTGTAGCGTATTAACTCATTGATTGACATCCATTCAGGTATGTCGCGGTCTTCAGATAAATAGCCTATTCTTTTAAGAACGCCTTCCGGATTTCGTACTGGATCTTCGCCAAAGATTTTCACGGTTCCAGATTTCGCACGTAACAGCCCTAACAAATGTTTGATGAGGGTAGTCTTGCCGGCACCATTAGCGCCGACTAGTCCATAGACCTTGCCCCTGCCTGCATTAAAGTCCACGGAGTCTAGGGCTTTGGTCTTGCCAAAGCTGCGCGATAAGTCATTAACTTCGACTACTAATTCAGTCATTGTCCTTCTCCGATCTGGTGTTCACTGCCTGTTTTGTCTCGCCAAGTTGCGTCTGTCTCTCTCTCACTAGATCGAGTAGGTCCTCGGCGTTGAAATCGAGTTGATGAGCCTCCGCCAGAAGAGTGTCGATTCTGGCTTCGATAATGCGCTTGCGCTCGCGGTCAGCAAGCGGCGATTGCTCGTCGGAAATATAGGTACCTGCGCCACGACGTTTGAATATCACACCAGCTGCTTCTAACTCGTCATAGGCTTTAACAACTGTGTTAGGGGTTACATTCACTGCCAGCGCGAGTGTCCGTACGGGCGATATCTCCTCTCCCGGCTTCAGCAGGTTTGACGCCACCATGTAGCGAATTTGATTCGCTATCTGCCGGTAGATGGGTACGCCATCTTTGGTATTGATCGTTATATTCATGATTCAGTGTTTCGCTTCTTCTAAAACTGTACTGGCATTCTGATACAATATGAAAAGATGTCAAGCAATGGCAGGTAATTTTTCACCGATTGACCGCAAAGCCCCTTAGATTTGGCATGAACAGCTAAAAACCGTGGTTCGAGAGCTGATTTCTTGCTAGTTTTAGTCGGTTAAATTCAGTTTTATCAATCTTGGCGCTAGCCTAACCGCTGCTGAAAGCGGGTCGAATGGTTTGGCGCGAAGCACTACATAAATAGAGAGAGATAACTATGCAAGCTCCAACTTCGAGGAGATCAAATCTTACCTGGCACGCTTGCGCTGCCGCGGGTCTGTTGCTGTGTTCTTCAAGTTTTCTAAACGCTCAGGATATTCCATTGTTCAATGAGGATCCGAGTGAGTGGTACACATTGGGTGGCGACTTTGGGCATACACGCTATTCGCCTGCCGCTGAGATCACTGCCGAGAATTTCACTGATCTAGAAGTGGCTTGGGAATGGGATGGTGCCAGCTTCGGTGCTATCAGTGGTCGTTCCACGCCTTCACTGATCAATGGCAAGCTCATAACCGTAGCAGGCAATAAACGCTATGTAGTCGCGTTAGATGCTAAGACTGGTGAAACCCTTTGGTCCTATCGCGAGCCGGATACACCGCGTGCCGCCTACTCGATGCGCGGCGACTACGGCAAGGGTGTGGGTTATGCCAATATCGATGGTAAAGACGTTGTCTACATTGTCTCTCCAGGCTTTTTCTTGACGGCGCTGGATGCTGATACAGGTATTCCACTTGAGGGTTTCGGAAAGCCAGTACCTATCGATGGATTTCCACAGACTGGAATTGTCGATCTGTTGGCCGACCTGGGTCATCCCTACGACCCCTATGAAGGCATCCCTCTAGAGACGGGCTATATTACTTCGTCTTCGCCACCGATCGTTGTAAATGACACGATCATCGTTGGTAACTCTGCAGAGCAGGGCTATCACCAGGCTCGTATTGAAAATGTACCGGGCGATATCTTGGCCTATGATGCTCGTACCGGCGCCTTCAAATGGAAATTCAATGTGATTCCAAAGCCGGGTGAGTACGGTCACGAAACTTGGGAAAACGATGCCTGGGAGTGGACTGGTGATGTCTCTTCCTGGGCTCCACTTTCTGCTGACCCAGAAAACAATCTGGTCTACATTCCAACGAATAGCGCCACTATCGATTACTACGGCGGCTTCCGCCCGGGTGATAATTTGTACGGTGCTGCTCTCATTGCATTAGATACTCGAACAGGCGAGCGCGCTTGGCATTTCCAAATGGTGAAGCATGAAATTTGGAATTTCGATAACCCAACTGCACCAGTCCTTCTGGATTTAGATGTGCCAGGTCAGGGACGAGTTCCGGCAGTTATGCAGGCAACGAAGCAGTCATGGGTCTACGCGTTCAATCGATTGACCGGTGAGCCAATCTGGCCAATCGTAGATCGCCCCGTGCCTCCATCGATCGTGCCAGGCGAAGTACTTTCGCCTACTCAGCCCCATGTGACGCGTCCAGCACCTTACGATATGCAGGGAATTACCGAAGACGATTTGATCGACTTCACTCCTGCACTGCGTGCGGAGGCTTTGGAGGCGATGGAAGAGTATGTAATGGGGCCTTTGTTTAACCCCCCCATTCATGCCGACAATGCGATGGGAAAATACGCTGCGATGAACTGTCCTGGTGGCGCCGGTGGCGCAAATATCACGGCACCCGCCGTGGCAGATCCCGAGACAGGCAAGATGTATATCTCTTCGCACAAGGCTTGTTTTGCTCTGCGACTGATACCCGGTGAAGAGTCCGATCTGTTGTTCCCGAACTCTACGGGTATTAACACTGCGCGTTATGCAAACGGTGCGCGTGGCGCTACGGCGAGACCTCCACGGCTAAGTTCAGGCATTCCGATCTGGAAGCCACCGTATAGCCGAATTACAGCTATCGATATGAACACTGGCGACCACTCCTGGATGATCCCTACTGGAGAAACACCTGATCGTATTGCTAACCATCCTGCTCTAGCGGGCGTGGATGTAGGCAATACTGGAACAGGTGCGTTGGTGCCAATGGTCGTAACCAAGAACATGTTGGTTTATTCAGACCAAGCAGGCGACGGTACGCCAATGCTCTACGCTATTGATAAGGACAACGGCGAAATCATGGCGGAGATGGAAGCGCCAGGTCGTAGCAGCTATGGCATGAGCTCTTGGGTGCACGAAGGTCATCAGTACATCTTGTTGCAAACTAGCTCTTCACTGACTGCGATGGCCCTGCCAGGCGCACAGGAAGAAGCTGGTAACGCTCACTAAGTAATAGCTTAGAGAATAGTAGTAGAAAGAGAAACTGAGAAGCCGGATTGAGTTTTAATTCATTCCGGCTTTTTTGTGGCTGATTTTTTTGAATCCAAAGAATATCGTTGGAGCAAGTTATGGTTAAAGTTGTAGCCAGTTGTCAGTGTGGTCAACTCAAGTTTGAAACGGAGTCGGAACGGGTGCTGGAACTAATCTGTCACTGCCGAGACTGCCAAGATGCATTGCAGGCGGATTTCGCAAATATCGCCTTCTTCAAATTGGCTGAGACCCTGGTTGAGGGCGAGCTAGCAGAAAGGATTTATCTTGCGGCATCGGGTAATGAGACCTGCAGGCAATATTGTGATCAGTGTGAAACGGTTATGTTTGATCGCTCCGAAGGATTTCCGAATTTGCTTGGCGTAATGGTAAGCCAGTTGCAGCCGCCATTTGAATCCCGCCCTGCGTGTCATGTCTATGTGAGTGACAAGAAGGCGGGGGTTGAAATTCCTGAGGGGATGAAGCAATACGAGGCTGGTATTAGCTAACGCTTCGTATTTTTGAATTCACTTATAGAAATTCGTCGATACCAATTAGTATTGCAGCCAATGCTAACACCCAGGAGAGGCAGGCGAATGCGTCGACGAAGCTATAGCGTAGTCGTTCGATTCCACTCACGCCCACCAGCGCGGGAATAATGCTGCGAATTGCAGGAATGAAGCGACCGATGAAGATAGCAGCGCTGCCGTAACGGCGAATGAGATCTTCAGCTTTCGCTACATTGGTCTGATATTTCTTGATCATGCCGATCTGATGGAATCTTGCTCCTAAAGTGCGTCCAAAATAATAGCCTGCATGATCGCCTAACAGTGCCCCAAGAAAAGCGAGTGGTAACAATACCTCGAGCCCTGCAATGCCATTGTTAACTAGGCTAGCACTCACCAACAATAATAGAACGCCGGATATGAACAGGCCCATGCCTACGCACGATTCTGCAAACGCGAGCAGGGGCACGAGAGCGATAGCATAGTCACGGTTACTATCTAGCCAATCTAAGATGAATGATTCGATTTTTCGCTTCCTGTGTAGCAGCTTGGGCGAACTAGGCTTCTGCAATACGCCTCGCTTGAAGGTAATACGCGAATTACGGTGGGATAGATGACTTACTTTTCTTCAATCAATTAAAAAGGGGCAGCACTGAATTCAGCGCTGCCCCTTTGCGATTGTCAGAAACGATATGTAGCGTTACTGATTGGTCTCTAGTACCGCCAACTTTGCATCTAGCTCATCGCTTAACTCGCCGCTAAAGTTTGCGGCATAAGCTGTATTACCGTCCATCTGTAATTTCAGCCAAGCAAATGTGAAGCGCGCTTGATTCGCTAATTCGGTGCCGCCATTGGTCGGCAGGTTGTGAGTTCCCTCGGCGAATTCCACATAGGCTTTGTTAGTGCTATCTGCAATAGAGTCATACAGAGCACGGGCATGGCCAGCTGGAGGCGCTACGGTGTCCTCGCTGCTGGCAAAGATCAGAGTGGGAACGGTTAATCCGCTGTAGTCCCCGCTGAATGACTCGCCGAGTTCACAGCAGTAGGGCATTAGTGGTATCACCGCTTTGATCTCGCTGCCTAGTTCCTGCGCTGCGGCTAATGCTGCACCGCCACCTAGAGAGTGTCCCATGATAGCGAGCTTATTCGTGTCGACTTTGCCGTTTATTGGGCTATCGCTATTGTTGATTTCGCCCTTTAAGAATTCGACGGCGGCAATATGCGCTGCCTTCCTAGGCTGAAATGTATCGCGGGGATCGTTAGTATCGATAATCATCACTACAATGCCTAAGGAGGCGAGAGCAGGCCCCCACCAGTCATACATCGCCTGTGTCGCTGTATAGCCAGGAACTAGCACAGCGGCGCTAGAAGGCGCAGCAAAGCTGAGTGTTAGTGGATAAAAGATAGTTGCCGAAGCAAACTCATCGACATTGACTGTGGGTTCGTAGGTCCTGACCTCATACAAAGGCGCGTCAAACTCGTTGCCGATAGCTCGAGCGATTTCTCGACCCTGCGGGCGGTAGCGACCTGGCTCATCTGCATCCTGAGCGCTTGCCGGTGCCATAGCCGCGAGCGCGAAAGAAATGGCAGTTAAAAAGGTGAACATTAGTTTGCTTGTCAGATTGAAAGATTTCATTGTTATTTTCCTTGTCGTTCTAAAGGGTATTCTTAAATGATCAGGCTTGTATGCTTCGATGGTCAAAAATCTGTGATTTCGGTGTCCTCGAGAACCCCCTGAGAAGTCAGGTTCTCGAGACTGAAGGATGAATATAGCAAAGGCGGCAGGTCGAAGAAATGCCCTTAGCCGCAATCTCAGAGCTTATTCGCGTCCATTCTGTCTTTTCTCTTCTCTTGCCGCCGCGTGGATAGCCATGTATCTACACTATAGGGGCCGGGACCGAAGGAGAAAATCACTAGGAAGGCGGCAAAGTACATGGCGGCCAGTTCGCCGTTATTTAGCGTCGGAAACCACGAAAAATGGGCTGTCAGATAGGCCATAAGCATGATGAGTGTGGCGAGAAGAGCGGCGAGATGGGTCCACATACCGATCAATATAAGCAGGCCGCCAAAGAATTCCACGCAGCCGGCTATAAACAGGGCGTTAATCTCCAGTGGAATCTGCCAGGAGACAAGGTCGGCGATATTGATCGATGTCATACCGCCACCCATGATGGGTTGTGGGTTTTCACCGAATAGCTTGGCATAGCCATGGGTCATGAACATAGCGGCGCTAAGCACCCGAAACAGGGTCCACGTCCATTCTTTGGAGTTCTCCGCGATACCCTCGAAGAGAGAGTCGATCTTGCCAAGCATAGGCGCAGCCTCTTTAATTATTGTGTGAACAGTAAAATCTTTAGTGTCCGAATCTTGTTTCAAGCGTTGGCAAATTGCAATAACCTTCACCTCCACTGAGCACGATAACGGGCAATTCAATAGCACGTTTTGTGCAGGAGGTTTTAGGAAGGAGCTAGAGGCAGGCGATGAGCAATAAGATACTGATAATCAAGACAGGAAATACCATTCCTAGTTTGCAGGACGAGAACGAAGACTTCGAGGACTGGTTTATCCGCGGCTCGGGTTTGGACTCAAGCCGTTTTATCTGTTGTGCTGTAGATAAGGGAGAGGCCTTGCCGTTGATAGAAGACGTCGCCGCCGCAATCGTTACCGGTTCGCCCGCCTATGTCACCGACCTTGCTCCTTGGAATGAAATTGCCACCGGTTATTTGCGACTCCTTCACGCAGGGCAGAAACCCATCTTGGGTGTTTGTTATGGGCATCAATTACTGGCGTGGACTTTCGGTGGTGAAGTCGGATTTCACCCCAGCGGTAGAGAGATTGGAACCGTCGACGTTGAACTAACACGGGAGGCTGCAAGCGATGTGCTGTTTGCAAATATGCCGACGCAATTCAGCGCGCAAGCTTCGCATCTGCAGTCCGTCTTGTCCTTGCCGAATGAAGCGGTGCTGCTCGCTAAGAATAGCTTCGATGCACATCATGCATTCCGCTTGGGGTCATCGACTTGGGGTGTACAGTTTCATCCCGAATTCAGCGCGCACGTAATGAGCACCTATATTCGCGAGCGTAGCGATGAGATTGCCAGAGAGGGGCTTAATGTAGAGGAGTTGCTAACAAGAGTGGCGGCTACGCCACTCTCTGCGAGCTTGCTGCAACGATTTGCTGCGCTACTCATAAAGTAGGCAGTAGAAAGATCGTGGGTGAGTGTCCAGGTGCTAGTCTGCTGACTCCGCAAATTCTTCATTCACAACTTCAGTGATTCGATCTGCAGTGGGCTGTCTGAGTAGCCTGCCATTAACAAATACGGCGGGTGTCGAAAGAACTCCAGATGAATTGCCGCCACGTTGGTCGTTGCGAACTTTCTGCACTACTTCGTCGGATTCGACGTCTGCATGGAGACGATCGATATCTAGATTTAGCTCTAGCGCATAGCTATCGAACTCGCTTTCTACATTTGAAAGGCCAGACCAAATAGCTTGAGTGGCGAACAGGTAGTCATGCATTTCCCAGAATCTATCTTGGTTTCCAGCGGCTTCGGCATACAGAGAGGCGGTCCAGGAATTGGGGTGTGCGGCGGTAATTGGGAAGTGCCTAAAAACCAGATGTGCCTTGTCGCGTAAATCGGGCCAGATTCGAGTCATCGTATCGTTTTCGGTGGCACAGGCCGGGCACTGAAAGTCCGCATACACAACAATGCTTACTGGTGTGGCGGCTCTCCCCCTAACGTGATCGCTGCCGGCGATTTCGACAGTGGAGTAGGTAGGCCCCTGACTTAGGAGCGTATAGAGAGTTAGAAGTACAAGAACGGGGGCCACAACATACATGGCAACCTTCATCATTAGTTTACGGGCTTGGTCTCTGCCCTGAGCGGCTTGTTCTTTCGCTTCTTTACGTTTCTTCTGCTCTTCTCTCTTGCTCATCTATCAATGTTACCTTGTCTAGAGTGGGGTATTTACGGACCCTTACTATAACGTCTGGACGCAGTGAGTCAAACAAGATTAGACCCTAGTGGGGCGAGGGCAGGGGAGCCGTGAATTCAAGCGCTTAGAGCAGAAAGGCGTAACCAATCTTGCAGCCAATGTGGATACCCTGATCCTGATGCGTGCCAATCCAGCCTTCATTTTTTGCGAAGTCGGTAATCCAGTGCGCGGCGGTCTCAAACACACCGAGCCAGATATTGCCGGTGATCATATAGACGATGCCGCCATGGACCAGCGCGTGGGCAGTTAGCCAGTAATACCAGACAGGAAACAGACTGTGTTCTTTATCGTGAATTTTATTATTGCGATTTTTACCGTAGCCCATAGCCTCGGGTTGCAATACAAAGTCTGCAAGGGCGTGGCCGAAAATCAACATGAAGATATTTTCAAAGAACAGCATTTACTACCTCGATCTACGAACTTATGGATAAGCAGTTAAGCATGCTGCTTAAATTGGCGATACCTGATAATAAGCATATTCGGCACTAAGCAAACCTTTCGATGGCCAATGTGTTAGCTGATTCACACTATAACTTCGATGTTGCCCATAAATTGACCTGTGAGGCCGAATTATTTCTCTAAGTCTTTGAAATACAATAAGTTTGTAAAAAAACCTACACTGCGTACAGGGTAACTAAATGCCCTAAAGTGCGAAAAGCTGACGAAATTTGGCACCTTGTGAGGCGGGATAAACCATCTTGGGCGTGGGTAGAAAGCTATCAATAGCCAAACTAATAGTAGAGCGTGCCAAGGATCAAAAGGGAGGGGGTACAGAGTAGGGCTCTAAAAGAGCAGAGTTTAAAACAACAAGGCGAGGCATTCGCCAACGAGGGCTTGGGAGGGCAGTACGGCTGTTGCAAGTCGAAGCGACATGTTTGCCCTCTCAGGATCCTTTTTTCTCTACGGAGCTAACTGTAGAAACTATCTCGCCTCCACTGAGGCGTGATGTGATAGTTGCCCCAACTTTCACATGGTCCGTAGATCGAATTACTTTGGAGGAGCTATCAACAGTGATGCTATACCCTCTGGCAAGTGTGTTGAGTGGACTGACAGAATTTAAGCTGCGGCTCAGTGTCTGTAGGCTCGATCGGCGCGAGGCCAATACTGAACGCAGCGACTGACCCAATCTGCCGCTACCCGCGGTTAGACGTATCTTATTGCGCTCAAGTAACTGCTTCGGTGAATTCGCTGAAAGAGCGCGTTGCATCTGTGTTAACTCAGTTCTCTGCGATGCGATGTTACTGCTCATGGCTCTGCGTAAGCGAATATCGAGTCGGTCGAGGTTCTGCGACTGTTCCTGCAGCCGGCGATCGGGATGCTTTAGCTGCTTCGCTATCCAAGTTAACTGCTGCCGGCCCTGTTTGATTGCCAAGCTGATAGCGCTTTTGAATTGCGCGCTAGTGGAAAACAGTAGCTCGAAATAATCTTCTTGATTGGGGCTTAGTAACTCGGCGGCGGCGGAAGGCGTGGGTGCTCTCAGATCCGCTACAAAGTCTGCAATGGTGAAATCTACTTCGTGGCCAACGGCGCTGCAGATTGGCAGCTCGCTAGCGAAAATTGCTCTGGCCAACTGTTCCTCGTTGAAAGCTTGCAAGTCTTCTAGGGAGCCACCGCCGCGACCGACAATCAATGCCTGTAATCCCAATTTCTCCGCGAGCGTGTTTGCCCGTTCAATGGCGCACACTATTTCAGTGGCGGCATCCTTTCCCTGCACGGCAACAGGGAGCAGGGTGATTTTAGTAGCAGGAAAGCGCCTTGCGAAAACACTGAGTATGTCTTGCACCGCTGCGCCAGTAGCCGAGGTGATTACACCAATGTGCAGATAGCGGCTTAGCATCTCCTGTTTTTTTTCGTCAGCGAAGAGTCCCTCATCGTGCAGCTTACGTTTCAGTTGTTCGAAGGCGCGCTGTAATGCGCCATCACCTGCCTCCTCCATGCCATCGAGAATCAGCTGATAATCGCCGCGACCTTCATAGATGCTGAGGCGGCCACGCACGATGATCTGCTTGCCGTTCTCTGGTTTGAAAAGAGCCATGCGATTGCGATTTACAAACATTGCGCACTTAATCTGCGAAGATTTATCTTTGAGGGTTAGATACCAGTGCCCGGAGGAGGGCACGGCTAGATTTGAAATTTCACCTTCTACTATGACGGCGGGGAAATTACTTTCCAGTAGCGAGCGAGCCATATGATTGAGGCTGCTCACGGAGAGAACATTGTCGGCGTTCTCTTTATCGTAGGGATTGTTTTTGCGACTGGAGTAAGGCATGGGCCCATACTACCCTAGAGATATTGGATTCGGTAGCCGTGAGCATGCCTGGCTGATTGGAATTTTTACAGGGGAAAATGAGGATGGTTGATAAAACCGTTGGATTTATTACCAGACGGCTTTACGAACAACTAAAAAGGCTCCTATGACCGTACATTGGTGATTGTTATATTCACAATGGCATTCAATATTCTCTCGTATTCAAACCCATAATTCATTTTAAGTATATTGCCTTGTATTTAACTTTCTGCTAGAGCCTCTTTCTTAAGGTTTAGCCAAATTTCAAGAACCTTCACTAGTGAGTCTCAATTAGTTCAATCTTGTAGCCATCTGGGTCCTCAATAAAGGCGACTACATCACAGGCACCATTCGCGGCAGTGAAAGTCATGGGCCCTGGTGCACGGAAAATACTGATGCCATTTGATGTTAGATGTGCGCAGGCAGTATGTATGTCGTCAACTCCGATGGCGATATGATCAAATGCGGTGCCGTGTTGGTATTCATTTTCATTCCAGTTGAAGGTCAGTTCTATTGTTGAGTTGGATGGCTCGTCACCATAACCAACAAACACTAAGGTGAATCTACCTTCGGGATATTCCTCTCGACGAAATTCATTCATTCCTAAGACCTTCGTATAAAAGGTTACGGATCTTTCGAGATGGCTGACGCGAATTATGGTGTAAATAATTTTGGGCTTAAAGCCCTTGTCTAATACTGTATTCATTGCGTTTCCTCAAGTTAGCGTTGCCTTAATGATGGAGCACCACGATTGCTGCTCCATCATTTCACTGTTTTAGTAGAAGTCTATTTACAAATTTCGCTTTCGTAGCGGACGAGGCCTTTCATGTCGTCCTCACTTTGCAAGTCGACAAGGCCGTAACTTTTGAAACTACCGTGGTAGTCCTTGAGTGTGCCTCTTGATTGTCCTTCCTGTACGTCATAAGTGATTTCCATCATAAAGCGACCTGGCCGACCAGGGACCGCAGTAAGAATCCCCAAATCTTTTGTCGTTATTGAGCCGCCGTCTGCTCGGCCAAAATAGTGTTCCATGTCCATGTCCATTTCCATGCCGGTTGCAGTCGTTCGTTGGCCTGTTATTTTCCCAGCAGCATTTTGAACGCTTCCGATCAAAGTCGCCGAGATGATAGCTGGCTTTCCCTCTCCCTCTGCATAGAAATTAGCAATGGCGACTCCGCCAAGATCTAAGCAGGTTTCCGCTTGTGCACTTTGAGAAGCAATAACGGTGTGAAAAGTGTTAGCGCTATAATTTTAATGTTCTTCATTCGGTGTTTCTCCAAGTTGATTTAAATTTACGAAACTTATATAGCGATCGTTATTTACAAATGAGATATATATGAGACACAAAGGAATGAGTAAAGGCGAAACTAGAGCAAGAATGGTTGACGCTGTGAGTCAGGGTTTTAGGAAATATGGCTACGGAGGTATCGGGATCGATGGTCTATCCAAGTCAGCGGGTGTCACATCTGGAGCGTCCTATTCACATTTTGGCTCAAAAAGTGAGGCCTTCTCGATAGCCTTAGCAATTGGCCTAGATGAAGTAATAGCTAGCCTCCCGGAAATTCAGCGTGATCACGGTGCAGATTGGGTCAAGTTTTTCGCGGAATACTACCTCGGAGCGTCCCATAGAAGTGACATGGAGCAAGGTTGTGCGATGGCAACGTTGACGCCAGAGGTAGTTCGCTTCGGCCCTGATATGCGCGCGGTGTTCGAGGAGGAAATGTCAGTCATCGAGAAATTGGTGGCACAAGGCTTGGCAGGAGGCACCGAAAATAGCCGGAATGATCGAGCTTGGTCAATGATAGGAGTTCTTGTTGGCGGAATTAATATAGCTAGAGGAATGAAGAGCGAAGAGGTTTCGAATGCGGTGGCCGATGCGATTAAGTTCGCGGCGATCAACTCGGCCGGTAGAGCACGTATCGTAAAATCTATATGAAGGTTTTGGAGGCGCAGATAAGTTAGTGATTTAGGCGTTATATTGAAACCAGTTATCTTATTAACTTATCAGTTCCTTTGCCTACTCACGCTTACTAAATAGAAGGCTCTAAGAATATGAAACTAAAATTAACAGGTGGATGTCTCTGTGGCTCGGTAGAGTTTTCTGTCAAAGACGACTTCAAAGGCCTTTTATCAATGTCACTGTAAGCAGTGTCAGCAGCTAACAGGCTCGGCATTTGCATCTAATATATTGACGGCCCCTGAAAATATTGAGTGGCTTAAAGGTAAAGGCGGCATCACAGTATATGAACATCCTACAAGAGGGTTTTCAAATTCGTTCTGTACTGTTTGTGGTTCAGGCCTACCTTTCGTTAACAAGGCTGGAACGACGTTAATAGTACCCGCAGGCTCACTTAATGAGCAGCCTGACTTACAGCCACAAGCCAATATTTTCAGATCCGAGGAGGCTTGCTGGTTCGAGCCTGGCTTACAGGCTCAGAATTTTAGTGGTTTCCCTGAATAAAGGGGCGGTGGAATTCTTGCCTAACTAACTCATTGTGTTCATGGTCAAGTTGATTAAAAACACGGCTGCACGAAGTCGGCAACCGCATTCAGGTTAAGGTACTTGTTTCGCTAATCTTGCGGCAGCTTAAATTTTTGAAAACGTTTCTTTGTTACGTATCGATCCATCTACATCGAAGGCAGTGAGTTCGACCCTCTTTCCGGCTGGCCCGAAGGGAAAGCTTAGCGTTACAAAGGCAGGAGTCCCACCGCTGGTTACTAGGCCTGCCGTGATGATGTAATTCTTTGACACGCCAATAGCTGTCCATTCACAGGCGCCGTCGCCAGATGACTCGAGATCGAAAGTGTCGTCGCCATACTTATGTTCTTTCTCGAAGCTGTTGATGCTAAGTGTGCACTTGCCAGTGCCGTTCTCGGCGCCATCAGAGACGTAGTCGCCATCTACTGGGGATTCACTGAACCCAGCTTGAGCGTATGACAACGTAAGGGATAGTAGCGCAGCAGAGATTAATGTTGATTTTTTCATGACAGCCTCTTATTTCCAATTGTAGAAGACCCTGAAAATAATAAGAGCTGACGGTTATATTGTGTTGACCTAAATCAATTTCACCGCACTCAATAGCAGCTGTCTCCCCTGACGAAATAGGATGACGAGTCTATCGTCGAATTAGGAAGATTTTTTGGAGAGTATCGCGGCTACAGTTACGTTGGCGCTGACATTCGCCGCAGTAATAAACATATCTACAATTAAGTCGATGGCGATAAGGATGCCAATACCCTCTACTGGCAATCCGAGAGAGATATAGACAGGCGCCATGATGAGTAAGCCACCGCTGGGAATTGCGGGGGAGTAGAAACTGAATAGCCCTATCGCCGCGGCGATAATAAATAGCTCATAGATTGTCAGGTCAATTCCGTACAGGCTCGCGACAAAATAGGTGCCCGCCGTTCTAGCGATGGGTGACGCAAATTTAAAAAGCGTAACCGCGATAGGCAGTACTACGCCGGAGACTCTACTGGAAATGCCTAGGGCCTCGGTCGTCGTGAAGCAGGCGGGCAGGGCGGCAAGCGAGGAGCGCGTGCTGAAGCCGATAATCTGCGCTGGAGCTAACGCGCGGGCGAAGTCGCGCAGACCAATGCCGCCGATATAGGTGGCAAGTGGATACAGCGCCAGGGTGAAGAGTGTGATTAGCGCGCACACAATGACAATGAATGAGCCCAGAACGCTAATCGCAGAAACACCAAGTGTCGCAGCAAGCGGAAATACCAGTGCGAAAATGCCGATGGGTGCGAGCCTCATGATCCAAGCAATTAACACGAACATTGTTTCTTTGATGGCTGAGAAGAAGCTCACGACATGAGCCCGCTGCTCGTTTCCAATCTTTAGCAATGCCATTGAAAATAGACCGGTAAAAATCATGAGTGGCAGCACCGCGTTGTCGGCAGCCGCTCGAATGGGATTGATCGGTATGACTGCGACTAGCCAGTCGCGAAAGAGAGGCAATTCGCTGCTGCCTACATTTTCCGTGGCCGTGGTCTCTAGTAGTCTGCGACTTGCTTCGGGATCGATACTTAGCATCGCTATGAGTGGCGGGGCGACTAGGAATACGAAGAAGCTGGAAGCGACAATCATGGCTATGAACAGGCCCATAGTCTTGCCGCCGAGCTCCGCAACTATGCCGGTAGTTTCTTGACCGGCGATAGCAGTAATCATGAGCGCCATCAGTAGCGGTATTACGGTCATACGAATGGCATTCACCCACAGCGTTCCTATGGGTTCTATTATCGATGGAAGCGCGGATTCTGAGCTTGCATCGAGAAGTGAAAAACCAATGCCGCCGAGTAGACCAAGCGCGAGTCCAAGGAGTATGCGTGCGGAGGAGCTCATGGCTGTTTCTCTTTGGTCATCTGGCTTCCGTTTGAGTCCTGTTCTGTGTTGAGTTCTGTGATCAATCAATCAACAACATAGCATTCGACTTGAGGCTAAGCAATTTGCCAGCGTAGCGCCATGATTGCAGCGCTTCCGGCTCTTTGGTACCTTCTACTGCCAAGATGGGCTATTCCCTAGAATAGCCATAGCACTCAGGATAAGAGATGAGCATAAATACCGACAAGGGTAGTAGTTACGAGAAGAAAGATCGGGTGGCAAAACCGATCAGTCGGCGTACCGTGTTCAAAATGGGGTTAGCGACTAGTATCGCTGTGCCCATGTCGGCCTTAGGGCAGTCACCCAATCGCCTTCGGCCACAGCCGGGGGATCAGCTGGTATTTGAGGAAGGGCCTAATCAAGACGCCTTGGTACGACCAGAACTTCTCGAATTAGAAGGCAGGCCCTTGTCCGCCCTCGCTCGCGACCCAGCAACGCAGGTGCTGCGAGATGGATCAAGGCTGAATCGTATGATGATCATGCGTATCGACTCCCAGAAGATGAGTGTGCGCTATCAGGTGAATGCTGCTGAGGGTGTGATCGCCTATTCTGCCGTGTGTACGCACACCGGCTGCGATGTGACTAACTGGGATGAAGGGCAGCTACGCATGGCCTGTCCTTGCCACGAATCTCAATTCGATATTTACGATGGTGCTAAAGTGGTAGGTGGCCCAGCGCCCAGGCCGCTCGCGATGTTACCACTTGAGGTGGTTGATGGCATCGTAATGGTTGCTGCTGGCTTTCGAGGTCGGGTTGGATTTACGCAGCAATTTTAATTCATAATAGTTTGATGCCGAATCTGGCGCGCTGCCGCTAGAAGAAACAGTTAGAAGAAATAATTAGAGAAACAATTAGAGGTTCAAAAAATGATTCGCTCCACTATCTTTCTGTGTTGTTCACTAGTCTCCAGTCTCTTATTTGCACAGGATCTGCCACCTTACAACCCTGTCACTGCAGAGCGCCTTCTTAATCCAGAGGAGAGCAATTGGCTGATGTATCGCGGCAGTTACGATTCCCATGGCTTCAGCAGTCTCGATCAAATCGATACGGAGAATGTCGATGGCCTTGTCCCTGTATGGACTTTCTCCACGGGCCTAAGAGAAGGGCATCAGGCGCCACCTATCGTGAACGATGGTTACATGTACGTGACCACGCCGCAGAATCATATTCTCGCTATCAATGCGCGCACGGGTGATCTGATCTGGCGTTATGTCCGCTACCTGCCTGATGATTTGCAGCAGTTCCATCCAACGAATCGTGGTGTGGCTCTGTATGGCGACCGTGTCTATATGGCAACGGTAGATGCGTTTCTAGTTTCACTTGATGCATTAACCGGCGAGCTAATCTGGGAAGTTGCCGTCGAGGATTACTATAACGGTTATTATATGACGATGGCTCCGCTCATCGCCGATGGAAAAGTTATGGTGGGTGTCTCCGGTGGAGAGCTTGGCATTCGTGGTTTTATTGCTGCTTATGATGTAATGACTGGCGAAGAAGCATGGAAGACATATACGATTCCGGCCCCTGGCGAGCCGGGCTCGGAATCTTGGCCGGGAGATACCTGGCAGACCGGTGGAGTGCCAGTGTGGCTAACTGGTTCCTATGATCCTGAATTAAACCTTGCCTACTGGGGTACCGGCAACGGTGGTCCTTGGATGGGCGATACACGGCCGGGTGATAACCTCTATTCCTCTTCTGTTATTGCCTTGGACGTAACGACGGGCGAGCTCAAGAATCACCATCAATATCACTGGAACGATTCATGGGACTGGGATGAGGTCTCAGCGCCATTACTAATCGATTTCGAGCGCGATGGTCGCAGCGTAAACGGTATGGTTCATGCTGGTCGTAATGGTTATCTGTGGTATCTCGAGCGCGAGGCCGATGCGATCAACTTTGTCGACGCGAACCCCTATGTCTATCAAGACGTATTTACCAGCATCGACCCGGTTACCGGGCGGCCCGAGTACGATATGACGAAGAAGCCGGGCACCGGTTATGAGGCGAGTTTCTGCCCATCACTTTGGGGTGGTAAGGATTGGCCTCCAGCCGCCTTCGATCCAGAGTCGCGATTGATGTTCATTCCTGCGAACGACAACGTCTGCTCCACCATGGTCGGAGAAGAGGTTCAATATAGTCCCGGTCGATCTTACATGGGGCGTGGCACTTCCGAGAATGGTGGCTTTTTTGTGCGACCTGGCACCGATCACATAGGTGAGCTACAAGCCTGGAACGTAGATACTGGCGAACGCGCTTGGACGACAACATTCGAAAGTCAGAACTGGGGTCCGGTGTTGGCTACAGCGGGCGACCTCGTTTTCATGGGCGGTACAAACGATCGCTACTTTCGTGCCTTCGACTCGAGGACGGGCGAGATTCTCTGGGAGCAACGCACAAACTCAGGCATCACCGGAGTACCTGTTACTTATACCTTAGATGGTAAGCAATATATCGCTGTTCAGTCCGGTTGGGGGGTTGATGCGCAGCGCGAGCAGAATTTGCTCAATATGGCTAAGGGCGAAAGCCACTATGTGCCGCAGGGTGGTGTTATCTGGGTGTTCGCGCTACCTGATTAATACTGGAAAATATCGCTACGCGCCGCGAGCAGGGCGGATGGCAGAAAGTAATCGACCTAGTAAAGAATAAGGAAAAAGAAGATGAACAACATAAGCGCAATAGAGCATCTAGTCGAAAAATTCGAGCAGAAGAAGATGACTCGAAGAGAGTTAGTGGCTTCTCTACTTGTTGCTACCGCTGCGTCGGCAACGCCTCCTATTTCCGCACAGACGTCGGCGCCTGTCGCTATCGGCAGATCTATGAACCATGTTTCACTCTCGGTGAATGACGTGAGCCGTTCAGCCGATTTCTACAATCGTGTGCTGGGTATGGAAATTATCTCGCGGCCTGCGAACGGTGGTTTGAATATGGGTCTAGGTAATGAGAGTTTTCTGGGACTGTACAACCTTCCGAATCCTGGAGGTATGCATCACATGTGTATCGGTGTGGAGGACTACAATGCCGATGTCCTTGCTCAGAAGCTCCAGGATCACGGTATAGGTGCAGATGTTAATCGCGATGCAGCGAACCGAACCAGTGGTGGTGATCAGCTGTATTTTAGTGATCCAGATGGTATTCGAGTCCAGCTAGCGCAACACGGCTACTTGGGATAACGCCGCTTCTAGCCCTGGTCTCTTAACTTACTATCTAAGCTCAGGCGCTAGTAGTTCGGGGCCACTAGCCATTTCTTCTCGGTGGCTAAGGGCGCCGTCAGCGTCATTAGAAAATCCTCTAGCTGAATTCTCTCTACTATGCGCAGGCCAAGAGGCTTCGCTTCGTTGTGACTAAGCATGGAGCTCGGGGCCTTGTTGTAGTGATTTACTACCTGGGTAAGGTCCGTCATCTGGCCGCCATGCATATAGGGCGCTGTTTCAGAGATATTTCTCAGTGTGGGCGTCTTCAGTGCGCCGACTAAGTCGTTAGCATCACGCGCGAATCGTAGCTCTGTACACTCCGTCGCGGAAGCATCGCTGAACTCGCCTAAGCAATTGAAAGAATCCTCTCGAGAAACTCGTACTCCATCGTACCGGCCCATGGATGGCATTTGGCCACCTACTGCCAGCACACCTGTGTTATGAAACTCATGGTTGGTGAACAAGGGGCCATTGTGACAAGTCACGCACTGGCCTTTTCCGATGAATAACTTTAGGCCGGACTTTTCCGAATTGCTTAGAGCATTGTCTTTATCCGAACTCGCTGCTACTTCTGCGGCGTAATCATCGAAGCGAGTGCGGCCCGGTAATATCTTGCGCTCATAGGCAGCAATTGCCTTGCCTAAGTTAGCGAAGAATTGAGATATGTCTGTCTGTGTTTCGCGATCAAGTGCATTCCAACTTGCCTGTTGCTGTGCATCACCGTCTGGCGTGCCAGACTCTGGCAGCATCGCGGGTAGGCTCAGTGGGCCGAATACATCTTCATACATGCCTCGATAGACGGCATCGCTAGAAATAAGGTGCAGTAGCTGCACCCTATCGGTTGCGTGCTCATGCTTCGCTTCCAAAGGCGCGAGAGCCTGTGCCCACTGGCTATCTTTCCTTCCGTCCCAATAGAACCAGGGGCTATAGGCGAGGCCAACTAGGCTGGGTGTATGCATCGGACCGATGCCGACGCCAACGGCGAGGGCTAATCCATCCGTAAACATGAGTTCAGGTTTGTGGCAGGTCGCACAGGCAACTTGTGCATTGCTGCTCAGACGAGTGTCGAAGTAGAGATGGTGACCAAATTCCGCTGCTGCAGGATCGTCAGCTACTAGATTGCTAGGATCAAGCGGTAGCGGTGGAAGGGAATCCAGGGATAACGAGGCGATTAATCTGCGCTCTTCCTCGCTCCAATCCGGCACTCCAGGAATAGACAAGTAGTTCCAGCCAACGACGGCAATTAGGGCGATACTAGCGAGTAGTGGCAGCAGAAGATCCTTCTTCATTGCAGCTCGAAATCGATAATCGCCGTGTCGTTAACACCGGCGTATTGAAGCTCAACCTGTAATTGCCAATGCCCCTGCATGTGAAATCGCACGCCCTCGAGCAAATAATCGCCGTTGTCGAGTTGCATTGTCACTTCAGGCTGGGTCGGCAGGCCATGATCGTGCTCGGGCATGCCGCCGAATACGTTCAGCTCCTCTAGCTCTAGGATTTCGTCATCGCGATCCAATACGCGTACATGCCAACTGTGGATCTGATTGATGCTAAGAGGTGAGAGCTCGCTATAGATTTCAATCTTGAAGCCTTTATCCGTAACGCCGCTTAGATCGGGCAGACGTACATCGGCTGCGTTGGCGGAACAAATGGCCAGCAGTAATGATAGGGCAAATAGTATTTTCATAGTGAATCTATATTGAGCATTACTTAGGGACGATAATAATACGGGAAAGTGAACTAAGAGAGTAGGTGGATGAGGCTAGATAGCTGGATTAATTAATAAGCCAATTGCTTCCTGGTATGAGTCCGAAGCCATTACCCAGTACGATGTAGAGATTGAAAACCATTACGGTGGTATGGATGCTTACTCGCTGAGTGAAGGCCGGAAGCAAGCCTATGACTACTAACGCAAAGCTAAACCAGCCGAGGTTTGTGCCCAGAATTATCACATCCGCCACTTGTGCGGTTGCTAAAAAAGCAGCAAGACCAATGAATACTGGAGCACGGCGCGACATGTAATAGTCACGAAGATTCAGGTTTGCCTCTGGATCGATTTCTGGGGTTATTGCATAAGAGACGAGCACGATGAATAGGGTAGGGAATATTAAGAACCACACCTGATAGATAAGCGTGAATTCCACCTCGCGATAGGGCCAAATTCCAACCCAATATTGAATCGCATACAGCACGATAACGAGGCTCCAGCCCAAGTGAAGCCAATCAATGCGAGGAGTGACATGCGTGCGCAGTAAGCGTCCCCAGCCTGCGAAGATCTCCGTCAGAGCTATCGCAATTACCACCGATGCCAGCGCCATTAAAAATTCGAATAGTGTCATTGGGCTTTCTTATGTTCTCTTAATGATTCTTGGTACTTGTCTAGCTACTACGTCGTACAGCATAGTTTATTTTCTAGTGAATCTTAAATTAAAAAAGGGCAATTCCTCGCGGATTTGCCCTTTTCTGCAGCTTAAATCTAATTGGCGTTGCTAGCGACGGGCGCTAGCTAGGCGATTGTAGATTTAAACAGCGACGATTTCTTCAGCCTGTGGTCCTTTCTGACCATCTGTTACGACGAACTCAACAGCCTGGCCTTCAGCTAGAGTCTTGTAACCAGCGCTTTGGATTGCACTGAAATGTGCGAATACGTCAGGGCCGCCTTCACGTTCGATGAAGCCAAAACCTTTATTCTCGTTAAACCATTTCACTGTACCGCTAATTTTTTCGGACATGTTTGTTACCTAAATTTTAAATGTAGTAATCCTGCATAGCAGGGGTCGTGCTAGAAATTCGGCGTACTTATAAACTTTATGACGAGGTGTTACTAGGAAGACTTCGAAATGGGGAGAATAAATAATTGCTTACTTTCAAGCTAGGCATATTTTACAGGTAAACCTTTGCCTGTCAAGGGTTTTTCGGTCAGACAGCCACGCCTTAGAGAGCCTAAATAGGGGCTTAAATTGAGCCCTCGCAGTAGTTCTTTTTCTGAAATCGAGGAGAGCAGATCGCTAGAAATAGTAAGTCATGCTCGCCGGTATTCTTGATGCGTTGGCGGGTATTCGCTGGAACTATGACGACGTCACCTGCTGTGATTTCACAGGCTCGATCCGTCCCCACCTCGACTAGCCCGGAACCGGACAATACCACGTAGCGCTCGGTAGTATTCTCCAAGTAATGCCACTTCGTTCGTTGGCCCTTTTCAACTCTTGCCTGAGCAATCGAAACATCTTCGTCATCCTCGGAGTTAGATGTTTCGATAATGTGGCAGCCTTCCTCGAAATAGTACTCGTCAGATGGGTCGTGTTTCTTAATCATAGTTGATTGATCTATTGTGTTGCTGCACTCAGGTCAGCTATTAGCTTATTGAGCTTCGCCGTGACTTCGGAGGTCACATTGTACGTGAAACCGGACACCGCAATACTGTCAGATCGGAGTATGAAATCGTAGCCGCCCTCGGTATAGATCTCATTGAGAGCCTCGCCGAGGAGATTGCGGTAACGCTCTAAAAACTGATTCTGGCTGCTCTGTAGCGTGCTTTTTACGCGCTCGCCGATTTGTTGAAATTTTAATTGCTTGAATTGGACCTCTTCCTGAATACGCTGCATCTCTGTACTGGTTAGGGTTGGCATATTCACCTGCAGATTTTCCTGTAGGTCTAATAATTCCTGTCTCAGTGAGTCTGCCGCAGATTGATCCTCGCTGAAGTCCGATTCCAGTTGCTCTACCTGTTGTAGCCAGGCTTCAGTGTTAAAAAGAGCCTCATTGATATCGAGCACACCGATCGTCGCATGAGCGAATATGCTGCTCGAAAAGAATAATAGGAATAGGAATAGGAATAGGAATAGGGTTAGAGGGGTTTTCTTCATTACGTAGCTCCTATCAAGAGTCTATAGAGAGTTGTCGAGGCCTGTCTGCGCTGGAATGCTGGGCATAGCATAGAGAGTCGCAGTCTAGGAAGTTGACAGCCTAGCGCAGAACTAGTTCCAGATTACGAAACGTTGGGCACAGCAGAAAGACGTACGCCTATTGCCGGAAGCAATAAGATAAGGAGTTTTTTGGGGGGGGGGGGAATAAGCTACCGACCGCAATGGGTCGGTAGCTTATTTAAAGCTTTTCTGGCAATACTTAGAGAGGGACTACTTTGTTTGCACAAGGTCCTTTCTGACCCTGTCCAACTTCGTACTCAACTTCTTGGCCATCATTTAGCGTGGCGAAACCGCCGTCACTCTTAATTTCTGAGTAGTGAACGAATAGATCGTTACCACCTTCCGCTGGAGTGATGAAACCGAAACCTTTGTCTGCATTAAACCACTTAACTGTACCTTTACTCATGTAACCCTCGATATATAAAAATA